>Ga0209749_1002138_pt1 | contig 14193 bp, 20 predicted proteins | sample EPASupsiteSAE347_FD_187267 | JGI IMG/M metagenome (GOLD analysis project Ga0209749, IMG submission 187267) | Bioremediated contaminated groundwater from EPA Superfund site, New Mexico - Sample SAE3-47 (SPAdes) (version 2) | ecosystem: Environmental > Aquatic > Deep subsurface > Groundwater >... | reverse complement strand
AAAAAGGGTTGCTTCTGTTTTTGGCTCATACGGCTGGGCGGGCGGCGCGGTAAAAGACATAGAGGAAATCCTGAAAAAAACAGAAATTGAATTAGTATTGCCGTCAATATCTTTTCAGTATATGCCGAACGGCGAAGAACTTAAAAAATGTTATGAATTTGGGAAGGTTTTTGCGGATAAAGTTAAAGGGACGGTAGCCGCGGCGCTTTAGTTTTGAACATTTGTATTTAGAGTTTTGGGTTTGTTTAGGGTTTAGAATTTAGATATTCGGATTTAATTTACTGGAGGTAAATTTTATGGAGAAATATATTTGCACTGTATGTCAGTATGTGTATGACCCCGCGGTAGGCGACCCTGAAAACGGTATAGCTCCCGGAACCTCTTTTGAATCTCTGCCGGATACCTGGGTATGCCCTATGTGCGGTGTAGGTAAAGAAATGTTTGAAAAGGCATAAAAGAGGAGGAAAAATGGACATGTTTGTATGCAAAGTTTGCGGACACATCGCTTTTGGCGAGGCGCCTTCAAGCTGCCCCGTGTGCGGCGCGCCGAAGACAGCTTTTGCGCTCACTCCGGATGCCATTAAAAAACCGGCGGACCCGAATAATCTTACCGAGGGCGACAAAAAGCATATTCCGGTAATAACAGTAAGTAAATCCTGCAATCTAGCCGGACCGGGCTGCGTTGATGTAACGGTAAAAATAGGCGAGTTGCTTCATGTAATGGAAGATAAGCACTATATCATCCATATGGATTTGTATCATGATCATAAGTTTATCGCCAGGTATCATATGACGCCGAAAGTTAACCCAATAATAACGGCGCATTTAAAAATTGAAGAAGGCATTTTCAGCGTGGTTGAGTTCTGTAATGTCCATGGCAGGTGGATGAGCGAAAGTAAGTTATAAGCGGTAAGCGTAAAGCGTTAAGAACTGATTTTGGAGGTTTTTATGCCAAAAAATGTGATTGTTTACGGCTTGTCCAACTGCCCTTACTGCATAATGGTAAAAAAATTTCTTGAAGACAATAAAATTGTTTTTGAAAATAAGAATGTGGGTGAAGATAAGTCCGCGGCAAGGGAAATGATAGAAAAAACGCGTCAGAAATCGGTGCCGGTAATAGATATTGAAGGCAAAATAATTATCGGTTTTGATAAAGAAGGCATAAGCAAAGAGCTTGGAATAGAAACAAATAATTAAAAAAGGCAAGCTAATAATGAATAAAAGTTATGAATTAATTATCATAGGATTGGGCCCCGCCGGAATAACCGCGAGCATTTACGCCGCAAGGAAGAAAATGAATTTTCTCGCATTAGGCAAATCTCTTGGCGGCCAGGCCTTATGGAGCTCCGAGGTGCAGAATTATACGGGGTTCCAGTTTATTTCGGGCGTAGAGCTCATGGAAAAATTCAAAGAGCACATGGAAAAATTTAATATTAAAGTAAATGAAAATGAGGAAGTTGCGCTGGTCAAAAAAGAAAATGAGATTATAAAAGTTAAAACAGATAAAGCTGAATATGAATCAAAAACGGTAATTATATCTTCAGGCAAGATGCCCCGCGCGTTAAACATACCGGGCGAAAATGAGTTTAAAAATAAAGGCGTCGCTTACTGCGCTACTTGCGACGGCCCGCTTTTCGCGGACATGGACGTGGCTGTCATAGGCGGCGGAAATTCAGCCCTTGACGCCGTGCTCGGCATGATGAAAATAGCCGGGAAGGTTTATCTTATAAATAGAAAAGCGGTATTGTACGCTGACGCGGTAATGGTAGAAAAAGCGGCGACAAGCGAAAAAGTCGCCATACTTAATGATACAGAAGTTGTGGAAATTTACGGAGATGATTTTGTAAAAGGCGTAAAAATAAAAACAAAAAACGCCGTAAAAGAATTAAGCGTTGAGGGAATATTCGTGGAGATAGGATCTGTTCCGTCGTCTTCTTTTGCTGAGGGCGTTGAAAAAAATGAAAAAGGCGAAATAATGGTGAATTGTTTATGTGAAACTAACATTCAGGGAGTTTTCGCGGCGGGAGATGTTACCAATGTCGCGGCCAAACAAATTATAATTGCCTGCGGAGAAGGCGCTAAGGCTTCTGTTGGCGCGTTCTCTTATTTAAACGCGCAAAAAGAGTTGATATGAAAAAAATTTATTTAGACAATCATTCAAACACAAAGCTTGAACCCCGTGTATTTGAAGCGATGCTTCCTTATTTTAAAGAAGATTACGGCAATCCGCAGAGCCTGCATACCCTCGGCGCGAAATCCAAAGACGCTGTTGATAAGGCGAGGGCGCAGACCGCGGAACTTATCGGCGCGAAAGACAGCGAAATTTATTTTACATCAAACGGCTCTGAAGCGAATAATCTGGCGGTTAAAGGCGCGTGCGAAGCGCAGAAACAAAAAGGAAAGCATATAATTGTTTCTTCAATTGAGCATTTCTCGGTGTTAAATTCCGCGAAACGCCTTGAGCAATCAGGTTTTGAAGTTATTCATCTTCCCGTTGATAAACATGGCTTTGTTTCATCGGATGTCTTGAAAAACGCGGTAAGGCCGGATACGATACTTATTTCAATACAGCACGCCAACCCTGAAATAGGCACAATTCAGGATATGGAAAATTTAACTAAAATAGCAAAAGAAAAAAATATTTTATTTCATGCCGACGCTGTCTGCACAGTGGGCGTGATGCCGGTTAATGTTGAAAAACTGGGCGTTGACCTTTTAACATTATCAGGCACATCTTTTTACGGGCCAAAAGGCGCTTCGGCCCTTTATGTTAAAAAAGGCGTAAGAATTATTCCGCAGATTGACGGTGGTGTGCAGGAGAATGGCCGGCGGGCCGGCGCTGAAAATGTGCCTGCGATAGTAGGTCTTGGCGCGGCGTGTGAGTTTGCTAAAATTGAAATGGAAGAAAATAATAAAAAAATAATAAAATTACGCGATAGATTGATAAGAGAGCTTCCGCAAAAAATAGATTATATATACTTAAACGGGCATCCTGAGGCGCGTCTGCCGGGAAATGTTAATTTTTCGGTTGAGTTTGTGGAAGGCGAAGGGATGCTTTTATTTCTTGACGCGAAGGGAATATATATCACAAGCGGTTCAGCCTGCACCTCCAAGGCGCTAAAGATGTCGCACGTGTTGTCGGCGATAAACATAGACGCGGCGGTGGCGCAGGGGTCGCTTACGATGACGCTTTCTAAGTATAACATCGATGAAGATATTGATTATATATTGCAGGAACTTCCTGTCATAGTTAAAAGATTGCGGGATATGTCTCCGCTTTACGCGTATTTTAAGAAGACAGGCAACCGCAAGGAAGCCGGCCCGGGAACTAATTATGAACATTGATTATAAGGCGGTAGCCGCGGGGCTTTAGCCCGCGTTTGGATTTTGGATTTTGACATTTGGATTTTACTCGACGAAGGAGGGCGCGGTGCCATTTTATTCGGAAAAAGTTATGGAACATTTTCAGAACCCAAAAAATGTGGGTGAAATACCTGATGCCGACGGGGTGGGCGAGGTTGGAAATCCCGTGTGCGTTGTACCAGATACGCTGATTCAAGCAAATTCTCAAATTATTCCAATAAAAAAAATTAATAAAGATATAAGAGTTTTGAGTCACGACGGGCATTATCATAATGTTAGGAAAATGATTTGCAGGCCGTATAAAGGCGATATTTATTATATAAAAGTTAACAATCTTGGTTCTGTGTGTGTTACGCCAGAACATAATATTTTAGCATTAAAACCAGATAAGCGCAGAAGATTTGTAACATACAAAAAATTTGCACCAGACTGGTATAGCGCGGAAGAACTTATAAAAGGAGATATAGTTCTTTACCCAATTTTGCGAGAGACTGAAGAATTAAAAAGCGTTAATCTAAATGTTAAAAAATTAAAATGGGATTTTAAAAGTAAAACATTGCCTACACAAATAAAAATTAGTAATGATTTTTTGAGATTAGGGGGATACTATTTGTCTGAAGGATATGTCAGGCTAGATCCCTGTAAGGGTACGCTTGGATTTTGTTTTAATAGTAAAGAAAAAGAATATATAGAAGATGTCATTAATACAATAAACAATATATTTAATATTCAACCAGCCAAATTGATTACTAATCCGAAAGGGACTGCTATAAATATTGTTTTTTATTCTGCACACTTAGCCAGATTTTTTGCGGAAAATTTTGGAAATGGCGCCCAAGGAAAACATATACCACACTGGGCGATGCTTTTGCCCAAAGACAAGCAAAAATATTTATTAAAAGGCATTTGGCGCGGCGATGGTTATGTATCAGAGAAAAGTCAATTGGCAAAGTATGTGACAATATCTAAAGAACTGGCTTTTCAAATTAGAACCTTACTGCAACGACAAAAAATAATTTCCAGTTTTTTAACAGGCAAAGCATATGGTATTCATAAAGAATATTATTCACTATATGTGAAAGATGACGCTTCTCTTGAAAAAATAGCGAAAATTATGAATATGGATTTAAAAATAAAATCAAGGACAAGAGAAAGGCAAAAAACATGGTTTGATGACAATTACTATTATAGTACAATTAGAAAAATCGAAAAAATAAATTATTCGGGAAAAATATATAACTTAGAAGTGGAAGAACCGCACTCATATGTTTCAGAAGCTTTAACATTGCATAACTGTGGCGATATGATGACATTTTACATAAAAGTAAAAGATAATATTCTTGAAGACGTAAAGTTTAAAACATTCGGATGCGGCGCCGCCATAGCCGTATCATCAATGGTGTCAGAAATGGCAAAGGGCAAAACAATAGAAGATGCCATGAAAATCACGAACGCGGATGTGGCGAAAGAGCTTGACGGCCTGCCGCCTAATAAGATGCATTGTTCAAATCTTGGAGCTGACGCCCTTCATAACGCGATAAAGAATTATCTGGACAGAAAAAAAACAAGTGAAAAAACGATTACTCAATGCGACAACACTACCTGTTGTTTGGGTAATGTAAAAGCGTGCGCTAAAAAAGAAGGCCATGATGGCAAATGAAGCAAAAGATAAAATGACCATAATTTTATTTTCCGGCGAGCTTGATAAGGCGCTTGCCGCGTTTACGCTCGCAACAACCGCCGCTTCAAGCGGAATGGATGTGACGATATTTTTTACCTTTTGGGGTTTAAATTTATTAAAGAAAGTTTCGCGAAAACCAAAAAAAGAATCTTGGATGAACAAGATGCTGAACATGGTAAATAAGGGATTGCCCCTTTCGCGGCTTAATATGTTCGGCATGGGTTCATGGATGATGAAAAAGATGATGAAAGACGCGCGTATGGCGTCTTTGGAAGATTTGATGAAGCTTGCAAAACAATTAAACGTAAAATATATCGCGTGTACCACAAGCTGTACCGTTATGGGTCTTGGCGAGGGTGATTTAATAGAAGGCGTTACTTCTTTTGCCGGCGCGGCAACATATCTCGCCGAAGCGAAAGAATCAAAAATAAACTTGTTTATTTAAGCAATTAAGAGAGGTCTAAGTTTTATGCAAGCAGATAAAACATTAGATTGTATCGGGCTTTTTTGTCCGATGCCGATAGCGCAGACAAAAATAGAAATTGATAAGATGAATCAAGGTGAAGTTCTCGAAGTTCTTGCTGATGATCCCGGATTTCTTAAAGACCTGCCGGCGTGGTGCAAAATGTCAGGCGAAGAATTTTTAGGAATTGAAAAAGACGGAAATATATTAAAAGGTTATGTTAAAAAAGGGGGTCTGGCATTACAAGTTTAATGGGGACAGTCCACAGGTTGACTACCTGATCGGGACAGTCCCCATATAAACTTGTTATGTGCCTGACCCCATAGGCGAGCTTTAGCTCGCCCTCTCAATAAACTCATTGCACTAAATATGTTTTTAAGGAGAAAGCATGAATCCTCAGGTTCTTCATAAAATAACTTATGGAATGTATATCATTGGCTGCAAGGATGGCGAAAAGATAAATGGCCAGGCCGCAAATACTGTTTTTCAGATAACCTCTGAGCCGCAGACAATAGCAATAAGCATAAATAAACAAAATTTAAGCTGCGGATATATACAAAAAGATAAAGTTTTTACCGTTTCTATTTTATCGCGCGAAGCGACTCTTAAACTTATAGGCAATTTTGGCTTTAAATCAGGCAGGAGCGGGGATAAATTTGTCGGGATAAATTATAAAAAAGGGGAGACCGGCGCGCCGATAGTATTGGAAAACGCGGTAGGTTATCTTGAAGCAAAAGTCATAAACAGTTTTGACGCCGGAACACACATTGTTTTTACGGGCGAAGTTGTTGCGGGAGAAATATTAACTGAAGTTGAGCCGATGACTTATGATTATTATCATAAGGTAAAAAGGGGCACTTCTCCAAAAACCGCACCAACTTATATAGGAGGTTAAAATGTTAAGTGAAAAAATGGAAAGGGCGATAAATAATCAGATTAACAGGGAGCTCTATTCCGCGTATCTTTATCTTGCCATGGCTGCTTATTTTGATTCGGTTAAACTGCCGGGTTTTTCAAGCTGGATGAAAGTGCAGTATCAGGAAGAGCTTTCTCACGCGATGAGATTTCTTGAATACATGGCGCAAAAAGAAACCAGGGTCATAATGCTTCCGATTGAAGAGCCGCCGATAGAATGGAGAAGCCCGCTTTCGGCGTTTGAAGAAGTTTTTAAACACGAGCAGAAAGTTACCGGCATGATAAATAATTTAGTAGACATTGCCGCGTCTGAAAACGATTCTGCCACAAAAGATTTTTTGCAGTGGTTTGTTAAAGAACAGGAAGAAGAGGAAGAATCCGCCGGCAAGGTGATATACAAAATAAGGCAAATAGGCGGGGAGGAACCGGAAGAGCTTACTTCCATTGACGCGGAGCTTGCAAAAAGAAAATTTACCGCGCAAATTTTCGCTGGAGTATAAATGATACTGGTAGCCGCGGGGCTTTAGCCCGCGCAGCAACGATAATAAATAAAAAGGAGATAAAAAAATGAAATCATTAAAAGGCACAAAAACCGAAAAAAATCTATTAAAGGCGTTCTCAGGCGAGTCGCAGGCGAGAAATAGGTACACTTATTTCGCGTCGGTAGCAAGAAATGAAGGGCTTATGCAGATATTTAACATATTTACCGAAACCGCTGAAAACGAAAAAGAACACGCCAAGAGGTTTTTTAAATTTTTGGAAGGCGGAGATCTTGAGATAACCGCGTCTTTTCCTGCCGGTGTAATCGGCACAACGGCAGAAAATTTAAAAGCCGCCGCCGCAGGAGAAAATTTGGAGTGGACTACTCTTTACGCGCAGTTTGCTGTCGATGCAGATGAAGAAGGTTTTAATGAAATAGGCGATGTTTTTCGGAATGTATCAATAGCCGAAAAACAGCACGAAAAAAGATATTTAGGATTACTTGAAAATATTAAAACAGGCAAGGTGTTTAAAAAAGATAAATCGGTAAAATGGAGATGTTCCAACTGCGGATATATACATGAAGCGGCCGAAGCGCCCATAGTATGCCCCGCGTGCGACCATCCGCAGGCATATTATGAAATACTTTGCGAAAATTGGTAGGTAAAATTCGTCGCTCGGGCCTCGTTGCTCGTCGCTCGTTTATGGATGAATTTTTATCAACCGATGATGGATAAAAATTCCACATTTTACGAGGGTACGAGGGTACGAGGGCGCGAGGGCGCGAGGCGTAAATGATAATAGGCATAACTGGGAAAAATTGTTCCGGCAAGGGGGAATTCGCGGCTTATCTTAAAGGCGCGGGATATACTTATTATTCTCTTTCCGACGAGATAAGGGAAGAGCTAAAAAAAAATAATATTCCCGAGAGCCGCGAGTCTCTCATAGAGATGGGCAATAAATTAAGGTCGCGGTACGGCCCGTCAGGCCTTGCCGATATGGTTATAAAAAAAATAGAACCTTCCAAAAACTATGTTATTGATTCAATAAGAAACCCGGCTGAAGTTGTCGTATTAAAAAAACTTCCAAATTTTACGCTTGTTGAAATAAGAGCCGATGATAAAATAAGGTATGAAAGAATGTGCTCGCGCAACAGATGCGGTGACACTCATAGTTTTGAAAAATTCATTGAGCAGGAAAAAAAAGAGATGAATAATGAGAATTCAACTATGCAGCAGCTTGATAAAACAATAAAAATGGCGGATGTTGTGCTTGAAAATAACGGCGACATAGAAAAATTTCATGATAAAATAAAACTTTGCACGTCGGACTTGCAAAGTTAGGCAAAGTTGCCGTCAGTCTAACTTTGCAAGTCCGACGTGCAAAGTGTAAAGGAGAGATATGTTTAAACGGCCGTCTTGGGATGAATATTTTATGAATATTGCCGGGGTTGTGGCATCACGCTCAAACTGTATGAAAAGGCAGGTTGCGGCCCTTATAGTTAAAGACAAAAGAATAATATCCACGGGTTACAACGGCACGCCCCGCGGAACAAGAAACTGCAACGAAGGCGGATGCCCCAGGTGCAACAACAATACCCCGTCGGGAACCGGCCTTGAAGAATGCCTGTGTTCTCACGCGGAAGAAAACGCGATAACGCAGGCCGCTTATCACGGGGTTGCCATAAAAGACGCGATGCTCTATTCCACTTTTTCGCCGTGCCTTATGTGCACGAAGATGATAATAAACGCGGGAATAAAAGAAGTTGTTTATAACGATGAATATCCGATATCAGACGCCGTAAAGAACCTCTATCATGAGGCAGGAGTGAAGCTTCGAAAAATTATTATCTCAGTTTAACCCTGCCGCCGAGAAGAGTAAGGTTTATTACATAATTTTTTCCGGTTTTGGAAGCCGTTAGCGTAAAATCTCCGCCATTATCCGCTGATCCCTTAGAATTAAATGTAACTGAGGTTATACCCGAAGGCGTAGTTATCGTTATGTTTTGCAGTCCCGCGGCTTTTAAAAGAGCGCCTTCCGAATTTTGTATTTCATAACCGGAGCTTGATCCTGCCGGGTATTTTGTAAAATCAATAACCGCGCTTCCCGTTGATATTCCAATCTCTCGCGCGTATTTTAAATCCTCCGCGAAATTTTGAGCCGCGAGCTTTAAATCAGCGTTTGCCTTTTGATTAAGAAAATTCGGTACAAGAATAGCCAGAAGCAATGCCAATATTGCCATGGATATAAGCAATTCAATCATTGTATAAGCTCTTTTTTTACTCATTTTTTTTACCTTACAAAAACGGGTGATCCGTCGGGCGCGCGCAGTTTTGACGGATCCTGCCCGGGTATTGATCTTGGAAGAACGGGTTTTTTATTTTCTTTTTTTAATCTTTGCCGTTTGACCGATATTTCATTTTTTGACGGCATTTCTTTATTATGTTTTTTTAACCATTCCTTAAAAATTTCAGAGTGTTTTTTGCCCTTTTGAAGCTTAATTTCCGCCGGAGATTTTTTCTCTTTCCAGATAATGGTTTTTTCTTCTTTAGGCGAAATGAAAAAATAAATAATTACAAATAAAAAGGCCATGATAAATAAAACGGCCAAGATATATAAATATATTTTTTCTTTAGGCCCGGCTTTTAGATCGCCGACATTAATTTTATTTTGCATAATTCTTTCCCGAAAACAGATGACGGATGACGGAATACCGAGTTTTAGGCGGACATAAATATCCGCGGCTACGTTTCCGTCTTCGGTTTTCTGATTTCTGTCTTCTGATTTTTATATCTTCATTCGCTTCCCAGCGCGCTTAAATCCGTCCATGATTTTATGGATATTTTTCCGGTTGTCGGGAAATTAGGCGGCGGAAAGTTAAGCAGCCGGTTGTCATATTGATAATCCTTTGTATATCCGCTTACAGGGTTGCCCGTTGAGGCGTTAAATGTGCCTACCGGGCCTCTATTTTCCTGAATAAGGCTTCCGCGTAAATGAATCACGCCTTTATACGGGGCAGAACTCCAGTTTTCAACAATGAAAGAAGTATTTAGGGCGAGCATCGCGGCATTTATAGTTATATCGCCGACTGTAGTTTTTGTGACTTTAATATTGCCGCCCGAAACAAGGCCTAGAACATCTATATTGCCGTCGTCCGCGTTTTCATAAACGAGATTCGCGGGGATACTTATATCCCCGGTGGCAATGACATTAACCGCCCTGTCAACAATGCCGGAAACCGTGGCATTTCCTTCAATATATACAATCGTATTGCCGGTAATGTCGTATGTTTGGGGAGTAATGTCGGCGGGTGATTTGATTGTCATTGTTCCGGCGCCGGCCGTGCCTCCTCCCGCGAAAACAACGGAAGTATTTCCAGCGCGGGAATAATTGGCGGAGCCTGAGATAATTGAATTATAACTTGAAGTATCCGGCAATTCTATATATGGCTGCCCCCCCGCGAAAGCAAATAGAGTGCTGCCGCTTAAGGCTTCCGGAAAGTCAACGGAATAATTATTGTATGGGTGGTAAAAACGCGAGGGGTCGTTGTAATTTGCTCCGCCCCAGCTGTAAGTATTTGTGCTGACATTATAATTCGGATCATAAGTTGACGGCGGGCCGTAACTTGTGATATTTGAGCTGGTTACTATTTCCGAAAATTTAGGATTTCCGTGAAGACTGAAAAAATAATTCGAATGCACCGGGCCTAAAAGAATATCATCGGTAGTAAACCATATTGTTACCCATGATCCGGAATAATACATTTTTTCATTATTGGAAAAATAAGCGTATTTGGCGAAAGAATCCATCTGAAGCCAGGCCTCGAGCGTTCTTGAAGTATTTCCGAAAACACCGGTGGATACAACTTTCCATTTTTTTAAAAATTTTGCGGGATTAGACGGGTCAGCCCAGACCGAAACCTCATAAGAGCCTTCATCAAAATTTGTTTTAGAAGAAGATGATGTTGCCCAGAAATAATCTGTTTGAAGGGCAGATAATGCTTTTGCCACTCCGGCTTTAGCGTAATAATAAGCTTTAGCGTTTTTATATCTTAAATAAGCGCCCTGAATTTCCGTTGTCATCAAAGCGTGAATTCCAAATCCAATTATCGCCGTCAAAGCCAGAATAAACAATGTAAATATTAATGCCATGCCTTTATGCCGATATGTTTTAGCGTTATGCATATTTTATTCCTCACAGGTTGGGAGCGTATACTCTCGAAGTTAAAGAAAAAGTTTTGTCTTTATAAGTGGAAGCTACGGTTATGTCTATTATATTTTTATCAATATAACTTGTTAATAAGTTTAATGTCTGATTTCCGCCGTCTATTATTTCATCTGTTGAAGAAGAGGCGACGGCCCCAAACTGGTTATAGGTTTTAATATCCCTGTATAGGATATTATTATTAATGTAATACTTTATTCTTTGATAGTTAGCGGGATTATTTGAGTCAAATCCCGCGACGGAAATATCATAATTAGAAGGATTGGGTTCCGTGAATTCAACATAGTTTCCGGTGGTAACATTGGCATTCGGAAAAAGTATCCCTGTTGCCGCCACAAGCGGGGATATGCTAAGGTATCCGGTTCCGCCCGGATCCGGATCGGGCATGGCCTGTCCCATTTCAAATGTGATGCATTCTGTCATTATGCGGCAGTTTTGCTGCCCGTTTATATTTATGTCCGCCTGCTTTAAATAATTTAAGCCCATGATAAGAACCGCCGTTAACGCGGAAGTAAGTATCAGAAGAATAGCAATGCTTACTAAAATTTCCGATAAAGTTATTCCTTTTTGCGGTTTTATTTCCATTTTCATCTTAATTTGCCTCATGGGCATATTTGGCTTGTTAATGTCATGTTTCTTGTCCTGTTTTTTTCTTTCCATGTTACTTCAACGGATACCGTCTGCAAGCCGTAAGGGTCAACCGTTAAACCGCGCCACCGCCTTGCGCAGGATGGAAGCTGAACCGGTTCGTCGCTCTGATACGATGTGCCCAGAGTGACATTTTTAGACAATATTTCGTCCATCTTATCCTGCGCAAGGGTTAAAGCGGTGGATGTAGACCAGGCGTTTTGATTAAGGCTCAGCACAACGGGATAGACCCCGAGAATCGCGAGAATGCCGATAGATAAAACCGCTATGCTTATTAAAATCTCAATTAAAGAAAAACCTTTGCGTTTGGACATACTGTAATAATTATATATCAGAGGTATTAATTCCTGTTATGAATGAATGAATTTTTATCCGCTGATAGCGGATAAAAATTCTACTTTATGCGAGGGTGCGAGGGTGCGACGAACGAGGAACGCTCTATTATCCCTCCGCCGAGGACCTCACCACCGTCATAAAATACCGCTGATTGACCGGGAGTTGCGGCGCGGACTGGTTTTTCAAATAAGATCTCAGCTTTATTTTTTCCGATAATAGTAATTACGGCCGGTTGTTCTTTCATGTTATAGCGTATTTTTATGTTTGCTTGTAGGGGCACCACATGTGGTGCCCCTACGATCCAGTTTATGTTTTCAATATAAACTTTATTCGTAAATAAATCCTTGTCTTCGCCGACTATGACGGAATTAATTTTCGCATCCATTGAAATAACATACAACGGCTTGGCAGAAGATATTCCCAAGCCCCGCCTTTGGCCTATTGTATAATTTAATATGCCGTTATGGGTTCCAAGCTTTTTGCCGTGTAAATCAATGATGTTTCCGGGTTTTGATTTTATATTTATAATTTCAAAAAATTTCTTGTAATCGGCGCCGGGCGTAAAACATATCTCCTGGCTTTCTTTTTTTGAATGGGTCGGCAAGCCCTCGCGTTTCGCGATTTCTCTTACTTTTTCTTTTGTTAAATTGCCGAGAGGAAATAATATGTTTTTTAATTCGTCATTTTTTAAGCAATAGAGAAAATAGGACTGATCTTTTTTTTCGTCAACGCCTTTATAAAGCTTGTGCGAATTTGTTTTTTTGTCATAAATTATCCGCGCGTAATGCCCTGTTGCAAGTTTAAACGGCGCAAGGTGCGCAAGCTTGTTTTTTACGGCAAGAAATTTTATGTGTTCATTGCATTTAACGCAAGGGTTTGGGGTTATGCCCGTTTTATAGTTTTCAATAAAATCTTTTACGACTTTCTCATAAAAAATGTCTTTAAGGCATATAGTATAATGAGGTATATTAAGATAATCCGCCGCGCGTTTCGCGTAAATAACGGATTCTTCGTTGCAGCAGTTCTTGTCGCCGTCATAACAGGCGTCCGCGCGCCAGATATTAAATGTAACCGCGATTACTTCATAATCTTCTTTTTTAAGGATATACGCCGCGACCGATGAATCCACGCCGCCGCTTAATTCAATTATGACTTTTTCCTTTTTCATAATATAAATAATATAACTTCTTAAAAAAAATGTCTATCCGTTGTAAACGGATAGACATTTTTAACCTTTAACGAGGGTGCGAGGGCACGAGGGTGCGCCTCACGCTCATTTATATCGTCGATAGCACTGTCGGCCGGTTTAATCTGAAATCTTCATTGTTGCTTAAAAGATTTTTAATTCCTCTGCGGGCAAGCTTGTACATGTTTTCAACCGGGTTATTTGTTCTTTTGTGCCGGTATCTTATTTTTATCTGAGTGTTTGAGGGCACCTCAATTTTAGTGTCTTTTGAAAATACAAGGCAGAGCCCTGAATTGTTTTTTGTGATAACTGATGAATCTATGGGAAGCGCTATTGATTTATGGCAGAATTTTTCCCATTTGCAGGATTTAGGCGATTTATAGAGACATTCGCCTTTAATCGGCGTTGCCAGAACGTATTGAGAATGGATTTTTTGCGTTGTTTTCAGGGGTAAAAAATGAATAGCCGCAAATATAGCTATAACAACCGCGGCGCAGATTATATTCGTAATTTTACCGGTTTTTTTTCTGTTTTTAAACAAGCATTTCTCCTTGACCGGAGATTACTTTGGGGCATAAAAAGCTGTATTTACAAGGCTCCTATCCCGCTTAATTATTAATTATATTTAAAAAGTTGAATTTGTCAACAGCCCCTTAGCCGTTGCTCGTTCCTCGTCTTTATTATTTAATGATTTGTCATTCTTTGATTCATTTGTCATTTGGATTTTGTCATTGCGCGGGCTAAAGCCCCGCGGCTACCTGCCTACTGATTTCTGCCTACTGCTTACTGTCCTACGGCGCGTATGTTATGCATTGCAGGTTTTTGCCCACAAAAAAGCTTTTATATACCGCATTTGTGTATGTATTAAGTATTGTTACCGTGCCCGGGGTTTTGTTT
>Ga0209749_1002136_pt1 | contig 14223 bp, 11 predicted proteins | sample EPASupsiteSAE347_FD_187267 | JGI IMG/M metagenome (GOLD analysis project Ga0209749, IMG submission 187267) | Bioremediated contaminated groundwater from EPA Superfund site, New Mexico - Sample SAE3-47 (SPAdes) (version 2) | ecosystem: Environmental > Aquatic > Deep subsurface > Groundwater >... | reverse complement strand
TGTATGATCATAATTTGATTCAAAACCAGGATGTCGAAGCATTAATTCATTCGCTTGACAAGACAGCCCATTTGATCAAAGCAGAGTGTACCATATCTGAGCCAACATATGATTCATTGGATAATGTAAGGCGGCAATTCGACGATCCTGCGCTTCAGGTCATTATCGGCCTTGGCGGCGGCAGTGCCCTTGATATGGCAAAAGCAATGGCTGTGCTGGTGCATAACCGCGAACCTGCCATAGCATACCGGGGCTTCGATCAAATGACCGAGCGTGTTCTTCCGATTATCGCCGTGCCGACAACGGCGGGCACCGGTAGCGAGGTGACGCCCAATGCTTCGTTTATAGACAGCCAGGCAAAAAAAAAGCTGGGGATCAATGGTGAAGCAGTGCAACCAACATATGCGTTTTTAGATCCGGAACTAACCCTTTCTTGTCCCAAAGGACCGACTATATCCGCAGGTGTCGACAGCATGGTGCATGCAGTGGAATCCTTTGTAGCAAAAAAAACAAACTGCATGGCAAGATTCTTTGCCAGGGAAGGTTTCCGGCTGGTTTTTGAGGTACTCCCTTTGTTGGTCGATGATCTGGATAATGTCCATTTGCGGGAAGAAGTTATGTACGGGGCATTTTTATCCGGAATCGCTTTGATGCATTCGGGAACAGGTCCCGCAGCCGCCATGTCCTATCCAATGAGCGTACACTACCATGTTCCGCACGGCTTCGGTGGCGGGATATTCTTACCCTATGTTATAGATCATAATATCAGGGCTGGCTATACAGGGTATGCGGACCTTTATAACCCGAACAAACTTGAGACGAATCGTGCCCAGGAACTATTATTAACAGAGATGCGTGAATGTTGGGAAAAATTCCAGATTCCCCGGCATTTGAATAAGCTTGGCGTCAAACGGGCAGATGTCGATTTTATCACTGATGAGACGATGCAGCTTAAAGGAGCTCTCGATCAAAATCCAATGCCTTTTTATGAAAAAGAAATCGCTAACGTATTGAATATGATGACCAAGGTAGAATGTTGCTAAATATCACCGCAATGCATTTGACCTTTATACATCCTTCTCAGCAGACCCCTCAGTCAGGCAGTATAAGAAAATTTATGGAAGTATATGGATTTTAAAATAAAATTCAGTGGCAAAAGCCATGACTACACTCAGGAAGAAATCGACGCCGTCGTACATGCCATGAAGACGGCGGAGCCTTATACCCAAGGAGTCTTTCAAAAGGAATTTGAACAGAAATTTTGTGATTATATTGGTGCCAATCATGCCTTTGCCGTAAACAATGCCACTGCCGCTTTAGAACTGGCTGCTCAGCTTTGTCAATTTCAGTCCGGCGATGAGGTTATCATACCGGCACATACGTTTACATCCAGCGCGTATCCTTTTGCAAAGAAAGGTGCGAAAATCGTATGGGCAGATATTGACCTTCAAACTCGGGTAGTGACGGTTGATACCTTTGCCAAAAAGATCACACCGAAAACCAAGGCCATCGTGGTTGTCCATCTTTACGGCTATGTTGCGGACATGCCGGAAATTGTTAGCTTGGCCAACCAGCACAATATCCTTCTAATTGAAGATGCCGCCCAATCAATGGGGACATCGATCGAAGGAAAGAAATCCGGCACCTTTGGGGACATCGGCATATTCTCATTGCATTCACACAAGAACATAACCACCTTGGGTGAAGGCGGTGTCCTCGTGGTTAAGGACCCCGAGGTGGCCGGCATTATCCCGTTACTGAGACACAATGGCCACTGTCCTTTCCCCTTTGAGCGGGAGCATTATTGGATTCCTGCTATGGGCAACGTGGATTTCCCGGAACTGAACGGGCAGATATTGTGGCCCAACAATTATTGCCTGGGCGAAGTCGAGTGCGCTCTGGGGGCAAAACTGTTGGATCGGATTGACCGGATGAATCAGGAAAAGCGCGCCAGGGCTCTGTATTTTATTGATACGTTATGCCAGTATGGAGCACTGGAATTCCACCGAGTTGATTATGATCGCCATAACTACCATCTTCTGGTTGCCCGTGTAACCAATGGCAGGCGGGATGAGATCATGAAATTAATGGCCTATGAAAAGCAGATTCAATGCGTAGTACAGTACTACCCTCTGAACAGATATCCATTTTACCAGAAATTGGGTTTTGGTGAGGCAGATTGCCCAAACACAGACTTGTTTTTTGATAATATGATTTCTTTTCCTTTCCACCATTGGATGAGCGACCATGATTTTGAATACATGCTACAATCCACTATACAAACTATGGATAAATATTTATGAAACCTGGGGATTTGAGGACGTACATGGAACTGGCGGTAGTCATCCCCGCTATCAAAAAAAATGTCGCTTTTCAGGATGACCTGGTCAAAAAGCTCGCAGGTGTTTCACTCATCCAGCGGGCTATCGACAACGCAAGCCGTGCCTTTTCACGGACTCAAGTTCATGTGCTGACAGACTCTGAGGAAATCGACCTTATTTGCAGACGTAACAACGTGAACTGTATTTATGATCGAGCGCTGCGGATTGATCCTGAATACTATATGGAAAGCCTCAGGCCATATATACAGCCGATGATGGAGAGCTGGCAAGACATCTTGATCCTGTCTCCCTATATTCCGCTGGTCAAGGAAAATGAATTGCACGATGCTTACTGCCACTATCTGCAGCGGGGGGTGGAATTGCTGGTACCTGTGGGCCGCGGTCTCATTCGCCCATATACGCCTTGGCCACGGCAACTGGAGCAAATCTTCCACGATGGCCCGGAACGGGAATTTGCCATTGAATCAAGAGCGTTCGTCATTTTTCGAAGCAGTTTGCTACAGGAATCGCCGGGCCGGTTGGTAGAGCCCATGGCCTATCCGCTCAACGGACGTTTAATCGAAATTCGCAACTATGAGGATTGGTGGCTGTGCGAAAAATTGCTCAATCGTCGACGTATCGTTTTCCGGGTGATAGGTCACAAAGAAGTAGGGATGGGTCAAATCTACCGATCTCTATCTCTTGCTCATGAAATCACCGCTCATGAAATCCGTTTCGTCTGTGATGTCAAAAGCAGTGTGGCTGCCAACAAGCTGGCCGGTTATGATTACTGGCTTGGAGTGTATGAGCAGGAGAGTATTGAGCAAGCTATCATCGATATGAACCCAGATCTCGTGGTGAATGATATTCTCGACACCGATGCAGACTACATTCGTCGCTTACGGGAACACGGTATCCGTGTAGTCAATTTCGAGGACATGGGTAGCGGCGCTGCAGAGACAGATCTTACCATCAACGACCTTTTTGATGAACCGCTGTTTGACGGGGGAAACATTCTTTGGGGAAATCGGTGGTTTTTCGTCCGTGACGAATTTGTCGATGCCAAGCCTCATCGGTTCAAAAAACGGGTATCAAGAATTTTGATAACCTTCGGCGGAACCGACCCAGGTGATTACACACGCAAAATTCTGCATGCCGTGCTGCCCTACTGCGCAAAGCAGGCAATCGCCATTGACGTGGTCACAGGCCAGGGCTATGGACACATTGAAGAACTGGAACAAGAAATTGCCAACATAGAAACACCTGAAGTATCATACACGAATGCTACAGGTGTCATTTCAAATATCATGGAAAGGGCAGAAGTTGCCATCTCCTCCAACGGACGCACCGTCTATGAACTTGCCCACATGAACATCCCGGCCATCGTATTATCTCAAAATGACCGGGAAAAGACCCACTGCTTTGCCTGCGAGAAGAATGGCTTTATTCATCTTGGCATTTATAAGGGCGAAGAAAGTGATCAAGCCGTGTGTGATGCCTTGCGCCGCCTTGTGGAGGAACAGGACTACCGACGTAGGTTCTTTTCGCGACTGCAGCACTCAGATTTTGCACGCAACAAGAGCAAGGTGGTCCAACGTATCCTTTCTCTGCTCAATATGAACGAGGCAGCCTTATGAAGCATCCTGTTGTCGCTGTTGTTCAGGCGCGCATGGATGCATCCCGTCTGTGCAATAAGATGATGTTATGGTTGCACGGCCTGCCGGTGATCGAATGGGTCTTTCGACGTGTTACTATGGCCCGAGAAGTGGAGCGGGTAGTTTTTGCCTTGCCCGAGACAGACACGAATGATGTTTTGGCGGAACATCTTTCCGGTATTGGAGCGATAGTGTTCAGAGGCAGTGAAACCGATGTGCTGGGCCGCTGTTGTAAGGCTGCTCGTTTCCATGAGGCAGGCACGGTTGTCAGAATTTGTGCCGATAATCCCTTTGTTGCCGCATCTGAAATCGACCGCCTGATAGGATTTTTTCGAGAGGGCGACTTAGATTACGCTTACAATCATATTCCTCGATATAACCGATACCCTGATGGGTTAGGTGCGGAAATAGCCAAATTTTCTGTGTTGGATCGTTTGGAGCAGGAAGCGCACGAACCGGCCCACCGGGAACACATGTTCAATTATATATGGGAAAACCAGAACGCATTCCGCATCGGCACCTGCGATCCCTTGGATGAAGCCCTCGCTCACCCGGACTTGCGGCTCGACTTGGACACTTTGGAGGATTACGCTTGGTTGCTCAGACTTCCCGTGCACCCTGACATGACGGCACAGCAAGTAGTTTCTATGGCGCTATTATGTCCGAGGAATCAGGATAGGCAATGAAGCTGCTCGATTTAATAGGAAGAGGTCAGTCAGAGCGTTACAGTATCGAACGCCCCTATATTATCGCAGAGGCAGGGGTAAACCATGAATGTGACATAAACCTTGCCAGACGACTGATCGATGAGGCAAAAGAAGGCGGTGCGGATGCGATAAAATTCCAGACCTACAAGGCGGAGAGCATCGCATCGAAAAATTCGCCCTCTTACTGGGATTTGACCAAGGAATACACTGACAGCCAATACCAACTGTTTAAAAAGTACGACAGGTTCTGGAAGAATGAATATGAGGTGCTCAAGCAGCATTGCGACGCAGTGGGCATCGAATTCATAAGTACGCCATTTGATGTCGAGTCTGCTCATTTCCTCAATGATCTTATGGAGGTGTTCAAGATTTCCTCCTCTGATTTGAACAACAAGCCTTTTATTGAATACCTGTGCGGCTTCGGCAAGCCCATAATCCTTTCCACGGGTGCCGCCTACTTATGGGAGATTGAGCAGACCGTTGACTGGATTGAAGCAAAAGGGAACGCTCTTGCTCTGCTCCATTGTGTGCTCAATTACCCGACAGCCGATGCCAATGCCAACCTGGCGATGATCCTCGACCTGCGCCGGAAGTTTCCGAGTAAACTAATAGGCTATTCCGACCATACCTTGCCCAATGATATGAAGACACTGGAAGTGGCGACGCTGTTGGGTGCACGGATTATTGAGAAGCACTTCACCCACGACAAATCCTTGCCTGGAAATGACCATTACCACGCTATGGACAAGTATGATCTGATGCATTTCCACACCTGCCTGGATAAGCTCTTTATCTTGCTGGGCGATCATTGCAAGCGCCCTTTGGCAAGCGAAGAAATCGCCCGTCAGAATGCCCGTCGTAGCCTGGTATCAGCTCGGCAGATTCCTGCCGGAAAGATGGTGGAGCCGGAAGACATTACCTGGAAACGTCCTGGAAAAGGTATTGATCCCCGGGAATACGATCGGCTTCTCTGCAAGATGACAAAAGAGTGCATCAAGGAAGACACTGTTCTACAGTGGAGCATGTTTAATGACTGAGAGTGTAGAAGAAATTGATCGCTACCTGAAGCGCCTATTTCCTCTTACCCGCTCGATTACCGGACCGGGAAATCGGGAAAGCCTGCGCATCCTCCAGGAAGTTGCACCTCTCGAGATTAAAGAATATCCGTCCGGTACAACTGTTTATGATTGGGTGATTCCGGACGAATGGATTGTTCGCGACGCCTGGATCAAGAACACGGACGGCAGCAAGTTGGTGGATTTCCGGGCCAGTAATATACATCTGGTCGGGTACAGTGAGCCTATTCATCGCAAAATGGCCTTTGACGACCTTAAAGATCATCTGTACTACCGGAATGACCTTCCCGAAGCAATTCCATACCGAACCACCTACTACAAGCGAAACTGGGGCTTCTGTGTCACTAAGGCTCAATATGAATCGCTGGAACAGGCTGAAGAACCGCTTGAGGTTTTCGTAGACTCAGAATTCAAGAAGAATGGTAGCCTCACCGTCGGTGAGTTAATGATTCCCGGTGAGACCGAAGAAGAAATGCTTATTTCTACGTATATTTGCCATCCATCTCTGGCCAACGACAATCTTAGCGGCATGGTGATGACCGCCTTCCTGGCCCGTGAACTGTTCAAACGGCCGCCTTCCCGATATGGTTACCGTATTGTCTGGGTGCCCGAAACGATCGGTGCCATAGCATACAGCGCCTTGAACGAAGCAGCCATGAAAAGCATTCAGCAGGGGTTTGTAGTGACCTGTGTGGGCGGCTCGGGAAAGTTCGGCTATAAGCAAAGCTTTGATCCGACCCACGCCATTAACCGGGCAATAGAGGAAGTATTTCGTAGGGAAGGAATTGACGACTATATTATTTACCCTTTCGACATCCACGGCAGTGACGAGCGCCAGTATTCGTCTCAGGGTTTCCGGATCAATGTCGCCTCTATAACCAAGGACAGATATTACGAGTATCCATACTACCACACTTCATTGGATGATCTGCGCTTCATTGATGCCCGCAACATCGCGCATAGCCTCAAACTATACATTGATACATTGGAACTATTTAATGAGTGGGGGAATGGGCCACTTTATCGGAATTGTCGCCCCTATTGTGAGGCCATGCTTTCTAAGTACGATCTTTATCCCGAGACTGGAGGTGCAATATTACCGAACTCACGGATAACAGAACTTGACCTTCGCCTATGGTTGCTGTTTCTTTGTGATGGGAAGCAGCCTCTATATATGATTGCCCAGCGCCTCGGGGTTCCCTTAGTGCATCTGGAGCGGGAAGCGCGAATTCTGGTGCAGAAAGGCTTGTTGATTTGCAATTAAAGGTAAACTGTTGCCGGCAGTAGTTCCTACTTTATAATTATCAATTGTGGGAGGGGCCATCATGGCCAAACATCTTTTAGAAAAAACTGAGTTGAATGACAAATGGGATAATTTGGTAACAAAATCCGATAATGGCACGATTTTTTGCACATCCCAGTATCTTAAAAACATAGACGCTAACATCGCTCCTTATTATTACCGGCGAAACCAAGAACTGAGAGCTGCGGTGCTGCTCATTGAATCTCCGGACCGTCTGGATACATGTTTACACGATTTTGTTATTTACAATGGTGTAATTTTTGCGCCCCCGCAAAATAAACAAAATCGATCACAGATCATCTCAGAGCAATTCGAGATATCTTCTTTTGTCGCAGAGGAACTGGCAAGGATTTACAAATGTGTTAACATGCAACTTCATCCAACAATTGTCGATATAAGGCCATTTCTTTGGTACAACTACGGGTCGGATGACCATAAATATACGGTTGACTTACGTTACACATCCTATCTGAGTATTGAAGATTTTTCAGGTGCGGAAAAACTTGAAGATATTTCAACATATTTGCAAGCTTCAAATGCAAGACGTCAGGAAATAAGATATGCGAGCAGAGAAAAAGTGGTGACGAAGGAAGAATTCAATCCCGATCTCTTTGTAGATTTCTATAATGAAACGATGAAACGACAAGATATTGCTGTTGAAGAAGATGTGCTCAACCAAATGAAATCATTGATTACAAGTCTTTTCAGAGCAAATATTGGAAGAATGTTTGTTTCCTATCTCGCGAGCGGTGAACCAGGAAGTATGGCTTTCTATGCCATGGATAGTAAAAGAGGGTACTATCTATTTGGCGCCAACGATCCTATGCTACGAGATTCTCACACAGGTACCGCTGTGTTATGGGATGCATTCCATGTTTTAAGCAAAGACGGCATAAGAGAAATTGATATGGAGGGAGTTAATAGTCCACACCGGGGTTGGTTTAAGCTCAGTTTCGGTGGAGATATCCGGCCATATTATCAAATAGTTTTGTCCAATTGATACATTCCACACTCGAAGCAATTAACAGCTTTTTGATCGAAGTTGGCCATTTTGCTTATCGTCTCATAGGATGGGATGGTCTGTATGGCAGGAAGCTTTTGATATGCCTATTTTTGGGTAAATAGGAGAAAATAAAATGAGAACTCTGGCGTTGAATCTGTTCCGTCAAGAAAGTTCAACGAATGACAACAGAACCGTTCAACTCAATAAGGGACATTTTTCTCTGGACACGGATGAGCGAAGTGAATTGTTCAGTAAAAAACTGGCCCAGGGATGGGAAGAAGAGTACACAGAATACCGCAGGCTCTGGGCGAGTCTCCCCGCGACACGAACCGTGCGAGAATATCCCCTGCTGGTTGACTTGGAATTAGCTTCTGTCTGTAATCTGAAGTGTCCAATGTGCTATACAATAACCGAGGAGTTTAAGAAGAAGGTCTCGAAAGGGTTCATGGATTTTGATTTGTTCAGACGTATTATAGATGAGATTGCAGGACATGTTTTTGCGGTTCGTCTGAGTTTGCGCGGCGAGGCTACCCTTCATAAACAATTTGTTGAGTGCGTAAAATATGCAAAAGCTGCCGGTATACATGAGGTATCTACCCTTACAAATGGTTCCAAGCTTTATGGTCAATACTTGGAGCAGATTATGGATGCCGGTATTGACTGGATCACCATATCCGTTGATGGTATCGAAGAAACATACGAAAAGATCCGCCGACCCATTAAATATTCAGAAATTGTTGATAACATTTCACAAATTAATATAGTCAAGCGGCGGAAAGATATGGCTAAGCCAGTTGTCAAAGTTCAGGGAATATGGCCGGCAGTTCGTAACGCTCCGGAAACATACTACAACACCTTTGCCCCTATCACGGATTTGGTTGCATTCAACCCGTTGATCGATTATTTGCGTAAAGATGAGGAGATCGTTTACGAAGAAAAGTTTTCCTGTCCGCAGTTATACCAGCGTGTGGTGGTTGGCTCGGATGGCAAGGTGATGATGTGTTCCAACGATGAAGATGGGCAAATCATCGTTGGTGATGCCGACGAGCAGAGCATCCATGAAATATGGCATGGCAAACCTTTCAGTAAAATACGCGAGCAACATAGCTTGCTGGACGGATTCAAAAACATTGATGTTTGTCGTCATTGCTATTACCCAAGAAAGACCGTAGCAAATGAGACTGCAACTGTGAACGGCCGTATAGTCAATATTGAAAATTATGTTAATCGTGAACAAGAAGTAGGCAAGTGACAGGTTCTTTCACAATAACTTTAAATGAGGATTTATGCCTGTAATAATTGATGATTCTTACAACATTAAAGAGATCGAAGTCGATCCATCATGGATGAGCGATCTGGGAGACGATTATCGAGAATACAGAGAAAAATGGGATATGGCAAATAATGGTCATCTTTTTGATTTCCCTCTTTTTCTGGAGGTCGAGTCGTCTTATGCGTGTAATTATCGTTGTCCCAAATGCCCCCGCCAGGCCATAGACCACACGAGGAAGACGGGGTTCCTGTCAAACGAGTTGCTCGACAAGCTCTTTGATGAAGTAAAACGCTATAACATGCCGTCTATCACGTTCAGCCATGGAGGCGAGCCGCTTATGAGAAAAGACCTCCCGGACCTTATTCTGAAGGCTAAGGAGGCAAACATAATCGACAGGATGTTTCACACAAACGGTATGCTTCTTACCGGTGATATTTCGAAGAAGCTTATAGAGAATGGGTTGACGAAGATAAATTTTTCGCTGGATGCCGCTTCTCGAGAGACATATAAAAAACTCCGTATAGGGGGAAATTATGAGAAAGTAATCTCAAACATACGGGTTTTTCTGGAAGAGAAGAAGGCAAGAGGCAAGAGTTATCCGAGAGTACGGGTCAGTTTTGTCGTAAGTGATGAGAATAAGCACGAACAGAAAAAATTCTATGATTTGTGGAAGGATAACGTTAATGTCATATCATTCCAGAGATGTTATGATTTCAAAGGAATGAACTCATCTGATAATGTCGGGGCGGAGAAGAGAATGCCTGTAAGGCATTTCTGCACGCAATTATGGCAGTTGTTAACGATAACGTACGAAGGCGACATACTCCTATGCGAGCGCGATTACAGCCACAACTATGTTCTCGGGAACATGAAAACACATACGATACATGAATGCTGGAACTCGGAAATAATGAACAAGTTCAGGCAGCTCCATAAGGAAAACCGCTGGGATGAAATACCGCTTTGCAAGAAGTGCGTTACCAACGTGCATGGGAAAATAAACTATGATGAGTAGGCAGCTCGGAAGGTCAGGGCTAGCAGTTTCTGAGATAGGGCTTGGCACCGCTCAGATAGGAGGTTCGTCCCTTATCGGGGGCAGGTATGTGGGAGCGCCGAAGATCGAAAGGATAGATGCCGTCAGGATACTGGAAAAGGCATTTGACATGGGTATTAATTTCTTTGATTCTGCCGATAAGTATGGCGATGGCGAGTCGGAGAGGCTCCTGGGAGAGGTATTCCATGGCAGGCGCGGGCAGGTAATTCTGGCAACGAAGTGTGGCATTACGGCATCGGGCGATAGGTGCTTCAGCAGAGACTATGTAAGAGCCTGTGTCGAGAAATCTCTGAAAAATATGAAGACAGACCACATCGATGTGTTCCAATTGACGAAACCCAGCATAGGCCTGATCAAATCCGGCGATATTTATGAGACGCTGGACGAGCTTAAGAAGGAAGGCAAGATAAGGTTCTCGGGAATTTCCACGGGTAGTGACGAAGAGACGCTTCGTCTTATAGATGATAACCGAGTGGATGCCCTGCAGATATTTTATAATTTGCTGCACATTAGCCCGAACGAGCTTATTATTGGCAAGGCTTTCGAGGCAGGGATAGGCCTCATCATCCGTTCGCCTCTTTCAAGTGGGCTCTTAACTGGGAAGTTTAACTTCGATACGAAATTCTCGCAGGAGGATGACCGGGGTGGTTTCCTTTACGGCAAGCTGCTTGCTTCCAGAATAGACATGATAAATAAGATAAAAGAACATTTCAGTTTGACCGTAGATTACAGTATCATGGAACTCTCATTGAACTATTTGCTTTCCAATAGTAAGATATCAACAATCATTCCAGGAGCGAGCAAGGTCGATCACCTCTCAGGCATCCTGAAACTGTGTGAGATAGAAAGAATCAAGCCGAGATTGTTTAGAGAGATTGAGGTTTTCGTAAAGGAAAACTATAAAGAATAAGAGGGGCGTAACACGATGAAGATATTGTTTATATTCCCGAATGTCGATTCTCCTGGGTATAAGCCCGTTTCCATATCTACACTCAGCGCGATTGCAAAAAAGAGGGGCCACGAGGTTAGGTTGTACGACACCTCTTTTTTCGATACCGACGGATATCATTCTCTCCAGAACTTCATATTGAATAACAAGATAGGCGAATCTATAGCCAACTTTCTTCCGGTCAATGAAGAGAAATACGGTCTTGTAAAGACCAAGGTCGATCTTAGGGAAGATTTCTTAAAAGTTTTGAATGATTACCGGCCGGAGCTGGTCCTGGTATCCACATTATCGATGGAGTATGCCCTGAGCATCTTTTTACTGAGACTGGTAAAGGAATTCGATAAGAGCATACCGACACTGATGGGCGGTCGCCATTGCTACTCAGACCCGGAAGGGACTATAGCCGATGATTGTGTCGACATAATCTGTATAGGTGAAGGTGAGAAACCCCTAACGGAACTACTCGACTGCCTGGAGAATAAGAAGGATTATTCCCAAGCGCAGGGCCTGTGGGTCAAGAGGGGCGGTAAGGTCATAAAGAATTCGAGCATCTCTTATTTCTTTGAACTGGATTCACTGCCCTATATGGATCTCGACATCTACGACAAGCGGCAGTTCTTCAGGATATTCCATGGGAAGGTTTATAAGAGCATCGATTATGTCATGAAGAGAGGTTGTTTTGAGCAATGCGGATATTGCCAGAGCGCTCTCGTCCATAAATGGCATTGCGGAGATAAGTCTGTGCGGTCGTATTCGGTCGATAGGGCTGTCGCCGAGCTTAAATATCTTAAGGAAAAATATAGCATGAACTTTGTCAGGTTCCATGACGAGACTTTTCTCGCCACGCCAGTCGATAATCTCGAATATCTTGCAGATCAATATATAAAACATGTAAACCTTCCCTTCGTTGCAGATGCCGCACCGCAGACCGTGACTCGTGAAAAGGCGAAGATCCTGGCAAGAATGGGATGCAAGTCCGTGTCGCTCGGGACCGAGTCAGGAAGCGAAGAGTTCAGGTATAAAGTACTTAATAAGAAGGTAAGGAATGATGCGGTAATCAATGCTTTTCGCTACTTCAGCGAAGCAGGCATTAGGACTGTCATGTTTAACTTGATAGGTTTCCCATTTGAAAGGCGCGAACACATAGAAGAATCGATTACTCTTAACCGTCTCTGTAATGTTACAGCTCCAAGTATAGGCTTCTTCTATCCGTTTAAAGGCTGTAAACTCAGGGATGTCGCCATCGACAACGGTCTCTTCGATCCTTCAATCGAGGTGAACGGCGCTGCCCAGTGGGTCCGTAACCGTCCGTTTGTCTCGAATGCGAACATAACATATGATGAATACCTCGGCATATTTAGGACATTTATCCTATATTGTAAACTTCCCGAGACCATGTTCCCGGAGATCAAAAAGGCAGAGAGGGATGATGCTACTTTCTACAAACTCAGAGACCTTTACGCTGAGAAGTACTTAACAATGGAGAAAAATTGCGATTAATATCTGACAATGTCAACAACTTTAAGGATTATCTCGAAGCGTATCTTAATATATTCTGGTTGAGGCCGGAGAGCGCGGTCTGGCGGGCCTATGATGCTGTTGTTATGAGCGATTTGGACTGGTCGAAGCGGCCATCCTTAGACCTTTGCTGTGCAGACGGAGTGAACTCTTTTCTCTTGCGAGGCGGACTTTTTGACATTACATTCGACGCATTCCTGTCGATACGCGACATGAGTGTTAGAGAATTTTTCTCAGGTGAGAAGGATATTTACGATTACCCATTCAACGAACGGCAGGAGATCGGGATAACACGCAGACCGAAAGAGGGATTCGACTACGGCATCGACTGGAAATACAATTCGCTGAAGAAAGCTGCCAGGATTGGATTATATAAACACCTGATATGCCAGGATGCGAATGACAGCCTGCCCTTAAACGACAAAAGTATTGGTTTGGTTTTTAGCAACTCAATATACTGGCTGAAAGATGCAAGGTTTGCCATGTGTGAGTTGAACAGAATACTGAAAGATGACGGCAGGGTTATCACCATAATGCCGGATGTTTCGATAAAGAAGCATTACATCTACGAAAAGTATATGAAATATGGGTGGGAATTCTGCAAAGTACTCAATATGGGAAGATATGGACATATCATGAACTGCCATGATTTTGCGGGTTGGGAAAGTATATTTGCCGACTCTGGTTTTAAGATTGAATCAAGCGCGAGTTATCTATCCGGGAGGTTCGTTGAAATAAGCGAGATAAGCCTACGGCCTTTATCGAAAGTGTTAATAAAGATGGCAAATACCCTATCAGTGGCCGATAGGGCTGAGATAAAAAAGGAATGGATCGAGACGCTTATGCACGTGATCATGCCAATGTTCGAGGATGGCTATTTATCGGATACCGGAGGAGAGCAAACATTCTTCATGTTTGAACTTGCAAAGAAATAAGATGCGACCTAAACAACGTAAGCTAACGATTCATCTGACGACCTCACTCATGCCAGGGTATGAATTGCCGCAAAGATTATTCCATAGAATTTAGATTTCAATAATAAAACGAAAATGAGGCAAATTTGGGCAGGGGTGAAAGTAATTTAATGACTTTTATTGCAATAACGCCGTATTCATCTTTACAAAATGAAACCGTTTTCATTGGGGTAAATTGTGTTACTAAAGAAAATATTAGCAAGGTGATCGATAAGAAGCTACGTATAATCAATCCGTATGAAAGCCATGAGGATATAGTAAAAGCATCAGAATACTGCTGGAATATTTCATTGGAGTATTGTGAGCATTTAGGAAAATTATTAAATAATATTCATGGGGTTTCTTACAGCCAATCGTATTGGAAAACATTGCTTTTGCCATGGACTGTAA
>Ga0209749_1002133_pt1 | contig 14237 bp, 15 predicted proteins | sample EPASupsiteSAE347_FD_187267 | JGI IMG/M metagenome (GOLD analysis project Ga0209749, IMG submission 187267) | Bioremediated contaminated groundwater from EPA Superfund site, New Mexico - Sample SAE3-47 (SPAdes) (version 2) | ecosystem: Environmental > Aquatic > Deep subsurface > Groundwater >... | reverse complement strand
ATGGAAGCCCGGAAGATCGGGGTCGTGCCGGATGCAGTCATCGGAGATTTCGACTCCTTCGAGGGAAAAATTCCCCTTTCATGGAAGGCCACCAGATTTCTTAAGTATCCCTGCGAGAAGGACAAAACCGATCTGGAGCTGGCTCTGGATGAGGCCCTGGATATGAATCCCGATGAAATTCTGATCGTCGGCGCTCTTGGCGGCCGGTTGGATCACGCGCTGGCCAATATCCTGCTTCTCAGCAAAGGACTTGACCGCAGAGTGCGGATCCGGCTCATTTCCGAGGAAGTCGAAGTTTTTTTAATGAAAAAGGGAGAGGCGAAGATTAAGGGGAGGCCGGGGGAACTCGTATCCGTCATTCCTTTTTCCGAGAAGGTAAGCGGCATCAATCTTGAGGGATTCAGTTATGAGATGAAAAAAGGGGAGCTCTCTTTTGGGAGCACGAGGGGAATCAGCAATAAACTGGCCGCCCGGGAGGGGATGATTTCCATCGCCTCGGGTCTCCTGCTGGTGGTGAGATTTCGGGAAAAGGGGAGGGAACGAAAATGAAGCCCATCAGGCTGCTTTCGGCACTGGCTCTCGTTCTGCTTCTGCTGGCGGTTCCGGTTTCGGCCCAGGAGGCCGTCAAGTGTTCCGCCTGCGGGAAAGCCATCGTGGAAGGCAAGTACTGGAGGATCGACCAGGAAGTCTTCTGCGATGCGTGTTATAATGCCCTTCCCCACTGCAGCCTCTGTCAGGTTCCGATGCAGAGGGGCTTCTCCCTCGAAGGGAAAAATATCTGTGAGAATTGTCTGAATAAACTGCCCCGATGCGCTTCCTGCGGCCAGCCGATGATTAAGTATTTTTCAAGGGATGGGGAACTTCTTTGTGCAAACTGCCTCGAAAAGAAATCCTCTCACTGCTCTCTCTGCGGAGCCAGGCTGGTCGGGACATTCAAGATCATATCCAACAGATTTAACGGGCTTAAGAAAGAATACTGCCAGGCGTGTCTTCAGAGATACCCGGAATGTTTCGCCTGCGGGGAGCTGGCCGGAGAAGGCTCGGGAAAATTGAAAAACGGACGTTACATCTGCGCCGACTGTCTCCGGACGGCCGTCTTTGACCCGGCCGAGGCCCGCAGACTGTATGAGGCGGTCTATGGCTACGTAGTATATCTCATGGGGGTGCGCCTCAAGGTGTTTCCCTCTCTCACCCTGGTCACACCCGAGGAACTGGCCGCACTCCAGAACTATAGGAATAAACAGGTGGGCACCGATCAGATGGGGCTCTATACCTCCAAGCACGTCACCGTCATTAGAAATGAGGTCCGGACCGACATGACCAGGGATCCTCATGTTTACGTCCTTCTGGGACTTCCGCGGGAAGAGATGGCGCCGGTCATGGCGCATGAGCTGGCGCACGGCTGGTCCGCCGAGGGTAAAATCAGGCCCAGAGAACCCGAAATAGAAGAGGGTTTTGCCGAGTGGGTCTCATATAAGTACCTGCAGTCCCTGGGGCAGACTCAGCAGATGAAGACCATGGAGAGCCGGACGGATCTTTACGGGAGGGGCCTTAACCGGATGCTGAATTTAGAGAGGCAGGGCGGGATAAGGGCGGTCCTTGAATATATGTTCAGGAATTGAATTAAAAGAGCCCCGCCGTGGCGGGGCTCAAAAAATATCCTGATTTACGTAAGCGTTATTTCGCTACAGCCTTGGTCCGGCTGGTTCTCAGGCAACGCGTGCAGATGCGCATTGTCTTGTCTGTTCCATCCACGTTTATCGTGGTCTTCTGAAGATTGGGGAGCCAGCGCCTCTTGGTCTTCCTGTTTGAGTGGCTGACCTGGTTTCCCGTGAGCGGACCCTTGCCGCAGAGCATACAAATCCTGGACATATCTTCACCTCCCTAAAGCCTGCTTATTGTAGCACAGTCGCTTTCGCCCTGTCAATCGCGCTTGACCTTGACGTCCTTTTAGATTATAATAGGCGCGTTAAGGGCCTATAGCTCAGCGGTTAGAGCAACCGGCTCATAACCGGTCGGTCCCTGGTTCAAATCCAGGTAGGCCCACCAGTAGTAGTTTGGCCCCGTCGTCTAGCGGTTAGGACACCACGCTTTCAATGTGAAGATCGCGGGTTCGAATCCCGCCGGGGTCACCAGGGCGGATAGCTCAGCGGTTAGAGCACCTCGTTTACACCGAGGGGGTCACAGGTTCAAATCCTGTTTCGCCCACCATCGGCCCTGTACGCCATTCTACGGCTGAGGCGCTTCGCAAAAAAAGCCCCGTTTTTTCATGAGCGAGGTGCACACTTTAAGACCCCAGGTTAATTCTGTTTCCTCCAAGACTCTGCGGACAGCTCTTGAAATTTTCGACTTGGCAAAAAGGGTAGAGGGTTGTCGGAAAAGCACGCTGGAGGCGAATAAATACTTCCTCCATCCGTTTCTTGTTTTTCTGGGGGATGTTCCCGTCTCAGGTATCACCATCCACGACATCAGAGCCTACCTGGACACACAGGAGCGGCGATGCAAGAGCCGGGTGACATTTCACCACCTTGTGGCCCGGCTCATGACCTTCTTTCACTTCCTGCAGAGGGAGCGCTTTATCAGCGAGAACCCGATGGAACTCATTCGGAAGCCGAAGATCCCGAAGCAGTTTCCCCATGTTCTCTCAGAGGGCCAAGTGCAAAAACTCCTGAAGGCTCCGAACCCGAAGACATGGGAGGGGTGCAGGAATATCGCCATGCTACTCTGCTTCCTGGACACCGGCTTGAGGCTGGGAGAACTCCTCCGCTTGAACCTGCAGGACATCAGCATGAGCACCAGGAGCATCATCATCCATGAGGGGAAGGGTGAGAAGAGCCGGGTACTCTTCATGGGAAAGACGCTGGCCCAGGCGCTCCATCGCTGGCTTGAAATTCGAGGTTATCACGAAGCAGAGGAGGCTTTCTTCATCACCAGGGAAGGCGACCGCCTCAAAAAGCGGAACTTGGAGAGCATTGTCTCTCGCCTGGCCGGGAAGGCTGGGATAACAGGGGTGAGGTGTTCTCCTCACACTTTAAGGCATACCTTCGCGACACTCTTTGTTAAAAACGGCGCTGACCCATTCAGCCTTCAGGCAATTCTCGGACACTCCAACATTCAAACGGTAATGATATACGTCCACATGGCCGGTGTCCACCTTCGGGAGGCCTGCATGAAGGCGTCTCCCGTGGACAGGCTGGGAGAATGAACCACAGAGGAAGGCTAAATTCTGCACTCCAACAGGAGCGGCCCTTTTTTTAGATGTCGGGTTGCTTGGGCTCATTGCCTTCTGCGGCTTCCGAAGGCTTCAATCTCTTTACATCCTTTAATGATCCAGGGAGATTCCCTGCACGTCGGGCGCGAGCAGCGGCCTTCTGGATGTTCTTTCGTGCTGCCTCAGCCTTTTCTCCCTCAAGAACCTCGCGCTTGAGAACTTCGTTACGAAGAACATTATCGATGTCTTGAATATCTATTTTCACTCCCGGTGAAATGCGTCTGAGTTCACGCCTAACTGCTTCCTTGAATGAATCCGATAAAATGATAGCTGCAATGGAAAAACGGCTAAGTGCCAGCACTTGCGAGTGATACTCACCAAGACGGCCCTTTTGCCAACCCTCTTTTGCAAACAAACTGACCTTTTCGAGGTGATCCATGTTCCTATGGTTGAGTTCACACAAGTTAATTTCAACTACAAGTTCGTAATCAATAGGCTTTACAAAATTCACCTTGTACGCACGCCAGATGACACCATTGGTGAGGAATACCCACTCAACACCCTGATTCGCTGCATAGTTACCAGCCTGAGTAACAAAGTTCTCCTTAAGATCAAGGTTAATGGCTTTGACCTCGATAATTAATTTGATTACACCGTCGAGCTTAATTGCGAGATCACAGATGGTGCCTCGAATCGCTTTCTCCGAAGTAATCTCGGTGTACTTGTCATAGCCGAAGACATCCTGCAGAAGATCAGTTACAATAACAACTGTGTCTGACTCGTTGACATCCCTGGAGCGTGCAGACGCGAGTATTGGCTGAAATCGCTTGAGGCCTGTCACAATTCTGGCTACGGATCTGTTTGGTAGCGATGACATCTTCCACCTCCATAAAAGTATCTGTTAGGTGAATTCTATTAAACGGCCTTTGTCTCCTTTGAGTTGACTTAATAAAAAAAATTCGAGGCGAACGCTGAGAAGATCTCCTCGATCACAGAACAACCCTATTTTCGCACTCCAGGAGACCCCGGCTACCTGGACATCATCCAGGCGGCTTGCATGATCTTGCTTTGTGCAATTACACCATTATAGCATCATTATAGCATTATGCTATTGTAAACCACTGGTTGCCGAAATGGTAAGTAAAGCGTGGCTTGACAGCGATACAGACCATTTGACTTTTTTCTGATTAGTGGTATAATAATGATGTAAAAGTTAATAAGCGGGAGGAACCCGGTCTAGGGAGACAATCGCGTACACCGCCTGACGCAACCAAGCAAGGCGTGCTGGAAATTATCCAGATACCAGCGATATACTCGCCGACATGTGGCACCGGTGGACTAAACCGAATTACCTTAAGCTATATGGCATGTTAGCTTGCATCGCATATAGTGTAATTCGTGAAGTCCCAGGTGCCTATTTTATAGGTTCCTTGTGTCCTCCTGACACAAAAGGAGGGCATTATGGAAAACCCTGTGAGAAAAATTCGAGAAGAGCTTGAACTCGGATCCCGTCAATTCTGCGTCAAATTCGGTTCTACTTCCTTGGGGTTGATAGGCATTTTACAAGTCAGGGAGGATGAGAAGAGGGGAGGAAGCTCTTTTTTAGGCATTTCTTCCTCCTTTTACTATGTCCGTCCAGCTCTTAAAAGGGAAATCAACTTTAGCGACTTCTCCGGGAGTCTTTCCGTCTAAGGACTGATGAGGCCGAAAGAAATTATAGTGAATAAGCCAGCCTCCCATGAATAGCTTTGCGGTTTCAATTTTTTTCATCCCTCTCATAATCTTAGTTCTGGCTTTTAAAGTTCCATGAAATCTTTCAATAAGATTCGTGTTAATTTCTGCCTCAAAACCTTCTGATTGAAGATGCTTGGCATCTGCTCCAAAAGCTAATTCTATGCCGTCTAAATAGGCTCTTAGTTTATCTGTGATGATTATTTTAGGGACGTTCGTTGCGTTGTCTAAAGATTGGGTCATAAGCGTGTTGGCGTCTTTTATAGTTCTGGTTTTAGAGAAATGAGAGGCCAAAAGAAAGCGTGTTCTATCATCTATGAGATCCCAAAACCAAATATTCTTCCCGCCAATCTTCAACACGGTTTCATCTGCGATCCAGATAGTTCCAGCTTCGGCCTGATAATTGTTGGCCTCAGATAAAGCCGCCTTAGTAAATCTCACAACCCATTTATAGACCGTAGAATCAGAGGGGCAATAGTTATAGGTTTGCTTCATCTGCCGGCAAATGGCATTAAGTGATGATCCCTCATAGAATGCGCTTAAAGCGCATCCTATTTGATCTGTAGGAGTTCTCATTCCCGGAAGAGCTTTATTATTATTAAATGTTCTCCTGCAATCTCTACATAAGAAACGTTGAACTTGTTTTCTAGTGCCATTTTTAACCAAGTTTTTTCCGCCGCAGAACTTGCAGAATACGTCCTCTATGGATACTTCTTGGTATTTCATCTTGATTAACGTACAAATATTTCGCTATTATACATTGCATTATGATTGCTATTGTTAACGAGTAAGAAGTGCCATGTTCCTGAATGAGGCAAACGAATCGTGTCTTCAAAAACGTTTCCTTTGACTTCTCCCGGATTATACCATAAAAATTCCTCGCCTGCAGAATATCTATTCTTTCCCTCATAATCAACTATATAAAATTCTACTTCGCCTTGGGTGATATTTATTTTATATTTTACATAACGTTGCCCTTTTGCTTCATCAAGAATAACATCTATTACCCTTGTCCAATGCGCAGGAATCTCATATACATACATTCCTATTGGATCCTTCCTTTTCTTACTTTTTTTGCGGGAATTACTGAATCTTTTGTGGAAGCAAGTTGGAAAGGACCAATTCCACTTATTTTTGGAATTAACTCTCTGATCTGACGATGAAATATTATTGCGATGATGAATATCATTCCTATCCAATTCTGGTGAAGCAATTTTATCATTTTCACAAATGGAAGATAAATTATTTTTGATGAATCTAGGTTGCCAGATAGATTCTCTAAGACGAACATTACGTAAGAACTGAACAACGCTATGCCTATTAAAAAGACGGAGAAATAAACTAATGAATCCAAAAGTGAAATTAACTTTTCTTCTATAGACAAAGAATTGGAGTGGATAATTTTGACCCACCATCGGTGGATAAAATTTTTTTCTTTCTCTTCCGCCTTGGCGGCCTCTTCTCCCGCCTTTGCTTCCTTTTTGCTCTCTTCTGTGTCCATCTCTCTGCCTCTCAGGAGATGCTATCATAGAAAACACCTCCTGTCAACCGCAAGGAAGTAGAACCTCAAATTCGGTTTGCCGATCCCCACACTCTACGCCGTAGAGTACGGCTATTCATCGCAGATCCCCTCCACGGTGATGGAGGCGTTGAAGCAGGCTGGGGTATCGGAGAAGGCGCTTGCCAACCTTCCAGCCCTTTACCTTGAATGGAGAAAGACTGCTTTTGCCGTGGAGGTGTAGCATGGCTCCGGCTGGCTTCATCCTCCTGCACCGGAAAATTCAGGAGAATCCTTTGTGGACGGCGGAAGCATTCACGAAGGCCCAGGCGTGGGTTGATATTTTACTTTTCGCCTCCCACGCCGACCGCCGCATCATTTTTGAAACTGGGGCAGTTGACCTGGCCCCGGGTGAGATGGTATGCAGTCAACAAGGTTTGGCCCGGCGGTGGAGATGGGGCCGGGAGAAGGTTTCAAATTTCCTGCGTCTGCTACGGCAGGAAGGCATGATTGACTATAAGACCCGACGCGGTGGGAATGACCGGCGCGGCTGGACTGTGATTTCTGTTCTGAATTGGAACGCCTATCAGCAGCCGGAAAAGGGGCGGCAAACTGGCTTAAATAGCCATTCTCCCAGTGAAACTCAAAAAGCATACATCGGGAAACCCACCTCAAAGGCTGTTCATAAGCCATTCTCCGCCGAAGAAAAAAATGAACATCAGGCATCGGCCATACATCGGCCAGGCAAGTACAACAATGTAAAACAATTAAGACAGGGAGATTTTTTATTAAGTGAAGAGGATTTACAAGCAGAGCAAGATTGTTATGAGGCTCTAAGTTACCCCGTAACTTAACAAACATCCCTCGGAAGAAAGAAAAATTCCGCCAAAAGAAAGAAAGAAGGTGAACTATGATTTTGGAACCGGCGATGCGGCGCGAAGTTGAACTCATTTTCTGCGGTCTGCTCCTGAAAGATAACGCGGTTATCCCTGAAATTGCAGCCGACTTTCAAATTTCAGAGCTCGAATATTGCGGCAGCTACTACGGCGCGATTCTTCAAGCATACCGGCGTGATGGGCGGGTCAACAGGCTGTCTGTTCCTGTCGCACTTCAACAGGACAGAAACGAATTGATAATCCACGTGGTGGAAGAAGAGAGCTTTGACGCTGGGCTCTGCATCGCACGCCTTCGGGAAGACTCATCCCGGCGAAGGTTACGGTCGTTGGGCTCTCAGCTTGCTGCGGACGCTGAAAACCCCGAAAAACCTCTGGACGCCATAGGGGCCGAACTTATGCAAGGTGCATCGGCGGCGGTGTGCTCCCAGCACGCGGAAGAGGACTGCTCCCTTGATTCGGCGCTCCGGTCACTCCTCCAGCAAAGGAAGAACCCGGCGACCAAGTGGATGACAGGATTCCCGACGCTGGACAAGCTCACGGGCGGACTCGAAGAGGCGACGTTCTGGATCTGCGCAGCTTATACAAGTCACGGAAAAACAAGCTGGGCCACTCAGACGGCGCTCTCCGTGGCTCAGGCGGGCGGCAACGTGTGTTATGTCAGCTTCGAGATGAGCCGCGAACGCCTGGCCCGGCGGCTCCTGGCTCAGTTAAGCGGACTTCCTGCAGGCGAATTGCGCGGGCAAGCGTTCAAGGACAGCGTCAAGGAACTTCGGACATTGCCGATCTCATTATACTGCTCCAGGCGTCGCACGGTGGAGGACATCGAACTTCTGGGCCGACGTGAACAGATGAGGCATGGCTTGGATGTTTTGTTCGTGGACTACTTGGGGCAAATTCAACCGTCGAATGGGAAAAAGACTGCGTCCAGGTATGAACAGGTGACGCAGATTTCCGCCGGGCTTCAAAGCATCGCTCAGAGCTTGGGAATCTGCGTCGTGGCCCTCTCCCAGGTCAACAGGGCAAGCTTCAACGGCGGCAACGGCAAGCTGACAGCTTCGGCGCTGAAGGATAGCGGCGCTTTAGAAAACGACTGCGACATCTGCCTTCTGTTAGAACGTGAGACAGGTTCAGAGTCCGCCACATTCCGACTTGCTAAAAATAGAGACGGCGGCTTGGAAGATTTTGCGGCTACCTTCCAGCCTGAGATTTTCACCTTCAGGGAAACCGGATCCCCTGCCCCCCTGCGGAAGGCCCCTGCGGTCACTACGAAGCCCCCTGAGAAGCCCACAACGGCGCCAGAAACACACGCCAAAGAAGAGGAGGAGGTAAGCCTTGAAGCAGCCTGTTTTTAACGACACCTGGCCGAATGAACTTTCGGCGCTGGCCGACGCGGTGGACAATCCTTTACCTTGTGGAAAATTTCCACAAGGTGACTACGACGGATCCGCACCTTGTAGGAATTTCGACAAAGTTGGCCATAACGACATCCACGACAGCCTGGATTCACTCATTGACTCCATCCCGGTGGAGACAGCCCCGGCCCCCCGTGGCCAGGTGCTTGAATTCGGCACGACGGCAGGACATTCGCTAAAGGCCCTTGTGCGGCACGTTCAGCAGAACTTTCCCGACACACGACACGACACGAAGAAACTTCTCTTGCAGTTGTGGAGAGCACAAGGGGCGGTCATTCCGCAAACGCTGGAAACCTTCATCCTGCGGCACTGCACGCCACCAGAAGCGGTCACCAGGACGGCCAGACCTTACTACCACGCTCGACAGCAGGCGACAAGATGAACGCGGTGGATCACATGGCAGAGGAATTGCGGCGACTTCCTCCCGGGATGTTGGAGGACATCATCCGCATCAGGGACAGCCGGGAACTCAAGCAATCGGCACGGGCAAATTTTGGGCAAGTTTTGGAAAGAAAGGGTGATGAGAACATGGCTAAAAATTTGGACGAAAAACAACGATTCATCGAACTGCGGGCGGAGGGCTACTCCTACCGGCGAATCAGCGAGGAATTGGGCGTCAGTAAACCGACATTGATTTCATGGAGTCGCGATCTTTCTCAGCAGATCCACAACCTGCGGGCGGTTGAGCTTGAACATCTTCAGGCCTCATTCTTCGCGAACAAAAAACAGAGACTTGAGGCATTCGGGAAGAGGCTTGAAGGCATATTGCAGGAACTCGAAAAGCGAGACATGAAGGACGTTTCGACTGCTCAGCTTTTGACAATCGCTCTGCAATATGGGGACAAGCTGAAAGCCGAAGAGGCCCCTCTTGTTCTCAGGGGTATTGAAACTCCTCTTGACTTCCAACTCCTCGAAGGAGCGCCCATCACTTGGGAGGGGTGAAATTAAGGCCCCTCGTTTAAGACGGACGGCATATCTCATCCCGACGAATCGAGGCGCTATAAATAGACCATTGAGAAGGGGAGGAGACGAATGAAAACGTATAAATTCATCTTAACGACGGCCCAGGTGGAAGGTGTTTCCAGCCTTTGGGCTTTCAAAAGAGAAGGCGATGAGGACGAACTCATCCCCCTGGACATCCCGGCAGCGGGGACGCTGGTTAACATGAAAGACGGCGGCCAGGTAGTGATTTTCCCTCTCCAAAAAGCGGCAAAAATAGTTAACCGAACAAGCTTTCCCCCTGTTTTGCCAAAACATGAAAAACCCCACAAGCGCAAACCAGCATCAAACCTGGAAACCACTTCCAGAAAAAGAGGCTAATAAGGGCATAACCACGCCAAAAGAACGCATTTATCAGGCTGAACTTCATCAAACTATCGTTTTTGGCGAAGTTGGCTCGTTTTTTCGAGAGTGACAAAGGAAAACCTGCCTCTTCGGCGAAAGGGAATTTTACGCATCGGTTAATAATGAACGAGGCGCACAATTCACGAAAAGGAGGCAGGGGCAAAGGCTGCTAAAGCCTCATCAGGAGCCGGTTTAACGACGTGCAGCGATGCGCAAAAATCAAGCACCTCGTTTACACCGAGGGGGTCACAGGTTCAAATCCTGTTTCGCCCACCATCGGCCCTGTGCGCCATTCAGCTCCCCTTAACAGTCATGCACTTTGTTCAAATCTCCGTGAGACCACGCCCGGGAAAAGGAGAGTCGTCCGATGAAAATCGCAATTATCGGCGCAGGCAGTACCTATACGCCTGAGCTCATCGAAGGCTTTATAGAATACCGAGAAAAGATGCCTTTCCAGGAAATCAGCCTGATGGACCGGGATCCTTCACGTCTGAACATTATCGGAGATTTTGCCGGAAGAATGCTCAGGCGGGCCGGCATGGAAAAACTCCTCCATATTACGACGGACCTGGAAGAGGCTCTATCCGACGCCGCCTTTGTTATGACCCAGATCCGCGTCGGCGGTAGCCGGGGGCGGCTTCTGGACGAGGAAATCGCCCGAGAATTCGGTCTTGTCGCCCAGGAGACGACGGGAGTGGGCGGTTTTTCTCACGCGCTCAGGGCCATTCCGCAGATGCTGGAGATCGCCCGGATCGTGGAGTGCTTCTGCCCCCAGGCCTGGGTAATCAACTTCACCAACCCCTCGGGAATCATCACTGAGGCCCTGGCCAACTATTCCTCCGTCAAGGTCATCGGGCTGTGCAATGTCCCGCTGGTGATGCGGCGCGACATCGCGGCGGCCCTGGGAGTTCAGGCGGAGAACCTCAAGATAGACTCCTTCGGCCTCAACCATCTCTCCTGGATTAAAAGGATCCTGCTGGGGGAAACGGACCTGACCGCGGCGGCCCTGGAAGAAATCGAAAAGGTTGAAATTCTCAAAAAAATGGACAGCCGCCTCATTCGCAAGCTGAACCTGATTCCCTCGCCTTACCTTCGCTACTACTATCAAACGGACTCCGTTCTTAAAGAGCAGGAAACAGAAACTCTGCGGGCGCAGAAAGTAATGGAAATCGAACAATCTCTGCTTCGGCTCTACGCCGGGCCGGATCTTGATAAAAAGCCCCCCATGCTGAGCGAGCGGGGAGGCGCTCTTTATTCCGTGGCTGCTCTGGGACTAATGGCCTCCCTCCTTGGAACGGAGCCGGTTGTACACACCGTCAATGTCCAGAACCGCGGGGCCATCGCCGACATCAGGAGGAATTCCGTGGTGGAAATTCCCGCTGAAATCTCATCCCGGGGAGCGGAGAGCCTTCCCTTCGGGGCGCTCCCGCCCAGCGTCGCTCCTCTCATTAGAAGCGTAAAAAACTACGAGGATCTGACCATCCAGGCCGCCGTGGAAGGCTCAGCCGTGCTGGCCGCCGAAGCCCTCACCGCCCACCCCCTGGTGGCCCGCGAAGAGACGGCCTGGAGCCTTCTGGCCAGGATCCTGGAAGTCCACGGAGATTTTCTGCCGGCCGGATTCAATAAAGGCCTGAAAAAAACTTAACTTACCATCCTCCATCGCCTCCGCCGAAATCTCCGCCCCCAATATCCCCGCCGCCGCCCCAGCCGCCGGAATCATCGGAGAAGGAACTCCCGCCGGAATCCGGATTCTTCCAGGTATCGTCCATCTGGCCGCCCTCAGATGTGCCGGAATCGTTCATCCCGCCGTCTCCCTCGTGACGGGAGTTGCGCATCATGTCGTAAGCGGCATTCCCCAGGAAAGCGCCGCCCAGCCCTCCGAGAAGCCCGCTTAAAAAGCCGCCGCCGCCGAGACCTCCTCCCGCTCCCGGAACTCCCGCCGGCGCATTTCCGCCCTGGACGCCGCCGCCACCGGAGCCGCCGAACAGAGCCTTGATAAGGCGCGTGACTACGAAAATGCCGAGCAGGATCATGCCCCCAAACAGGAGTGCATTCATAAGATTGAATCCACCGCTTCCGGCACTCCCATGTCTGGCGGAAGAGGACACCGCTCCCGGTTTTACGGAGGCCGCCCGGAACGTCTCTTTCACGATGCCGACGGCGGCGATGAGTCCCGCGTCATAGTCCCCCGCTTTGAAATTGCCGCCCAGGGCGTTCTTGATCTGATCTACGGTGGAGGCGGGAAAAATCCGGCGGGTCATGTCTCCGATCCTGATCCCGAATTCTTTCTCTTTAACGGCGATAAAAATCATGAACCCCTGGCCGTTCCGCTCCCGGAAAGCCTTATCTGCGGCCTCCTTACGGGAAAGGTCGCCCCGGGTATCCACCGTGACCACCCAGAGGTCTTTTCCGGTCTTTTCCTTTATCAGGCGGGCGGTGTCTGTGACTTGCTCTATAACCCCCTGGGAGAAAATTTTGGCCCCGTCCTCAACCGGCGCCACCGCCAGAGCCGCACGGCCCAAAAAGAGAAGAGAGCACGAAACCATAATTAAAATCATCAGTCCTGAAAATTTTCTCATTTTAAAAAACCTCCGCCTCGCTCTCCATGACCTTCATGTTCCGATCATGGAATTATTTTTAGCACAGTGCTCTTTCACCGGTTGTTCCGCATTATCCTGTCACCGGAGCATTTCCCGCATTGGGTCGTCCTCCGGAAGGACGGTCGGCGTCGTCTTCATGAGATCCAGCACCTCTTTCGGAAGAAAATCCTGCCTTATGACCACCTCGTAGACGTGCTGATCAAACCAGTCATCGTACATGGTGTAGAAACCTTTTTCCCCTGTATCTTCGCCCCAGCTGTTTTCCACCAGCCACTTGCGGGGTTTCCCGCTTTCCAGGTCCACCCCCAGAAAGACCATGGCATGGCTGACGACTGTGTCCTGGTAAAGGACCCGCTCGACTTTGTTCATCGAAAGATCAACTCCCAGGAGGTCCTCGTACTGGCAGATTTTCTCGGATAGAATTCCGCTCTTCTTGTCCACCTGCTTTCCTACATCGGCCCCGAACCAGACCGGCTCGTTTTTAAGGAGAGCGGCCAGGACGTAGGCCTTCAGGTCTTTGATATCCAGGTTGGCGAAGGTGATGTTGGGAATATCAGCCATGTTGCGGTTAAGGTCAATCTGATAGAGCCTGTTAAGGGGCCAGAGGGGATTGCTGTAGAGGCAGACATAGGCGTCCAGCTCCGCTCCGACTTCTTTTTTGAAAAATTCGAGCGGGGTATAAACCCTGACAGGATTTGTTTTTTCTTCTTTATCTTCGCAGCGGAATTCAAATTTTTCAGGGGGGTTGCCGAGGAAGATGGACAGTAGCCGATATACATCGGAGAGAATATTCTCCTTGGCTACCAGAAGCTCGGTTCTGCCCTTCCCTTCCTGTTTAAGGTTCCTCAGGCGGGCGGCTCCCTGCCGAAGTTTGGTGGAAAGAATTTTAAGCATCGCGGCGGAGTTGTTGCTGTTGTATGTCTCCTGCATGGCATCCCCGGGTACGAGGCCGTATTTTTTAATGAGGGCGACCGCGTAATTCCACTGACCCCCGTCGGGAATCGGGTCTTCGAGCAAAAAACGAACCTTCCGATCCCTGACGTCCAGATCGGCCGTGGCCAGGATGGATTCCAGGAAGAGGTTGGCTTTTTCCATCTTGTCCCAGAAATAAAGGTAGTTCTGGGACAATTCAAAGCTCTTAAGATGGTATTTTTTCATCATGGCCGGGCGCAGGATGTTGAGCGCGGCGAACATCCAGCAGCGGGCCGATTTCTTCTGGTCGGTGATCTTCCCGGTGGTAATCTTGTTGGAAAAAAAGTTGTTATGGCTCGAAAGAAGCTCACGGTTCAGGACCAGATCGCCCAGGGGATTGGCCGAGGCGGCATTGCGGGCGGATCTTAAGGCCGGTTCGTTCCTTAGCGAACGACGGATGGAATCAATAAGGCCGGGGGTGAGGGCGCCGTCTTCAGATAAGACCAGGGGCTGGATGCTTCGCACCTCGGGGGGGGCCGCCGTTGCCTGATTGGCGGCAGGAAGCAGAACTGAGAGAATGGCCATAATCAGCAGGAAGCGTTTCATGTGGACCTCCTCATTTTTTGGAATACA
>Ga0209749_1002132_pt1 | contig 14238 bp, 11 predicted proteins | sample EPASupsiteSAE347_FD_187267 | JGI IMG/M metagenome (GOLD analysis project Ga0209749, IMG submission 187267) | Bioremediated contaminated groundwater from EPA Superfund site, New Mexico - Sample SAE3-47 (SPAdes) (version 2) | ecosystem: Environmental > Aquatic > Deep subsurface > Groundwater >... | reverse complement strand
TATTTTTCCATTTCTTCTGGATTTCCAAAACTATTTTGAATATCTAGTATCATTTTAGCTCTTTCTCTGATTGAGAAAACATTAGGCATTTCTTTTCAATTAGATAATTTTCATTTCCAATTTTCAACTTCATAATTTAAAGAATTTTTTCAAGTCATAATTTAATTTGGTTTAAAGGATAATTTTTAAAATAACACTACTACATAACAGAGACTAATTTACTCCAATTTGCTTTTGGACTTTCTTCTACTTTTCCTTTTTTAGGAAGAGGAAGAATTCAGTCTTTTTCAAATTTATCAAAGACTTTATTTGTTATTTTTATAAGTTCATTTCTATAAAATTCATTTCTAATTTTTTCAAAAATTAAAAGTAAATTTCTTTTTGTTGAAATGTTATCTATTTTATATCAAAATATATTTTCTGGAAATACAGACATTGATTCTTGTATAAAGAATTCATCAAATCAGTTATCTTCTAAAGTTTCTTCAAAGATTTTTCTTACACTTGTATCATCATAATACATTCAAAATTTCTCTGGGATATAACAAGTATAAATTGGTATTCAATTATAATTATCTTTTCCACTTCTATTTACTACACAAGTTATCGCGGTTACTCTTCATCAGCGTTTTTCTACTAATTCTATCATTTTAGCGATAGTTGAACCTTTGGTAATCACATCTTCAGATAAAATAACATTTTTTCATTTAAGGTCTATGTCATGTCTTTTTAATTTCAAATCTTCTCAATCTTTTTCTGCATAAATACTTTCGTTTACATTAAGAGCTTTACCTAAAAATGAAGATATTCTCACAGATCACATTTGAGCTCACATAATTACATCTATTTTCCCAATTTTTTCTTTTTGCTTCATTATCTGTCCAGCTAGCTCATTTGAAGCTCTTTCTAATACTCTAAAGTCTCTTTCTGTCGCTCAGAAATTAACATATCCATCGCTTATTAAACCACTTGTAAGTCTCGCATATTTTCCTTTTCACTCAGGTTTTCTATAAATTGCACCTAGGTGTTTTATTAATTCTGCCCAACTTCAAGTATACAGTATTTTCTCAAATTCTCACATTTTATCTGGAAAAGTATTCATATTATATCCTGAAGCAACTAAATAATCTGAAAATTCTTTTATTGATTTTATTCAAATAACAGACAAAAGACCTTCCACTTTTCATATAGTCTGAAACATTAATACCTCGTTTTTAGAAATAGAGCTTCTTAATCATCAATTTCATTTTTTTGGAGTATCAGCTCCGCTTCAATTTACTTTATTCTGATTTGACATAATTTATAAATTAATAATATATTTATTTCATACGCATTTTTTCAAAAAAGTCAAAAGATTTTTTGGAAAAGAAAAACAGGATTTTTTCATTTTAACTTGAAAAACTAAATAAACTAGATAAACTCCAGTCAATTTAAAATTATAAACTTTAAAAAATGTCAATTAGAAATTTTTGTATTATTGCGCATATTGACCATGGGAAATCAACTTTGGCCGATAGAATGCTTGAGATCACGGGAACAATTTCGAAGCGTGATATGAAATCTCAGACTCTGGATACTATGGAGTTAGAGCAAGAAAGATGAATTACAATTAAGTTAACTCCTGTGAGGATGAATTGGAAATGAGTAGAGCTTAATCTTATCGATACTCCGGGACACGTGGATTTTCAATATGAGGTTTCAAGAAGTCTTGCGAGTGTTGAGTGAGCTATTTTAGTCGTGGATGCGACTCAGTGAATTGAAGCTCAGACTCTTTCAAATGTATATCTCGCACTTGATAATGACCTTGAGATTATCCCAGTTTTAAATAAAATTGATTTGCCATCTGCGGATGTCGAGAGAGTGAGTAATGAAGTAATATCTCTTCTTGGTTGTAAAAAAGAAGATATTATTTCAGTTTCTGCCAAAACTGGAGAAAATGTAGAAACCTTACTTGATGAAATAGTTACAAAAATTCCACTTCCAAGAAAACTTGATAAAGAAAGTAATATTATCCCAAATCAAGATTTAAAAAATGAAAGCAAAGATGTAGTAAAAGCATTAATTTTTGATTCGCAATATGACACTTATAAATGAGTTGTAATATATTTAAAATTATTTTCTGGGACTATAAAAAAATGAGATAAATTAGAATTGGTAAATTCTGGAGCTAAAATAGATGCGATTGAAGTATGATTTTTTGCACCAAAATATAATTCGAGTGGGATTCTAAATGAATGAGAAATTTGATATGTAGTAACCTGACTTAAATCAATTACAGAAGCCAGAGTCGGGGATACGATTTTTGCTGGAAATAAGGAATATAAATTTTGAATTACTTGATTTAAAAAAATAAATCCATTTGTATTTGCGGGGATTTATCCAGTCGATAATGACGATTATCTTAAATTAAAAGATAGTATTGATAAGTTATGTCTTAATGATTCATCACTAACTGTTGAAAATGAAGTCTCACCAGCGCTTGGTTATGGGTTTAGATGTGGATTTTTGTGACTTCTTCATCTTGATATAGTAAAAGAAAGACTTTGGAGAGAATTTGAAATTGATGTAATTATGACGAGTCCGCAAGTGACTTATAGAGTGCTTTTGTCAGGAAATAAAGTTGAACAATACAATAGATTTAAAACAGAAATTCTTGATTTTGAAGGCCATACTTGCACTTATATATATTTTTCTAATCCAGAAGATTTACCAAAACCAGGTACATATATTCACATAGATGAGCCAATTGCAAAGGTTGAAATTATTGCAAATTCTGTCTATATTTGAGCTATGATGCAACTTGCTCAAGATCGCAGATGAATTTTTGTAAATCAGTATTTTCTAGATCCAACCAGAGCTGTAATAGTTTATGAAATTCCAATGGCGGAGCTTGTTTGAGATTTTTACGATGATTTAAAAAGTCTATCAAGCGGTTATGCTAGCCTTAATTACGAATTTATTAAATTCAAAAAAGACGAAATAGTTAAAGTTGATTTCTTGGTTGCCGGAGAAAAAGTAGAAGCACTTTCTATGCTAGTTCACAAAGATAAAGCTAGATCTACTGGAGCTAAAATTTGCGCAAAACTAAAAGAAAATATACCAAAAGCTCAATTTGCAATAGCAATCCAAGCTACAATTTGAGCCCAAGTAATCGCTCGCGAAGATATCTGAGCACTTCGCAAGGATGTGACAGCGAAGCTTTATGGATGAGATATTACTCGTAAAAGAAAAGTTCTTGAAAAACAAAAGGAATGAAAGAAAAAAATGAAACAATTCGGGAAGGTGAGTATCCCATCCGAGACTTTCGTGAATATTTTGAAGAAATAAAAAACCCTCTGTCATTTCGAGCTACCCTCTGTCATTTTGAGCTTGTCGAGAAATCTATTAAAATTATTATTTAACCAATATAATATGCAAGATAAATTACCAAATAAATGAGACACAATAGCTATAATTGATACTAGTTTATGAGTTATAAAACTTAGATTTTTTCCAGAATTAACTCCTAAGACTTTTGAGAACTTTATAACCTTGTCAAAAAATTGATATTACAATGGCACAGTTTTCCACAGAGTTATAAATAATTTTATGATTCAATGATGAGATCCAACTGCGACTGGAATGTGATGAGAAAGTATTTATTGAGAAGAATTTAGGGATGAATTTTCAAAACTAAAACACATAAAATGAGCCATCTCCATGGCAAATGCTGGACCAAACACAAACTGAAGCCAATTTTTTATAGTCCACGCAAAAGCAACTCCACATCTAGACAAGCATCACACAGTTTTCTGACAAGTCTTTGAGTGACTAGAAGTAGTTGATGCCATCGCAAATAGTAGGGTAGATAGAGATGATAGACCACTTTTTGATGTAATGATTAATTGAGTGGAGGTTGTGGGGTTTTAGTAAATATTATAATTCCCAAGGTAAAAATTGTGAATATTTTGATGTAAATGATTTTGATAAGGTTATTATATTTGAAGATTTAGAATATTTTTCTTCAAAATAATCAAGTGCGGTTATTTTTTTTCAATCATAATTAAGTTTTGCTTCATAGGGAATAGAATTTATAATAAAATCTATTTCTTTTTTGTCAGATGTTCTCCGAAAATTTATTTTTCAAAGGTTTCTTTTGATTATTTCAGTAAAAATAGAAGTTTCAAAAATATTTCATAAAATCTCTTTTGGTAGAGCCTTTAGCCAAAGAAGATTCATTATGCCTGTATCAAGAAAATATACTTTTGGCATCTTAAATAATTCGTTTCTAAGGTTTCACGAAAAGGGCTTTATTAGACGAATAATATATGTATTTTCAAGTAAAAACAAATAATCTTCAACTGTTTGTTTATGTAAATTGGTTGTATTTGATATTTCTGTAATATTGAGTAGATTTCCGCTTTGAGAAGATAATATTTCAAGTAACTTATTAAATTTATTTATATCTTTTATTTTTCATAAATCTCTTATATCCTTTTTTATATAAGTATCTATAATTTGAGCTAGATATTTTTCTTTAAAATCTTTATTGTCAGTAAGTGTAATTTTTGGATATCATCAATTAAGAACATATTCTTTGAAATAAAATATTAATTCTTCATTTGTTTTGGAAGTAAAATTTTGTTTTTGAGTAAAATCTATTTTATATCATTTGAAATATAAAAACTCTTCAAAATCAAGAGGATAAATTTCAAAATTTACTGTTCTTCAAACGAGAGAATCTTTGAATTTTGATTTTATCTCAAAACTACTTGAGCCAGAAACTATGAGTCTTATATTTTTATGATGGTCTGCAATTAGTTTTAAAAAATTAGAAGGATTGTCTAAATATTGAATTTCATCTATAAAAATAAAAATTCTTTCCTCATTCCAAGCTCATTTTTCTTTAAGATACTTAATAAATTCGTCTACTCAGGAATTTAAAATTTCAAGATTTCTATAATCTTCCAGATCAATATAATAATTTAATTTATTTTCTTTTTGAATAGATTCTTGTAAATAATACATAATATGAGTCTTTCCAACTTGCCTCGCTCAATGTAAAACTATAATATTATCTGTATTTATAAATTTTAAAATTTCATCTACAATTTTTCTTTTATATATCATAGTGTAATAAATATTGAATATTAATTATATTACAGTATAATTATTTCTTATAAAATGCAAATAATTTTTTGCATTTTTTTTTGATGTAACAATTAATTGAGTGGAAATTGTGGAGTTTTAGTAAACTTTGAAATTTCCAGTATTAAATTCTCTACCTATTATTTCAAAACCTCCCCCACCTGTCATTTCGAACGTAGCGTTAGCGAAGTGAGAAATCCCTTTTAGAATCACTTAAGACTCAAATCTTCCCAAGTTTTATTGATACTTTCAATTAAATCTATTTTCTTAATTCTTGAAAACTTTTTTATTTGTTTTTCTCTTATTATTGCTGAATTTATATTATTGAAATTTTCAAAGTACACAAGTTTATTATAATTATATTTTTTAGTAAATCACTCAATTAATTCTAATTTATGTTCAGATATTCTTCTTTCTAAATTATTGGTAACTCAAACATAGAGAGTTCAAGATTGACTAGCTAAAATATAGACAAAATAGTTATGATTCATAAGATGAATTAAAAAGGGATTTCTCGCTGCACTCGAAATGACAGGAAGAAGGTTTTTATTTAGACTTTTAGATTTTTTACAATATTTTTAAAGGTCTTCATTCATTTGAGATTATCTAATGATTCTTTTTCTTCTTTTGATACATCCTCATATTCCATATTAGAGATTTTTAAAGACAATAAATAATCAAGCAAATCGTCCATACTTATAAAATTTGTTTTTTTTGGAAAAATGATTAAATTAAGAAGAAGAAATTGTCTATTTGTCATTTCGAACGAAATGTAATGTAGTGAGAAATCCCTTTAGAAAGCACTTATGAAATTAAAATTAGTTAATTGCAGATAAGATTATATAAAAAGGGATTTCTCGTTGCACTCGAAATGACAGGGGGGAGCTTGAAATTACAGATTGGAGCGTTTTTAAAATTAAACAAAAAATATTATGAACATTAAAACTATTGTCTTTGGGATAAAAACTAAACTAATTACATTACTTATTTTACCTTTATTTCTTTTTTCTTGTTGAGTTATAGAAAATAAAGAACCACAAGAAATTATTTCAAATTCAGGAATGAATATTGAGATAGCGGAGGATATTGACTCGGGGGTGAGCTTTGATATTTCAGACTCGGGAGCTAGTCTTTCGGTTTCTGCTTCCGGGGCTTGAGCTGGAGTTAATCCCAATCCTGGTGAGATATCTATAAATGATTGAGATAAAAACAATGTAAACATATCTAATGGTAAAACAACTATTTCCTCAGATAATGGGACAAAAGTTGAGGTGAATTCTGGAGTAAATATAAATTCAGCTGAAATTAGTAAAGAAACTCAAGAAACACTTAAAGACATAGATAAGCTCTTAAATAGCATAAATTAATGGCAAAATTTTTCGATATAAAATTAAGAAGTTATATTTTTGATAAGTATTTTAAAGGTGTTTGATTTGGAGAATATCTTGAATATACTCATAATTTTTGAGTTTCTTCAGAGAGACTAATTCAAAATGACGAGAAAGCTATTTTTTCTTTTAATGATTCTTGAAATGTAAACTTGCCACAAACTACAGAATTTTGACTTGATTTTGTATTTAGTTTTGAGAGTGAATTGCTTGAAGTTTTGGCAAAAATGGAGTTTGAATGAGTTAAAATAAATACTGAAAAGTTAGCTAAAATATGAGAAGAAATAGATGAAAAAACGAAAAAAATAGAAGCTGAAATTTATGAAGTTGTTTGAGAGAAATTTAATATAAATTCTGCTAAACAAGTTCAAGAAATTCTTTTTGAGAAATTAAAAATTCCAACAAGTAAAAAAATAAAAACTGGGTTCTCAGTTGACAATGAGGCTCTTAGTTTTATTGCAAAAGATTATGCAATAGCTTCTCTAATTCTTGATTACAGAGGACTTCAAAAACTTCAATCAACTTATGTACAATGACTTTTGAAAGTTATAAACAAACAAACTCTTAAAATTCACACCACTTACAATCAAATTAAAACAACAACCTGAAGATTATCGAGCGAAAATCCGAATTTGCAAAATATACCAAGTTGAGATTTTTTTAGTGATGAAATTAAGTCTTGTTTTATTCCAAGTAGTCCTGATTATGAAATACTTGTTGCTGATTATTCTCAAGTTGAGCTAAGAATTTTGGCTAATTTATCGGGAGATCCAGAACTTACAAATGCATTTTTAAATGGCGAGGATATTCATAATAAGACTGCGAAATTTCTTTTTTGAGAAAACACAAATATTACATCTGAGCTTAGAAGAAGAGCAAAAACTGTAAATTTTGGAGTGATTTATGGAATATCAGGTTTTGGCTTATCTAAGACGATGAATGTGTCTATGGTGGAGGCTACAGAATACATTAATAAGTTTTTCGAGAAATATAGCTCTGTAAAAACTTATTATGAAAGTATACTAGAAAAAGCAAGACAAACCGGCTATGTAGAGACTTTTTTTGGAAGAAGAAGATATATAAATGGACTAAATGACGCAAATAGAATTATAAAATGACAAGCCGAAAGGGAAGCTTTAAATATGCCAATTCAGTGAACTTCCGCTGATATTATCAAGCTTGCAATGATAAAAATTGATAATTTTTTTAAGGAAAATAACCTAAAATCAAAACTAATTATGCAAGTTCACGATGAGCTTGTCTTTGAAATTCACAAAACAGAACTTGATTTTGTTCAAAAAGAAATAAGACGTATTATGGAAAATATTTATAATTTCCCAATAAAATTATTTGTTGATATCTCTATTTGAGAAAATTGGAAAAAAGCAAAAGAATAAAACCAAAAACACCCTTGACTTTTTGTAAAAATTTACTATAAGTTATATATAAATATATTTGATTTATAAAAATGTCAAAAAATTTAAATTCACTACATACTCAGGATGAATCAATGGTTTTATCAAAAAAGGATAAGCCTTTAGATATTGCAAAACAAAAAGCAAAAAGAAAAACTTTAAAATTAATTAATTTAAAAGCTTCTTTAGAATTAAAAAAACCACAAAAAAGATTAGTTTGAGAAGAAATACTTAGTAGTCCAATGGCTACATATTTAAACCAAATTTGAAAATATAAAGTTTTATCAGCGGAGGAACAAAAAGAGCTTTGAAGAAGAATACAAAAATGAGATATGCAAGCTAGCAAGACCTTATTTTAACTAATTTAAAATTAGTAGTAAGAATAGCAAAAAGCAAAAAATATAATTGAAAATGAATTGAACTATTGGATTTAATTCAAGAATGAAATACTGGACTTTTTAAGGCTGTTGATAAATATGATCCAGAGAAATTCAAAGATAATACATTTTATACTTATGCTTGATGGTGGATTAGACAGAGGATAAAAAAGGCAATAACTGAGAAATCCAGGACTATAAATTTACCACCTAAAATTGTAATTTTAATAAATAGAATTAAATATACTTCTCTTAAATTAACTCAAAAGTTATTGAGAGAACCAGAACTTGATGAAGTGGCAAAAGAATTAAAAATGAGTGTTTCTGAATTAGAAAAATATCTAAAATTTGACGACTTTACGCTTAGTTTAAATTACCAATATGGCGAAAATGATGATACAGATTTAATAGATTTTGTTGAAGATATGAATCCTAGCCCAGAGGAAAGAGTAAATTCAATTAAAGTAAAAGAAAATATTGATAAAATTTTAAAATCTCTCACTTCAAGAGAAGAGCAAGTTTTGAGAATGAGATACTGAATTGATTGATGAGATAGAATGTCACAAGCGAAAGTTTGAGAACAATTTAGTATATCAAAACAAAGAGTTGAACAAATAGAAAATGATGCTTTAAAAAAATTAAGAAAAAATAAAAAATCTTTAAAATTATTAAAAGAACTTCTTGAAAAATAAAATATAATAATTTACCACATCATTTTTTTGCATTAAAAAGAAAAATATGCTAAAATTAAAAGAAATAATATTTTTTAAGTTTAGCATATTTTGGCCGGGGAGAAAAAAAATAATTGAGATGAGCCCATAATTCCTCTTGTAGAATCTACAAAAGAGGCCCTAGCTTCAGAAGAAGTTAAGGCTAATTTAAAGGGGCCTTTATTGAAAATAATGGAGCCTTATCCTATAAAAGAATGAGACAATATTTCTATTGTGGCAAATAATTTTTGAATTGAAAACTTTGAGGATTTAGTTGATGTAAACAGAATACTTTGAATTGAATTTGAAAAAAAATGAAATAATATAATTGTAAAAAAATGAAATACAATACTCGTTCCAAAAAAAGAAAAATTGGAAGATTTTTATAATGAATTAGTAAAAATTAAAAAAATATCTTGAATTTTAGAGACAAATAAAAAATTAAAACAAGAGTCAATAGCTAAATTATCATCGAAACAATTAAATGATTTAAAAAGAAGTATTTTTGAAGACTGAAATATTTTTCCTAGCAATACTAAATCACCGGGGGCATATAAAATGTGACAATCTTTTATTGCATCTCAAAAATATGTATTTGATGAAGAAAATCCGAGAATTGTAGATGTGAGTTCAGTTGTAAGTCCAATGTCAGCAAAACCATCTTCAGCAACTTGTGCCAATTTAGTTAGAAGATATATGTTTTACTGTGTGTCTAGTGAGGATCTGACCCCTGAAGAAAATGAATTTTTCCGTAAACAAAATATACATGCATGGATGCTTCCCGAAGAGCTAATTTCTATTTGATTTACTCAAAAAATTAATTTAATGGATAATTTCGATCCAACTAAAATAGGTTCTGAAAACCCAATTTGAGATAAGGAAAAATACGATAAAGATATGATTTCACTTGTAAAATATTTAGAAAAAAGTTGAGTTCCAAATAGCCTTGTTCCATTTTATTTTAAATATAGTAAATTTAAGTGAATTGTAGCAGATTATAATAAATGAAAGAAAAATAAACATTTTAATACTCATCAATCGGTTTTTGAGTGAAATTGAGAAAAAATTTTTAAAGCATTTGAAGTAAAAAATATAAATGAATGAAAAAAGGAATCTTTTTGAATAGATACAGAAAGCTCAAATAAGGATTTAAAAATCTTAAAAACTAAAAAAGAAAACTTAGATAAAAATTTATTTCAATTGAGCGTTAATATTTCTGATTCACTGGACAATATAATTTCAGGAAAAACAGAAGTTGTTTGGACTTTTGATAAGATTGTTAATGCTAGAATAGCTGTAGATAATAATTGAGTAATTGATGAAGAGTACAAAAATTTTATTCATAAAGTTTCAAATATTGAAGACAAAGACCAAGCCTATAATTATTATTTATCAAAAAAATGAGAAAAATTTTCAAAAAAATATAGCTTAAATAGAGATTCAATTGACCGGTTAGTTGATTTAGCCAAGAGTAAGAAAAAAATGTTTTCTATTGCAAAAGAAATAAAAGCGATGCTTAAAAATTGAGAACCAATTCCATCTAATATTTATAAAGATAGATTTTCAAAATTTCCACAAATAATTAATGGATTAGATCAATATAATATTTTACTTAAGCCAAAATTAGAGAATGATAAACAAATTACAGAGCTTGAAGAAAAAATCAAAGAGAGTTTAAATTGAAAAAAGAGTCAGACAATAAGTGATTATTTAGTTAATTTTGTTCAATTAAGAGCTGATTATTGAAGTTCTGTTTTATCTAATTCTCAAAAACCAATAATAAAAGAAAATCTTTCTAAATTTGCCAGTATCGTCAATATTAAAGTAAATTGAAAAAAAATAAATCTTGAAACTGAATTAAAAAAAGATAATCCAAAACAAATCGCAATAAAACCATCAGATAATATTGAAATATCTTGACCATTGATGCTAGATTGACTTCATATGGTGAATTCAGAGAATCCAGATAGAGTAAAAAATATGAATGCAAGAAGTAGGTTTTTATGGGAATTTATAGTTAGTGGTGCTTTTTATCCTTCGGAATTGATTGAGCCAACCGAAAAATCTAGTTTTTATAAAAAAGATTTTGGAAATATTTTCTCAAAATTAAAAGAAAAATGAAATTATGATTTAAGACCAGGGGACTCTATCGAATGAGTTTTAAAATCTAGAATTCCAATTTTTGAAAAAGAGGCTTTTGATAAGCTAGATAAATTATCTCCAAATTACGAACAGGAAAGAAAAAATCTATTGCAATTCTATTATGCACAGCAGATTAAGGCCCTTCAATTAACCGGAACAATGCAAAGTGAAAATGATTTAAATAGAGATGCAGCCAATATTAATAGACCAATACTTTATTTTGACACTAAAAATATTGATGATTTATTTAACACTCATATCAAAAAAGTAAAAGCAGATACGACATTTGCGCAAGCAGAAGCAGTTTATGCTGATTATGTAGATATAATTTCTTTTCCGTGAGATAATTCAAAAAAGATATTTTCTAGAATTAAAAAGAAAGTTCTTGACTTGGGCAAATATAAAAAATATCCAAATTTATCAAAAATAGCAAATCTAAATGATTATTTGCAAGATGAATTTATGAAAAAATTCATAGAGAGATCCATGAAATCAAAGCAAGTTAAAGAAAATGATTTTTTTGAATGAAAAGTTCCGCAAAATCTTAAGATAGTTTTAACTTTAGAAGAAATTGATAAAATACTTTTTGAAATAAGTGAAGAAAGTTTTTCTCCAGAAATTAAAATTAAAAAAACAGATAAGGATGTTATAGATTTGGTCGTAGATACTAGACAAAATGAGAATTTAGAGAAAATTATTATAAAAAAAGAAAGTTATCCAACTGAGTTTGGATGATGAAAAAGAATAGAAATTAAAAAAAGGGCAGAAAGAATTTTAATTAAACCAATTCAACTAAAAATTATACAATCTTTCTGAGATTTTCAATTAAGATTTGATTATTTAAGAAATTGATACAGTAAAGAATGGCCAACCAAAGCTGATTTACAAAAAGCAGTAAATCATTTCAGAAGAGATGATATAAAAAAATATATAAATAATTTAGAGCCTTTTTCTAAATCAAAACTAGATTATTCACATTTCAAAGAACATAAAGGGGATAGAATTAATAGGGTAGATTATATCTTACAAAGGTCAAAAATAGAAAGTGATTTAGTTAAAGTAGATATTTTAGAGAAAATTTTACAAAAAGAAAAACCAGATGAAAGCGATTTTAATAAAATGACAAACATTTTACAAGATTTAATTACAATTGATAATTGAAATCATTCAAATGTTGTTTGAAAAATTCTTTGAGCCTCACTTTTAGATGATAAAATAAATACTCATTTTGAAAAACTTAATTGAATTTTGCTTTTTACTTGAGAAAGAAGTGTTGATATTTACAAAGACAAAGATAAAATGAAAAACTATGAAAATACAATTTTACTTATGAATAATTTGAGTGAGAGAATAACTCTTTATTGACTTACTGAAAATTTTATAATCAGAATTTTAACCGATTCTTCTATAATTACTCCAGAAGAATTAAATTCTTTAAATATAGAAGAAACTAAAACCTGAGGTCTAAAATATGGTAAAAGTATTTTATTAAAACATCTAGAACAAATAGCGATTATCCTGCATTCAAAAACCGATTTATCTCCTTCTCAAAAAATTATCGCAGACACAGTTAATAATTTTTTAGCTTCTATAAAAAATGAAGATAAAGAAATATTAAATAATAAAGATTTAAGTACTGAAATATATAATTTATTCCAAAATCCACTACTTAAAGAAACGTTAAAACAATCAAATATTTCAACTTCTCTATTACCAGAAAGTACAGAATATACTTGAAATAATTTTAGAAATAAATTTTTCAGATATATTAATACGATGGAATAATTTCTTTCTTTTTTCAAAAAATCAATATAGTAGAGAAACTTAATTATTTTTTTAAATAAACTATGTTTTCTATTCATGACGAACTACAATTAAAGGCTTTACTCAAACAAAATGGAGAAAAACCTTTTCGCTACGCTCAAATCGAGAATGCAATATATAAAAATTTCATAACAAATTATACGGATATTTCTACAATTTCAAATAAATCAAAAGAGCTTTTGAGAGAAAATTGTTTTTTTACTTCGTTAAATGTAGAATCTCAGACTACATCTGACAATGGTCAAACTACAAAAATACTTTTTAAAACCACCGACTGACTTTTTATAGAATCAGTTATTATGAGGCATTTATCAGGAAGAAATACACTCTGTGTGTCGAGCCAAGCCTGATGCCCCATGGGATGTAGTTTTTGTGCGACAGGAAAATTATGATTACAGAGAAATCTTGAATTTTATGAAATTGTAGATCAAATAATGGAAGCGGTATTAATTCTACACTGAGAGTGAAAAAACCTTAGAAATATTGTATATATGTGAATGTGAGAACCATTTTTAAATTATCCGAATGTGAAAAAATCCATAGAAGTAGCTTGCAAACAACAAAAATTTGATTTTTCCTCAAGGCGTGTAACTATTTCAACTTGTGGAATAATTTCTGGAATCAAACAATTCTGACACGATTTTCCTCAAACAAGTCTTGCTATCAGCCTTCATGCACCAACGGACGAGCTTAGATCTAAAATTATGCCAGTTAATATTACCTATCCTCTTAATTTTTTGATGAAAGCACTAGATGAATATACTGCTCTCACAAACAAAAGAATTTTTTATGAATATATTATGATTTGAGGAGTTAATGATTCCATAGAAAATGCCAGAGAACTAGCAAAATTACTTGAGTGAAAATTAGCTCATGTTAATTTTATCCCATACAATCCCGGGGAATGAGTAAATTCAAGCTGATATTCTGCTACTTCCAAAAAAAGAATTCAGGAATTTCAACAAATACTAGAAAAAGTATGAATACCATCAACAATTCGCCACACAATGTGAGATGATATAGACGCAGCCTGTGGACAACTCGCACTCAAAAAATCCTAAATTACTCAAAATTTGCACAATCTCCAATTATATGTTATAATCAATTTATATTTAATTTATTAACCCAAATAAATATGACTAATAAAATTTGAGATTGAGATGAAGATTTAGCAAAAGCTAGAGTTCAAGAAGTAAGAAGCCAAATGACTATTGATAATATAGCAAATCAAGTAAAAGGATGATTAGATAAAATT
>Ga0209749_1002129_pt1 | contig 14243 bp, 15 predicted proteins | sample EPASupsiteSAE347_FD_187267 | JGI IMG/M metagenome (GOLD analysis project Ga0209749, IMG submission 187267) | Bioremediated contaminated groundwater from EPA Superfund site, New Mexico - Sample SAE3-47 (SPAdes) (version 2) | ecosystem: Environmental > Aquatic > Deep subsurface > Groundwater >... | reverse complement strand
TCCCCGCTACCTTCTCCGAATCACCTCCGGGGACGCCTTAAAGGCGGTGCGGTGGCTTAAGTATCTTTCCGACGGCTATGTAGTATTCGAGGAGAATGATCTCCTGGCCAAGGTGGAGGGCCCGGCGGTGGTTAAATCAGTGGAGGAGGAGACTTTGGGCCTGCCTGCCGTTCCGGCGGGGGAGGCAAACATACCTCTTCAGGGTTCGCCGGTCGAGCTTTATAAAAACGGCTTTGCTTCCCGCTTCGACCTCTCCAAGCTCTTCTTCGTGGGGCAGAACGCAATATTGAAAGACATCCGCCCGGAGTCGAAGAAGAAGAAGGAGTTCATATATGAACCGGGTGAGCTTCCCCTCAGGAGAACCGTCCTGTATGAAGAACATAAAAAACTCACTAACAGGATCATTCCGTTTGCCGGCTGGGAGATGCCGGTCTGGTACACCTCAATCGGGGAGGAGCACCGGGCGGTGCGGAATGCGGCCGGCCTCTTCGATGTTTCCCACATGGGAGTCCTGGAGGTCGAAGGAGAACACGCCGCCCGTTTCCTCGACAGCGTGACGGCCAATTATGTCCCACGCCTCATACCGGGGCAGTCTCACTACTCCTACCTGTTAAATCCCGACGGGGGCGTGATTGACGACATCATGGTATATTGCCGGGCACAGGATCGTTTCATGGTGGTGGTAAACGCCGCCAATGCGGAAAAGGACCTGGCCTGGCTCCTCGCCGTTAACTCAGGAGAGGTTCTCATCGACCGCGAACATCCCTGGAAGGAGCCCGAGGGGAAAGCCGTCATACGAAATCTCAAGGATCCGTCCTGCGGGACGGAAATGCGGCTGGACATCGCTCTTCAGGGTCCGGCCTCGCTTCCCACGATCCTGGCTCTGGCCGATGGACCCGGGGTCAAAAGGGCCATCCGGCGTATGCTCCGGACGGAGTTTATCGAGACGGAACTGGCCGGGATCCCGGTCCTTCTTTCCCGTACTGGCTATACCGGCGAGGATATCGCCTTTGAGCTCTACCTTCATCCGGACCAGGCCCCGCGGCTCTGGAGGCTCATCCTGGAAAAGGGAAAGCCCTTCGGGGTCATCCCGACGGGGCTCGGCGCAAGAGATTCCACGCGCACCGAGGCGGGCCTTCCGCTCTACGGGCACGAACTGGCCGGGAAGCACGGGATAAACCCCATCGAGGCCGGCTATGCCGGGTTCGTCAAGTTCCACAAACCGTATTTCATTGGTAGAAAACCGCTCATCGAAAGCCTTGAGAAGAGGAAGATGAAAGTGGCCCGCTTCACGATGCTTTCCCGCGGGATAAGAGTGGTGAAATCAGGCGATCCCGTGGTCAATCGCCGGGGAGAGGTCATAGGGGAAGTCACATCCTGTGCCGCAGTCGACGGCGTCCAGCTCGGGCTTTGCTTTATCCGCACTGAGTACGCCAATGAGGGCGAACGCCTCTCCGTCTTCATTCTTTCCCGCGAGGGCACGGCCCCCGAGGAAAAGCGCAAGGACAGCCTTAAACCCGGGGACAAAGTCCTCCTGGCCGAGCCGGCCGTAATCCTCAACCGCTACCCCCGGCCCGGTTCCTTTGCCCGCACCGCAGAAGTCAAGGGCGAGGAGGAATAAAAACAGGATCTCGGCTTATGAACACAGCCCTTTGACGCGCTGAAGTTCATCCTCGGCGTCACGGATGAGATCCGCCAGGATCTCGCGTATGGGCTTGATGTCGCGGATGAGCCCTACGCTCTGCCCGGCCATTAGGGAGCCGCATTCGACGTCCCCCTCGATGACCGCCTTGCGCAGGGAACCCACCCAGTAGTTCTCCACCTCGAACTGAGCCTTCGTCTTAGAGATTTCGCCGGATTCCAGGTTTTTAAGAAGATCGAGCTGAAGCTTCCCGAAGTCCTCCATAGCCTTGTTTTTGATGGCCCGCACGGCCACAACCGGGAGCTTGGAATCATACTGCGGGGTGGCGACGGCCTCGCGCGAGCGGGATCGCTGAAAAACTTTCTTGAAATTCGGGTGGGCGGTGCACTCCTCGCTCAACACGAAACGGGTGCCGAACTGGCAGCCCCAGGCGCCCATGAGGAGGAGGTGAGCCATCATCCGCCCGCTCCCCAGGCCGCCCGCCACGAAGACGGGAAAATCGCGAAAGTGGAAAAGCACCTGCTGGAGGAGCACGATGAGGGAGACGTAGCCGATGTGCCCCCCCGCTTCGCTCCCTTCGAGGAGAAGGCCGTCAATCCCCATCTTGATCTGCCACTCGGCGATGGAACGCTCTGAGGCGAAAGAGAGGGTGCGGACTCCGGCCTTCTTCATCCCGGCGATGTCCTGCTTTCTGGGGAAGTTTCCCGCGAAAACCACGAAAGGAACTTTTTTGTCTCGGGCGATTTCATAGTGGGCCCGGAAGTTTGGGGCGATGGTGACGAGGTTGACGGCGAAGGGCGCTTTCAGGCCGGTGAGGCAGCGATCCACTTCGGCCTCGAAGAGATCCGGTGGCATGTTTCCGCCGGCCAGCACCGGGAAAGCCCCCGCCTCGCTCACCGCTTTCACCAGCTCGTAATTGCTGATCCAGGTCATCCCCCCCGAGATGACGGGGTACCTGACCCCCAGAAAATCTTTTCCTTTTTTCCAGATTTTTTCAATCATCATGAGTTATCTCCTGAATGAATAATAAAAGACATTCTACAGGATTGTCACCGTTTGTGCAAATGAAATTCATCAGGAAGAGCGGACAGCCGAATATAGCAAATTGATGTAAAACATCTTCAAGGATGAAGGATTTTTTTCTTTTCAAAATGAATAAATCGAATAGATGAAAAATGGAATAGTATCCCCATGGGCATATAAAAGTGGAAGGACCGCTGTTTTTAAGGCGGTTCTGCTGTGCCTTCTTTTTTCGGCCGTCGTTTTTTCCCCTGCCGCTTCCGCAGTGACCTCAAAGCCGGTTACAATTCTTCCGCTGGATGCCAGGAATCAGACCTATGACTATGTAGGCTATATAACACGCATATGCGGGTACACGCCCAATCTTCCGCCCAGGGAGATAATGGGGAACATCAACCCGGAGGACGTCACTTACAAGAAACAGTGGAATATCTGGTTCTGGCTTATGAAAACTCTGGACGTCCGATGTCCGCTTCTCATCCTTTCAGCCGATTCTTTTGTTTACGGAGGGCTGATCGAATCCAGGCAGAGCCCCCTCTCCATTGAAGATGCCTTGAATAACGTCAAACTGCTCCGCACCGTCAGGAATAAGTTTCCTAAACTTGCGATTCATGTTTTCACCAGCATCCCCAGAAAAGAGGCTCAGCACCGGGAGCGGAACCTGGCGGTAAACCTGGCTCTCCTGGCCCTTGTCAAGGAGAAAGTTATAGATTTTTTAAGTGTCTCCAGCGATGATGCCACCGACATCGCCAACCAGGTGCAGGAAATTTCACTGATGCAGGAATATATTGATAGCGAAGAAATAGGGAAAAAGGTTATCCTGCCGGATATTGACAGAATTCGCCTGGGAATCGACGAATCCGCGATGGTCCTCTTTATTCGCTGGCTGGACAGCCGCCGTCCGCAGAAATTCAGAGTTTGTCCGGAATTTCGCGACATCGCGGCGGCCCGGGTGACCATAGACCATTACAGCGCCACTCCCGTCATGTCGGTCGTCATTGACATGGTGGAGGTACTGGGAGCCCGGCTTGTATATGAACCGGATGAGGCCGACCTGGTGCTCGCGGTGAATCACCCTGCCGATGCTTCATCCCAGGCGCCCTTCATCGAGAGCCTCGGGCAGTGGGTCAAGATAAAACCCGTCGCCGTCGCCGAATTCTCAAGCCGTCAGGACGGCGCCTCTTTCTTTTTGGCACTCTACCGGCAGGGCCTTTTCCCATATCTGGCGGGTTACGCCGCCTGGGGCATGGGGACCAACAGCGTTGGCACGGCGCTGTGCGAGGGTCTTGCCTCGCTCTATTGTCCTAACCGGGAGAGTTATGCATTCCGGACTGCGTTTCTCTACGAGCGCCTGGCCTCCGACTACATCTACCTCGACCGCATTCACCTTCGCCTGGCCGGCGAGGAGAATATTCCGGCCTACAGTCTCGAAACGATGGCTCCGGATAAGGAAAATGAAGCGGTAAGAGTCGCCGGACTGGAGACGGGGCAATGCCTTACGGAGCTTGGAATTTCTTTTAATACTTCGAAAGGCGACAGTGCCGGAACGTCACCGGCGGCGGAAGGAGACTCCGCAACGGAAGCGCTTTGCCACAGTTTCACGGTAGAACTGCCTCCCAATCCATACGAGGCAAAAGCGGCACTGATAACCATCGGGCCCATTTCCTTTCCATTTCACCGTCTCTTTGAAGTTAAGATTCCGGCCTCAGCGGTTATCAGCGACTGACCCGGCCCCGGGTGGAACGGCAGGGGATTTCAGGTAATTGCCGAAAATGATGTTTGATTTTTTTGTAGCAGAACTCCTGCGGAGGATTTTTTAGCGTAGTGAAAAAAAACAGCGGCAGTTTCTGGCTGGTAATTTGCATCGCCGTCTATATTCTTATCTTTTCCGGCCTCTGCCTCCTGCGCCACCTCTCGTCCTATCTGGGTGACCCTGATTGTTCCATCTTCAACCAGTCATTTTATACCGCCTTGAAATACGGGATGCCGTTTTACAATTCCTTTGAAGGCAACAGTCATTTTGCCATCCACTGCTCGCCGATCTTTTATCTTCTTCTGCCATTGTACGCCTTAAGCCCCGGGGTTCCCATATTACTGATACTGCAGACTTGCGCGCTGGGCCTGGGGGCCTGGCCTGTCTATCTCATCGCACGGGAAATTCTCACAGAACAAAGAAGTACCGGGATTCAGGAGAAAGGGACAGCCCATGCCTCCGGAATCATTTTTGAGAAAGCGCCTCTTTTTTTCGCCGTGCTATATCTCCTCTATCATCCCCTCCATGGAATCAACTACGATCAATTCAACGAACTGAGTTTCGCCGTTCTGCCCCTTGCTTTTGCAGTCTATTTTTTTCTCAGGAGAAGGATGCTGCCGTTCTGGATTTGCATGACGATGGTACTCCTTTGCAAGGAAGACGCATCCTTTATTTTTGTCTTCTTCGGACTTTATATTGTTTTTCTCTCGTTTACATCCGATAAGTCCTGGAAATTTCGCTTGAACGGCTGTGCCATGATTCTGGTCGGCATCTTCTATCTTTACAGCTATATTTATCTCTTCCTCCCGGCTCTGGGGAGAAGCTACGGTTTTTTTTCCGAGCGCTACGCGGTCATGGGAAGCAGTCTTCCCGAGGTTATCAAAACCATTCTGACCAGGCCCTCCATTGTCCTGGGAATTCTTTTCCAAAAAGCCCACATTCTCTATTTCTTTGAAATGTTTTTGCCCCTGGCCTTCATGCCCTTTATAGCTCCGGGATTTCTGTGGATGACGATTCCTGAATTCGCCATAAACATGCTTTCGCAGAATGCTCCCATGAGTAACACCGGAGGGCGCTACTCCGCGTATCTCATTCCATTTATTTTCACGGCGGCCGTCTTCGCCTTTCGAAAGCTTGTCCCTGAGCCGCAGCCTATAAGGGGAAGCAACCTTTTTAAACCCTGGCAGGCGATTTTAAGGAGCGCCGGAGGCCCGCCCGAAAGAGCGAGCCGTCTTTTTAAAGTCCTCTTTATAATGACGATCCTGTGCACCCTCTTTATCAACAATACTCCACTGAGAATCGGTTTTAAAATTCCCGGAATCACTACCCACCAGCGCACCGTTCTCAAGTTGGCCGGGAAAATTCCGAAGGAGGCCTCCGTCTCCACTCAGGTTGATATCTTTCAGCACCTGTCATGCCGTCTCCATGCCGTCTCCGGATTTTCACCATCCAGCGATTTTATTCTGGTGGATGAGACCTCCAAGTGGTTTCGGATGCAGGCTAATTGGGATACACAACTTCCGGAAATTATTAAAAGAGGCTGGTATGAAAAGGTATTCGATCAGGACGGCATTCGACTATATGTGAACAGATGTTCAAAATTCCGGGACTTTAAGCCTTGAGAAATGAATAAAAATGTGATATCATCGTTCTAATGGCGGGAGGAGGCGAATAATGGGCGTGCGCTGGTTTTTTTTGCTGATGCTGGTTCTTTCCTGTCTGACAGGATGCGCTGGAATAGAGTGACATAGAAAAACTTCAAATTTTTTGACAATACCATGCCTGCATGGTATAATGGCCCTGCCAATTGCGGAGTGCGGTCCTGGCTTGGCCGCCGCGGTTGGGAATAAAAGAGGAGGTGTTTTATGCCGCATGTAATCGATGCCGAAGAATGTGTCGCCTGTGGAGCCTGTGCCAGTCAGTGCCCCGTCGAAGCGATAGCAGAGGGCTCAGACGGAAAATACCACATCAATCCCGATGTCTGCACGGATTGTGGGAGTTGTGTAGATATCTGTCCCGTAAGCGCTATAGCACCTAAATAGCATCAGGGGAAAAAAACTGAAGAAAAAAGGGGAGCGTGATAAGCGCTCCCTTTCAATTATATCAGATTTTTGGAAGCGTGATTCCGCTCTGTCCCTGATATTTCCCTTTCTTATCTCCATAAGAGACCCGGCAGACCTCGTCGGATTCCAGGAAGATGACCTGGGCGATCCCCTCGTTGGCGTATATTTTCGCCGGCAGGGGAGTGGTGTTGGAGATTTCAAGAGTGGCATATCCCTCCCACTCTGGCTCAAACGGGGTGACATTTACGATGACGCCGCATCGGGCATAGGTGGATTTGCCAACGCAGATGGCCAGGATGTTGCGGGGTATTCTGAAGTATTCGTAGCTCCTGGCCAGGGCAAATGAGTTGGGAGGAATGATGCAGACACTTCCTCTGAAGTCCTCGAAAGAGCGGTTGTCAAAGGCTTTTGGATCCACAATCGTCGTGTGGATGTTGGTGAAAACCTTGAATTCGTCAGCGACGCGGATGTCGTAGCCGTAAGAAGAAAGACCATAGGAGATGATGCCTTCTCTCACCTGTGAATCTTCAAAAGGGGAGATCAGCGCGTGTTCATCGGCCATTTTTTTAATCCAGCGGTCGCTTTTTATGGTCATTTAATCCCGCCTCTTTACCTGCGGGGCGCTTCCGGTGTAAAGATGGCAGTGGCAGTGTCCGTCCTTGGCTATTTCATCCCGGTGGTAGATACAGGGGCAGATAATCTTGCGGTCCTCCGCCGGATCGCCCGTCACCACCCGGCAGGGGCAGTAGGCATACCCGTAGCGTTCCTTGTTTTTAGCCAGACCCTCGATGATCATGGAGACCGTCTCCTGATCGGGATCCAGGGGGTATCCGCTCTTCTGGGAATATTTATGGACATTGCCCGAAATTTTTTCCTTAAGCTCATCAAATGCCGTCATAGCCCGCCTCCTGTGAAATGACTTTAAATAAAACTGATCACGCTGTGATTCTCAATCAGAAGAACCAGTTCCTCGTAAGAAATCCTCCTGATCCAACCGGGCAGTATGCACTCCATGCCGCGGGAGTCCACATCGTCCCGGACAGCATATATTTCGCGTCCCTCCAGGGAATCACATTTCAGATAAATACCGTCCTGAAAGAGCACCACGGACGCCGAGGCATCCCCCGTGAGGAATTCCATTCCCTCCGTTTTACTTCCGTTTCCAAGAAGGTAGAGCATGGTGCGCCTCCTAAAGGGTGAGGACGAGATCCATTTGTTGAAGCGTCTTCTGTATTTGATCGCTCTCAAGGATTGTCACGTCATCCGCGATATTATCCCCGGAAAGTCCCAAATCCTGAATTTTTTTCCTGTCGGCATATATGGGAACCTCATGGGCCTTGAGACTGGAAAGATACTTTTCGAGGCCGCTTCGGTCCAGTGTTTTCAATGCCAGCCAGGTCCCATCCCCCGCAAGAACGATTGAAATTTTGTGTTCATCGAAGCCTGAGGCCAGGCCGACCGCCGCCTGCAGGCCTTGAAGACACAGAGTGGAACTTACCGGGGGATTATTAAGAATCACCGCAATCGCTTTTTGAGCCACTGATATCCTCCCTAAAGAGAGATGAGGCGATCCACCTCTCCTAATAAATCTGCGAAATCAGACAAACTCCCGGATTTTATGCCGGTCACAAAGGCCTGGTCCACCTCGGGTTCATCCGCGCAGGTTCCGCAGGCCAGGAAGCTAACGCCTTTTCCGATCAACTCTTCGATGCGACTCTTCTGAAGCAGGCTTATTTCAGAGTTGATTTGAGGTTGAACGGCCACATAGATGCCGTCCAGAAAAAGAAAGGCCGACACAGTGTGCCCCGCCTTAAGCAGGGCCAGGGAGAGGTGATACAAAGTCTCGTCAAACCTGAATCGAACGGGGCTCTTCGTCAGGAGGAACCCGATATGCGCCATTAACTGCTTCCTTTCTTCCCGGTTTTTGAGCCCACCGGGGGCCTCTTATCACGGGCAGAGTCTCCGGGGTAAGGGTAAACGGCTTAACGTCCAGAACCGGAGTTTCATTCCACGCATCGAGGCCCTTCACCTTCAGAACATTCCGATCCCGGCAGATGAGCTCTACCGTCGTAACCCCGATGCCATTGGGCCTGTTGGGTGCCTTGGTCGCCAGGATGCCCACCAGGGGGAGGTCATCCCTTCTTAAGGGACGCACTTTCAACAGGTCCCGGTCCTCCTCCGGAACGCGATTCATCCAGTAGATGACCAGGATGTGCGAATTTTCTTCAAGGCCTTCCAGCGCTTCCTCAAGGGAAGATTCGATGATTATTTCCGAGAGTTCCTCCCGGTAGTTCAAAATATTTTCGTGCGGCTGGAGCCTGTTTTTAATAATCCCTATCGGTTTCATGCTTATCATCGCACTCAAAGGCTGACCTCCGAAAGATGACTTTCCCTTCTGAATGAAATTCCAAGGAGGAGGCCCACCGCCATCATGTTAGTGAGAAGCGAACTTCCCCCATAGCTGAGGAAAGGAAGGGGTATCCCCGTGATCGGCATGATGCCTATGGTCATACCGATGTTGACCACTACGTGAAAGAGAAACAGCGTCATTATTCCGGCGGCGATAAGGCGCCCATAGGAGTCTCTGGCCTGGCAGGAGATCCGGATTGCCTGCCAGATGATGAAAAAATACAATATAAGAAGAATTGTGGCTCCCACGAAGCCTTGCTCCTCTCCTACAACCGTGAAGATGAAGTCGGTCGAATGTTCAGGGACAAAGCGCAACTGTCCCTGGGTTCCGGCAAAAAGACCTTTCCCCAGGAGTTTTCCGGAGCCGATGGCGATTTTCGACTGGATGAGATTCCACCCGCCGCCGTGAGGATCTCCTTCCGGGTTCAGGAAAACAAGAAAACGCTTTTTCTGGTAATCCTTGAGGACGAAGGGAGCGACGGCCCCTCCCAAACTGCACAAACCCGCCAGGAACCACGGGGTGACCCCGGCCATGAACATGAGCACAAAATAAATAGCCAGCAGCACCAGAGCGGTCCCCAGGTCCGGCTGTTTGAGAATGAGCAGCATCGGAATCGCAAGGTGAAGGAGAGAAATGGCGACGTCCCTTACGGTGAGTTGCCCCATCCGGGTTGAGAGAAACCGGGCCAGCGTCATGATAAAAAAGATTTTTGCTATTTCGGACGGCTGAATGGTCAGAGGCCCCAGGGCCAGCCAGCGCTGGCTTCCCCTGGCCTCGTGTCCCAGAACCAGGACTAAGAGAAGAAGGAAGACGTTGAGCGCGTAAATCCAGCGATGCATCTTGCCCCAGAATTCATAATCCACCAAGGCCATGAGAAGCATCATTAGAAAACCCGGTATAAACCAGAGAAACTGTCGATCGACTTCACGGGTGGCTTCAGGCCCTCTTCCAGTGGCGCTGTAAATCAAGACGAATCCGAACGCAACCAGTGAAAGAACGGCCAGCACCAGTGGAAAGTCGATTCTCTTCCACCAATGCTGAAACAAATTGACTCCTATTTTCTGCGGGTTCTATGCCGCTTGGGAGGGGCGCTCTTGGAGCGGCTCTTGGGCTTGACCCTGGGGGTGGTCACCGGGCGGTGAAGGTGGGGAAGGGGAGGCGCCTCGAAAGGTTCTTGCTTCTCCGGGCGCTCTTCCAGTGCCGCCACGCTGAATGTCTTTTTTATTTTCAGAATAGGAATGCTTGCCGCCAGGGCCATCGTGCCGTCCTTCTGATCCAGGCCCATTTCCATGTTGTCGCTGTCTATATCCATGTACCTGCTTATGACCTTGACGAGGTCCTCCCTCAGCGACTCCATCATCAGGGGCGAAAAGTTGGAGCGGTCGTGGATGAGCACGAGCCGGAGCCGATCGCTGGCCATTTTCCCCGTCTGCTCTTCCTTGCGGAAAATCTTTTGAATAAACTCGAACTTTGTCCAGAATTCGAGCATTTCTTTAAGCATCTCTTCAAACCTTCCTTCTCTAGGCTCTCGCGCCAGTAAAGAAACGTTTCAGCGCCCCCCACAAGCCCCCGTTGTTTGAATGGGTGTCCCATGGGATCGTCGGGTCGAGGAGGCGATCCACCACTTTCCCATAGGCCAGGCCGGCCCTGGAATTGGCGTCGAGAATGGCGGGTTCCCCCTTGTTGCTGGCATTTAAAATGCGCTCGTCCTCAGGAATAATTCCCAGGAGGGCGATGTTCAGAATTTCCTGAATGTCCTGGATGTTAAGCATTTTCCCTTTTCGGACAAGCTCCATCTTTATCCGGTTGACCAGGAGGTGGGTTGAAAAACGGTCCTCGGATTCGAGGAGGCCCACGATGCGGTCGGCGTCGCGGACGGCTGAGACCTCCGGGTTGGTGACGATAATCGCCTCATCCGCTCCGGCTATGGCGTTCTTGAAGCCGTGCTCGATACCGGCCGGGCAGTCAATGATAATGAAGTCATACTCTTCCTTCAACTGCCGGCAGATCTCCGCCATCTGCTCCGGCTGGACGGCATCCTTGTTTTTGCTCTGGGCAGCGGGAAGAAGATAAAGTTCAGGGAAGCGTTTGTCCCGGATCAGTGCCTGCTTGAAGGTGCGGCACCTACCTTCGATCACGTCCACCAGGTCGAAGACGATCCGGTTTTCCAGCCCCATCACCAGGTCCAGATTTCTAAGGCCGATGTCCGCATCTATCAGGACTACTTTTTTCCCGGCCCGGGCCAGGCCGCTTCCGATATTGGCCGTGGCGGTGGTCTTCCCCACGCCTCCTTTCCCGGAGGTCACGACAATTACCTTGCTCAATGTGAATACCTCCTCAATCTCTGCTCCCGAAGACAGCGGTTATAATATCCTCGTCCTTCACCCGCGCCACGATGGGAAGTCCGGGCTTAGACGGCTTGACTTCATCGGGTGTGCCGATGAGATCCCCAATGCGAAGCTGTGATGGTTTCAACTGGTAGGCGATCACCTGGGCATTCCGGTTGCCGGAGGATCCGGCGAAGGCCACGCCTCTAAGAATTCCCATCACCACGATATCTCCGCCCGCCCTGATTTCCGCGCCCGGGTTGACGTCTCCTACCACCACTACATTTCCCGGGAATTCCACCTGCTGTCCGGAGCGGAGCGTGCGCTTGACGAGAAGGGTGTCCGCTTCGGTGTGTAAGGGTTTAGGTGTCTCCGGTTTTTTCCCGCGCCCCGGGGCCTTTCCCCGGTGTTCGGATAGGCCCAGCCTCCCGATGATGACCTTGATGCCCTTCTTTTCGGCCAGGCCCCTGGTAGCCTGGGAGGCGCTGATGATTCCCTGAAGGTTGATTCCTTCCTCCTTCACTATCTTAAGGAGGCCCTCCAGTTCATCCGGATCAAGCTCCCTCCAGCCCAGATCCAGGCTCAGGGGCGAATTTTTAAAAAAAGAGTGATTTTCCCCCATTTTACATTTGAATTCAACGAGGGCAGAAAAAAAATCATCGTGCTCGGAAATGCTCACCAGGATGCCATGCCGCGTGCCTTTAAACGTCACTGATCCATTATATTCCACTAAAACTACCTCCAGCCCATTCGTTCTTCATGGGCCGATAAATTCCTCTTCATCTTGCGGCGTAAGCCATGCACCTTTTCTGAAGGAGTACGAATGCCCAGAAGGAATAATAAGGAATAATCTAAGTAGAGGAAAAGGGGCTCAGGATGAAAAAAACAAAATCTGGCGCCGGATACCTTGTAATCGCAATTCTGTCGTGCCTGTGCGCGCTCACCTGCTTTTCGCGCGGCTCGACGCACACGCTCAGCAAGCGGGACATCCTTAAGAAGATCCTCGACTCACAGATGGCGAAGTACAAGGTCCCCGGGGCCATCGTGGGGATGTGGTTCCCCGGCAATGGCACCTGGGTTATGGGAGCGGGCCAGGGTGACATAAACACCGGTGCCGCCCCGGTGCAGACGGACAAGCTGCGCATAGGCAGTCTTACCAAGACCTTCACCGCCACGGTCGTCCTCCAGCTCGTCGATGAGAAGAAACTCTCGCTGGACGACAAGCTGAGCAAGTACGAGCCGCAGGTGCCGGGCGCCGACGGAATCACCATCAGGCAGCTTCTTAACATGACCTCCGGTCTCTTCAACTACACTGACGACGCGGCATTCTGGGACGAGTTCAAAAAAAGCCCCGGGGCCGCGTGGGCACCGCAGCGGATGGTTGATATCGCCATCGCGCACCCGGCGGTCTTTTCTCCCGGGCGGAAATACATGTACTGCAATACCAACTATATCCTGCTGGGGATGATCATAGAGAAGGTGACCGCCAGGACGGCGGGCGACGAGATCACCACGAGAATAATAGACAGGCTAGGCCTTAAGAACACCTCCTTCCCCATGACCCCGGACCTGCCCGGCACGTACATGCACGGCTACGTACCGGCCGAGGGCGAAAAGAATGGCACCGGCAAATTTGAAGACTTGAGCATCTGCTCCCCCACGCCGTTCTGGACGGCAGGAGGGATTATAAGCAACCTGGACGACTTGAAGATCTGGGCACAGGCGCTCGCTACCGGCAAGCTACTCAGCAAACAGATGCACGCCGAGCAGGTGAAGTTCTCAGCCCCGAATACCAAATCGTACGGGCTGGGCGTGATGAACGCGGGTATTGCGCTGGGTCACTCCGGAGAGGTCCCTGGCTACAACTCGTCGATGTACTATTTCCCGTCCTCTAAATCCACGAGCATCACGCTGATCAACAGGTATCCAAGCTCTGTTGAAGGAGCAGCCGACAATATTAATTTCACCCTTGTCAATACAATGGCCCCGGAACTGTTTAAGAAACAAACTGGCAAATGATTCTCCATCGAGCGGAGACCCCCGGCGGGAGGAAATCTCCTGCTCCCTTTAGAATTTCCCCGGGGTGGTCGAAGTGTTTAATATCGGGAAGATAGTTCTCGTATGGGAGTGCTGCTGCATCCCGGGGCAAAACATTGAGGATTTCGTCTCTTCAGGCGGCCGGTATTGAAACAAAATTCCTCTATAAGTCAGTCTCCTAAAGCCTTCCTGCTTCTTGGTTTTCTCTTTGTTGTGCTGGTGGCGATTGTCCTTTATTCTCCCTCCCTGCAGGGAGAATTCAGCTCCCTGGACGACGACTTTTACATTCCTTTGATTGGGGGGTTGCAAGGGCACTACGGGGAAATCTTTAAGCCCGGTTTTGATCCATCTAACTACTATCATCCCCTCTTGTTTCTTTCTCTCGCAGTGGATTTTATCTTCTGGAAGTCAAATCCGGTGGGCTACCATATCACAAACCTGCTCTTGCTTGTCGTACTTCTCTACCTGTGTCTCCTGGTCAGCCTGGCATTGTCCGGGGAGCCGGAAATTGCTCTCTTGAGCTTGCTTGTTTTTGCGATTCATCCGGTGCACGCGGAAGGGGTGGCCTGGATTTTAGGGCGGTGTCACCTTCTGGGAACTTTATTCTGCATGGCCTCTTTCTATCTCTTTATAAAATGGGAGAAAGACAAAAAAATATTATATTATTTCGGCTCTATTTTGCTCTTTATCTCCGCCCTTCTCACCCAGGTCCTCACGGCTGTCCTCCCAATTTTAATTCTCCTCTATCTGTTTTCAAGCCGAAGTCTCAAGAAATTCGGAGAACAATTCAAGGCAGTTGTTCCCTTCTTTCTCCTGGTCATTGGTTTTGGGCTTCTACTTTACATCTCCGATGCTTTCAGGGAGCGCATGGTGGAGACCCAAAATTTACCGTTTTATTATAAGTTGCTGACTTCGGTTTCTCTTATGGGGCAGACTTTAAAATTAATCTTCTGGCCGGCCAATCTTTGCGCTGTCTATCCGATGAAAGTTG
>Ga0209749_1002128_pt1 | contig 14246 bp, 19 predicted proteins | sample EPASupsiteSAE347_FD_187267 | JGI IMG/M metagenome (GOLD analysis project Ga0209749, IMG submission 187267) | Bioremediated contaminated groundwater from EPA Superfund site, New Mexico - Sample SAE3-47 (SPAdes) (version 2) | ecosystem: Environmental > Aquatic > Deep subsurface > Groundwater >... | reverse complement strand
GAGCGCGGGTATGTCTTGCTATTGGTGTAATTGGCATACAGATGTGCTATGCGAAAACCACTGATCTCGATCTTAGTAATCCGCACAATTATACATGGCCGTATAGTATTTTTATTGCAACAAAGAGAAAACTTGGATTTCCTATTGTTGCGCAAACACCAAAGGCGTCATTCTTAACGCGTTTGGGCAACACAATAAAAACGATTTATGATTATCATGTTTCGTGGTCAAAGCCGATCAAAAATGTTGTGCAACAACGGAAACTTATAAGACAAGCGACGTCGTTACTGACTCAACATCTTGCGCTAGCAAGTAGATTTTCAAATGATACGTTGGCCAAAATCATATGCAATCCGGTAAGCCTTGCTTGGTGTCAACTTGCCTATGGTTTTTCACTTGATCTCGTGCGTGTTAAACAGCTTCTTAACGGTGCTGGCTATAGCCAGGTTAGTGCATCGCGCATTGGGCATGAACTTTTTGTGCAATCACGTGCTGCAGTGCAAACATCAAAAATTCAAAAATTATTTCGGCTGTTTGTACGCAAAAAATTTAATCTGACGCCACTACTAATGAAGACAAAAATCCCGGATGGTTGTACGCACGATCTGTTCATGTTTGACTTAAACTGGTAGCGCTAAACAAGCAAACCAACAATAAATGCCGAAAGTAGGCCAACCAGCGAACCTGCAGCAACGGCGCGCATGCCAAGTTTTGCGAGTATTGACTGACATGATGGTGCCAGTGCGCTGATACCACCAACTTGCATGCCGATGCTTCCCAAATTGGCAAAGTTGCCTAATGCGTAAGTAAGCAGCATGGTGGCGCGTTCTGAAAAGTGCATATCATTTGTCATTTTGCTAAATGCGACAAATTCGTTAATAGTAACTTTAATTCCCATAAGCTCGGTTGCCTGCGCTAAATCTTTACCACTCAAGCCCAATAAATAGCCAAATGGCGCAAAGAGCCAACCAAAGAAATATTTTAATGAAAGTGGCGGCAACTGGTATGATGAAATATATAAAAGTCCATCGTTTATGCTGCTACCAATAAAACCAATAAGAGCGTCTACCAGCGGCAGAAGGCCAATAAATACTAACAACATGGCGCCGACAATAACAGCAATAGCGGTTCCGGTCGATGTGCCTTGGAAGATAGCGTCGAAAATATTCCCTTTAGATTTGCCTTCTGATGACTCTGTTGCCGTAGGAACAACGGTGTCTTTTTCTGGGACCATCATCTTTGCGATCAAAATTGCGCCAGGAATTCCCATGGCTGCTGATATGATCATATGCTTCATAGGAATACCCATTTGGCTATAGACAGCCAATAGCACGGTGCTCATATGCGCCATACCGCTTACCATAACCACAAAAATTTGTGATTCGCTCATATTTGCCAAGTAATTTTTGATGAGTAGCGGTGCTTCAGTTTGGCCCAATATCAAATTCGATGTTGCCGATAGTGTTTCTGGCCCGCTGGTACCAAGCAGTGGTCGAATTATGCGATTAATGACTTGAACAACAGCCTGAATAATTCCATAATGAGATAAGATAGAAGCAAGTGCGGCAAAAAATACGATTAATGGCAAAATGCTAAATGCAAATACACACCCCCAACTATCTTGGCAATTATTAACCAGATTACCAAAGAGAAATTGGGCTCCTTCGCGTGCAAAACCACAAAGTGCATTAAATCCGTTTGCCAAAGGATCAAAAAAGTTGACTTCGACTGCCGGAATCTCGATGAATAGGAGCGCAAAAGTAATTTGCAACCCCAGTGCTTTGAGCACGAGCCAATAATTTATTTTTTTACGGTTTGTAGACAACAGCCAAGCAATTATGAGAACCACTGCAATACCAAAAATATGCATATAACGGTTATACTCAAGCATATATGCTATCATGAGAAAACTCCCTGGTTATAAAAAATTTTGAAGTGATCTCGTCTAGACTATAAGAAAAACTACTATCATGCAACACAAAAAAAGAGCGTCGATTTCGACGCTCTTTTTAAAGCTTTTTAAGCTAAAAATACTATCTTCTCAAGAGAGAAAAGAGCAATAAGCAAATACCACTAACCGTCATGTCTTTGCCTGCTTGACGTGCATTGAGTTCTGGTAGTTGTACTTTGCCAGTTGTGTAGGCACTGCGAATCAAGCTTAATGTTGTTTTGGTAACATTCCATGCTCTACCTGCTGTTGCATCCCAAAGATAGCATGGTGACGCTTTAACAAAACCAAATGCTTTTTGTTTAAATGTGAGGGGGCTATCGCCAGGTGCCGCACATAATTGTGCTGATGCAAGTAACGTAATAACTAATAAAAGCTTCTTCATAGAGACATCCTTTTCGTTTTTTTTACAACGACACGCTTAATCTAGCGCGAAATAGATTGGCTGTAAAGGGGACGTTTGTGACGCTCTTGACGCTCTTTTTCCTGCAGCGCCTGAATAACGTCAACAAGATCACCCGCGATGATCATATCGAGTTTTTGCCATGTCTGTTCAACCTGGTGGTCCGTTACACGATTTTGTGGAAAATTATACGTACGTACTTTTTCAGCACGCATACCCGATCCAACCATTTCTTTGCGGTCTTTACTTCGCTTGCTTTCCTCTTCTTCGCGCCTAACCAATGCAAGACGCGCTTGTAGAACCTTCATTGCTTTAGCTTTATTTTTATGCTGAGAGCGATCATCCTGACAAGTAACCACAACACCCGTTGGAATGTGGGTGATGCGCACAGCTGATTCGGTTTTGTTGACATGTTGGCCACCGGCACCGCCAGCACGATAATAGTCTATACGCAAATCTTGTGGTGCTATAGCAATTTCATCCGATTGGCCAATCTCAGGAAAAACCGCTACTGTCGCAGTTGATGTATGTACACGGCCTGACGTTTCGGTTGCTGGTACTCGTTGTACACGATGCGTGCCTGACTCAAACTTGAGCGCTCCGTATGCGCCTTTGCCCTCAATTGAAAGCGTAATTTCGCGATAGCCCTTGAGATCGGTCTCGTGGATATCGATAACTGAGACCCGCCATCCACGCGAAGTAGCGTAGATCGTATACATGCTTGTCAAGTCGGCGGCAAAAAGGGCTGCTTCCTGCCCACCAGTCCCTGCGCGTATTTCAATATATACATCGTGCTTATTAAGTGGGTCGGGTGGGAACATGGTTTGCTCAAGTTCTTTGGTGGCCGCTTCGTGTGCTTGTTCAAGAATAGTTATTTCTTCGGCGTATAGTTGGGCAAGATCGCTATCTTTGTTTTCTGCCTGTTGCGCGCGCGCTTGTGCCAATGTGTGTGTAGTACTTTGTACTTCGTTGTATTTCGCTAATATGGTACTTAAGTATGCGTACTCTTTTTGTAGTTCCTGTCGTTGTCGCTGATCAAGTGCAGGATTTGAGAGTGATGATGCAAGTTCATCGACACGCTTTTGGATAATCGGCCATTGATCGATTACAGAATCGGAAGCCACACGGGTTCCTTACGCTATTTGGAGCGTTTTGCGTATTTTCTATTGAATTTATCAATACGTCCAGCAATGTCTACAAGCTTTTGTTGTCCAGTAAAGTGGGGGTGACATTGTGAACACAACGTAGCACGAATTGAATTTTGCGTAGACCGCGTCTTAAATGACGCACCGCAAGTGCACACTACTTCAACTTCGTTTAATTTTGGATGAAGATTTTTTTTCATCGACCTTAGACCTTTTACGTAGTTATTTGCTCTGATATGTCGTGCCTGGGTATTAGAACAAGACATTTACTATACAAAAGTACTATACACAAGCATTACACTTTTCAGTGTATAAAAATTACACAAATTGTAAAGAAGATGGTTGCCAAATAAAAATAGTACCAATTTATACTTGTATTTTTCAAAAATTATGCTATTATCATTTTTAATGTTCCGGGTTTTTTGGTAGGGAGGTTTGTTGTATGAAATATGTCTATGTTTTTTTGTGTTGTGTGACATGTAATTTGCTATCAATGGACGTTGAAGCACAGAAATGTGCATACCGTCTACCTGTACTTTCAGATCAAGAACGTGATTTTTTGATTACATTTGATGGATCGATGCCAGCCCATAAAAAGGAAATAATTGATAGCTTGTTGAGCAAGGTGCCGGAACACTGCCAATGGAGCGAGCATTCTCCTCTATTGTTAAAATTTTCTGCAGGATCGATAGCATTAAATCCATCGGGTATGGTCCTTGCGCTTTCTCGTGGACAGTCTCCTGACAAACTTTATTTTTTCGATGTTGATACGGGCATTCTCCGTTCGGAGTCAGAAAAGATAGGTACGCGAGAGGCTGGTATTTCGAGCCTGAATTTTACGCCCGATGGCTTGGTGTTAATCTCGCAGCATTTCGAATCTTATCACCCTGTTCATATGTTTTGGGAGAGTTTTGGTGGTGTAATTTCAGGCGAAATAACTTCGTCTTGGGGGTTAAAAAGGGTTCGCGCGGGTACCGCGTGGTTTAAGAATTCTGTTACCGGGGAAACGCTTTGTTCTTCATGTGCATCAGCTGTAAAATGTAAAAGCCAGGACGGAAAAGTTGAGGTTGAATATGATGGGCAATCGGCATTTGCTGTTTTAAATAACTCGATTGTCGACCATAGGGTGCAGGCTGTACCATCGGCTAGTGTATTGTGTTTAAATCATGATGGTTCTTTGTTTATAATTGGTACAAAACAGGGTGGCATTCATGTACAAGATTTTAATAAAAATACGCATGTTTTGTTGCCAGCACGAGGCGAAATACGTGCTCTTGCAATAAACAAGAACAATACTGTTCTTGCTGCTGCAAGTAGTAATGGAGTAGTATACTTGTGGAAAAGAGTGCCGTTTAGACAGCAGCTATTTGTTCTGCGCGATCTTTATGGCCTTAACCCCGTCATGGGTGACGATGTGACAAGAAGTGAAGCGCAACGTGCATATGAACAACGTAAACGTGATGATGAAGAATTATCGGCGTTGCTTGATGGTGCGTCGGTAAAAAGACGTCGTGATGATGCTTCATCTGCTGATACCGAGGAAAGCGTGGAAACAAAAAGATTGCGAAATGTAAATGAACATGAATGAATGTAAACAAGAGGGTATGATATGAAAAAAATAGCACTCCCCATACTTTTGTTGTTCATACTGAGTGCAAAAGCTACTTTATTTAGAAATAAAGGTCCGTCTTTTGTTATAGTATATTACTACGTCAAAGGTCGCCTAAACATTTGCAAGTTGTTTAGTCCAGGTGTGCTTGTCGTGGAAAATCTTCAACGGTGGCCATTACCATATTTTAAAAACTGTGCTTTTATTCAGTATGACGAACAACGTGACGAGTATATTTTAGAATCGCCCAACCCACAGCCAGATTTGGAGTAATCACCACAATAGAACCCACCTGATTATTTTCATGTTTTATCCCTACTATGCTCTAAGCATATACGACGACTATGACACTTGGAGATCTCGGTAAATTTACGTTGGATTAGACGATCCTTAGGCCCAAAGTACTGAAAATGGTCCCTCCCATGCCTTGGGGCTTGGTTTGTTCCTGCGCTGGTGAATCAGGCCCTTACACACCAAATTGTACAAAACGCTTAAACTTCTTGCGAACCCAGCGAACACTAAAGTTGAGTATTTTTGAGGCTGCCGATTGGCTAATAAGTCCATCTTTTAATTTGCTAAAAGTGACAAGTTGATCTTGCTCGTTCATACTTAATCCTGTGATCATGTTCCCCCTCGGCAATACTGTTTTTTACATTATTAATAGTATGCCAAAAGGGGAACTTTTTATTTTGCGCTACATGAGGAACTTATCACTTTGCAGGGACAGATTTACCAGTATGGTAGACACTGAAGAGTAAAAACGGTATGCTAGTATTGAATTAATTTTTATCTAGAGGACGGTGTTTTTCCGTGAGCAAAAAACGAGCGAATATACAAGTTTCTGTGTACGGTAATGTTGATCGAGCACTTCGCCAACTTAAAAAAAAGATAGAGCGTGAAGGCGTGGTACGTGATATGAAGCGCTGTGTTTATTTTGAGTCACCAACACAAAAAAGACGCAAGCGTCTCATGCGCGCTATTAAGCAAAACCTTATACAGATGGCGTCTAAAGGTCCTGTTGAACAATAAGACGAAAGTCTATCGTGTCTCGTGTTTCGTCGATAAAAAAAAGTCAAAAAGAATCTTTGCTACGCAGAGAAATCAGTAGTCTTTTACAACAAGCGAGCTTGGATATGCCATCTATAGCAGGACTTGATGTCTCTCGTGTAACGCTATCTGATGACAAGAGCGTATGTTCAGTCTTTTTTTATAGTCCTGAGGGAATGGCTACGTTTGAGCGAAAACTTAAAGATTTAACGCTGTTTAAGCCGTCTTTGCGTAAAGCGATTGCGCAGCGGGTGGCCTCTCGTTTTGTTCCTGAGATAATTTTTAAATATGACACCCAGCTTGAGAAACAGCTGGCAATTGAGCGATTACTCGACACATTGAAGGAGCCGGGTTCTCAATGACACTTTTTTCGGTTCTGCTGGTGATTCTGTGTGGGTGTATGTGGGGGTATATTTTGCATAGATGCGCACAGTATTTGATTCGTGGCGGAATTAAACAAGAGGGTCCGTGCAGCGATGTTACTACCCTTGTCATGGCCGCGCTCTTTACGCCATTTCTGTGTTTACTAACAATTATATTCTTTGCTCCGTGGTACCAGCCTGCTGTCATATTATTTTGTTCAATACTCCTTGTTGCAAGTTTTACTGATGTGCAAACGTTGTTGATTTCGCGCTTTACAAGTCTTTTTTTAGTGCCAATTGGGTGGCTGTGTGCATGGCTTGGCTTTATTCCGGTTTCGCTTGGATACAGCGTTTTGGGTAGTGTGGCTGGATATAGCATGTTGAGTGTGGTAGCCTTTCTGTTTTATGCAATGACCAAAAAACAAGGGCTTGGGCAAGGAGACAGTGATCTTTTGGCTCTTATTGGTGCATTTACCGGTTCTGCCGGTGTGTGGTTTAGTGTACTTTATGGCTCGATTCTCGGTGCGTTGGTGGGTACTATGTTATTGCTCATACGCAAAGCCTCGCGATCAACGCCGCTGCCATTTGCGCCATTTTTGACACTGGGGGTCTTTCTTTATCTGTTTGGTCAACCGTTTCTGGCTCGGTGCTTTATGCCAGGTCATCTTGTGTTATTGTAATAACTTTTTTGTCAGTAATAATAACAACATCGCTCTTGCCGTCACCGTCTATATCTGCAATTGCAACAGCTACGAATCCTTGATTGTCAGCGCGAGCCTGGCTGAGCGCACTCAAGTCGGCTGGTAGCGCGCCGTGGATATAGTTTACGCCATCAGATCCGGCAAAACCGTATGTATATTGATTTTTGCCTTCGGGTTCCCAATCGATGCTGTTTGCGCCATGTAAAACATTTGTGTACGTACCGTGTTCACTCCAATAGACCTTTTGTGCCGCATAAAGTGCAACTAAGTTCAACTGCGCTTCAGCGCGCTTGGCACGCGCAACAAATTTGAGATAGTTAGGTACTGCTATAACCGCTAAAAATGCTACAATAGCAACGACGATCATGACTTCAATAAGCATGATACCATGAACTTTCATACATACTCTCCCCAGTTTACAAAAACAGTTACCATAAGTATTACACCAATGAGTCAGTTTTGCGCAACAAAAAGAACTTAAAGTTTTCTCATTGAAAATTATGTAAAAATTTTTCAACAATTTATATGTTTTTTTTACTTTTTATTTTTTTGATGTATAATAGTTCTATACAATTTAACCAAACGTTTTGGTTGAATTATTTTGTTTTTGCACAAGAAAAAGCAGTTGCTTTTTAATAAAAAACGTACTAAAAAAGAAGGGAGTTTTTAGTTTTAAACGAAGGGTATGGAGATTTAAAATGGTTCAAACAACAAAACAGAAATCGAAGTCGGTTGTATCTCCGACGAAACATGCTTCTTATCAAGATATTGTCGCCATGCTGGATCAAAAGTGGACTCCTTCTCTTAAAAGTACCAGTGCGACCAAATTTTTAGCGCTTGATAAAGCGTTGGGGTCGCCATCAAAAAAGTTAAAAGCAATTATGGTTGGTGGTACCAATGGTAAGAGTTTAACGGTTAACTTTGTAACACAGTTGCTTAAGCACGAGGGTTTCAAGGTAGGAAGCTTTTATGCGCCACATATTGTTTCTTACAATGAACGCCTTGCTTATAATAACGAGTCGATAAATAATGCCGAGTTTGCCGAGTCAACTGCTGAAGTATTATCTGCTGCACAATCGCTCGATATGGATTTGCATGCCTATGATTTGTTGGCAATGACGGCGTTGCATTATTTTGCTCAAAAAAATGTTGATGCTGTGGTGCTTGAAGCGTCACACCTTAACACATTTGATCCTATAACGCTTTGCACGCCGCTTATTAGTATTGTCACACGTATTACCAATTATAATTCGCAGGCAAATGAACAAGAAATTCAAGCGGCTATAGCAGAAATGAAACCGCTTATTCAAAAGGGTACCTGGGTCATTGCAGCGGACCAAAATAAGAGCACGCTTCAAACGATTCAAGATATGACCGAGGCTGCCAATGGTACCTGGGCAATGCCAATTCGTAAACTTGCTACGTTGCAATATCCGTACGAACAACTTCATGGTCGTTGTGCTGCACTTGCGGAACGTGCTGCTCAAATTTTTATACAAGAAATTACTGATCAAAAAGCAGTTGATGACAGCTTATTAGCAAAAATCAAGGGACAACGTGGCCGTCCAACGCTTGAGGCCAAGCGCCAAGCTGATCTTAATCCGAAGAAAACTATTGAACAATATTGGCTAGAAGCAAACACAACGCTTTCTGGTCGTTTTGAAAAGCTTGAAGGAACCAAGCCTGCCATACTTCTTGATAATGCAAGCAACATCGATGCATTCAAGAACTTGTTGCTTGGGGTACGACTTTTGCACTACAAGCAGCCACTTAAAGGGCTCGTATTTATCGTTGGGTGTCAAGACAATCAGTTGCTTGATGTTGATTTTTATAAGATGGTACGTTATTTCTTTAAAAAGACGTCAGGACAAATGATCTTTTGCCCTGTTGCCACTGATGCGCAATATCAAGGCGAGCCATGGTCTGTTGATCAAATAACGAACGACATTAAGCATCCAAAGGTAAAAGCGAAGTCACTTAAATCACTTACACTTGCGTTAGAGTTTGCCAAAAAAGCGGTTGATGAGCAAAGTGGGCTCATTGTTATTACGGGTTCGCGTGCAATTGTTTCTGAATATTGGCGTATTACCAAAACAAACAAAAAATAGCGAAGTTTCCCCATGTTCGGCTTGATTGGTGCAGCACTTGTTGGGGTAATTCTGGCTGGTATACATATAACGCTCCTTGCGATGACAGTCGCAGGGAGCACTTTTTTTGCCAGAATTCACCCTGTCATGCGTATTGTCGGGGGGATGTGCCTCCGTATGGGCATTATAGCACTTGTAGTTTGGTGTATGTTGCGCTTGTCAATAAACCACCTTATACTGATGATGATTGCCTTTTATGCAACGGAAGTGGTAATCATGATTGCGTATAAGGGAGTTCGTTGATGTCAGGATCAGACCTATTTCATCATGAGTACTGGGCGCCATTTAAATTTTTTGGCTTTTCAAATGATCTGCTTCTCATTAATAAAAATGTTGTTATTGCAACGTGGGTTGTGCTTGCTATTATTGTTACATGTATTTTTTTGGTACGTATCGCATTTCGTGACAAAAGCAATGTAGTAAGTTATTTGATAATTTCGGTGGTAGAAGCGTTCAAAGAACTTGTTGAACAAAATATAGGTTTTTTTAATTTTAATCATTTTTGTTTTATTGCATCTATCTTCTGTTTTATCGTGCTTTGTAACGTAATTTCGTTGATTCCATTTTTGGAAGAGCCGACCAGCGATCTTAATACAACGCTTGCATTAGGTTTATGTTCATTTGTGTATGTACAAGCGAGTGGTATTTGCGCGCATGGCATTGGCGGCTATTTAAAAGAATTTATTGAGCCAGTGTTTCTCATGTTTCCTTTGCATGTAGTGGGGTTGCTTGCGAACATTGTTTCGATTTCATTTCGTCTGTTTGGTAATATTTTGGGTGGTTTTATCATTTCGAACCTCTATGTGGGATCGCTGCTTGGTGGGAGGTGGTTTACTGAAGTTTTTGGCATGATGAGTGGCCTTAATATTATTGTTACGCTCTTTTTTACGATTTTTGAGGGATTTATACAGGCTTTTGTTTTTTCTATGCTTTCATTGACGTACATTTCAATTGCGGTTGCGCCAAAGGAACATGAATGATTGTTGAAGCTGCCATTTTGTTAAAAACAATGGCTCTTATTGCCACGCTTATATTAGTAATTGTGGGTGTTGCATTTGGACAATTGCGCATTGGCAAAGCTGCGCTTATTGCTCATGATATGCAACCACAGGCGCAGTCAGCGATTGCGCGGACAACTATTATTTCTATGGGGATTAGTGAGACTGCATGTATTCTTGCGCTTACCGGTATTATTATGGTGCTTTTTAAACAACCGGTTGTTGGTGTACAGGAAGTGTTTGCAAATATTGCGTACAGCAGTATTGTGTTTGCACTTGGTATTTCAGGATTATGCGTTGGTTTTTGTTCATGCTTGCCTGCGCAGACCGCGCTGTATTCCGTTGCGCGGCAGCCTTTTTTTGCTAACAAAATTATTAATGTCATGCTCATAACCATGTCTATTATACAGACACCGGTTATCTTTGGGTTTGTTATTACGTTGTTGATAAGTCTACAGGCGTCGACATTGGCGAGTGTCAACGAAGCGTACAAATTATGTGCAGCGGCGTGGTGTGTGGGTATTGGTTCAATTGGGCCGCTCGTTGGCCAGGGGCTTTTTGCGCAAAGCGCTTGTTTTGTTGTTGGTCTTAATCGCAAAAATTATACACAGATACTAACATTTGCGCTTCTTAGTCAGACGCTCATTGAGACGCCTATTATTATAGCGCTCTTGGTTTCGATACTTGTTTTTAGTGCTCCGGCTGTTACCACGGCGAAGTTGATTGCATTGATAGCAGCTGCGGTATGCCAAAGCATCTGTAACTTTATGCCTGGCATTGCGTCAGGCCGAACCTCAGCAACTGCGTGTAGGCAGCTTGGTGGTGCAAATAATACTGCTTCTGTTACGGGAGTGAGTTTGCTTGCTCAAGGGCTATTGGATACGTTTGCTATTTACGGGCTCCTGGTTAGTATTTTGCTTATTTACGGTTCGTAGCCATGGCAACGATTGTCTATATTATAACGAAATTAGAGTTGGGCGGTGCTCAAAAAGTCTGTTTATCGCTTCTTGATGGCGTGCCCCAGTATTTTGGGCATTCTGCTCTTCTTATTTCAGGAACACAGGGGCCACTCGTTAGGCAGGTGCGCGAGCAAAAAAATGTAATACTTCTTGAAACTCTCACGCGTGAAGTAAAATTTATTGCGCTGTGGCGTGAAATTAAAACATTTTTTGTTCTTATTAAACAGTTACGTGTGCTCAAAAAACAGTATCCTGATATTATCGTGCATACGCATAGTACAAAAGCAGGGTTGCTGGGTCGTTGGGCGGCATTTTTTGCGGGTATAAAAAAACGGGTACATACGGTGCATGGCTTTGGCTTTAACGATTTTCAGCCCAAAATTATCTGGTTTATAATTTATTTTTTTGAATTGGTAACCAGTAGTATAACCACGCATTTTGTTTGTGTATCACAAGCAGACATAGATACAGGTATAAAACTGTTTCCGCGATTTAAAAATAAGTGTTCGCTTATACGAGCCGCCGTTGATTGGCAACAGTTTTATCAACCCGCGCGTAAAATTTCTCATATCGGGATGCAGCCGCTTGATACACATCAGTTACAAGCCGCACAAAAGATACCGCCATTTATTTTTGGTACTGTTGCTTGCTTTAAAAAACAAAAAAATCTTTTTGATCTTCTATTGGCTTTTGAAACGGTTTATCAGAAGCATCCGCAGGCGAAACTTGAAATTATTGGGGATGGGGCTTTGCGCTTAGCGCTTGAAGAATGGGTGCAAAAACACCAGGTCGCTCATGCGGTTGTCTTTCATGGTTGGCAAGAGCGTGTAGCGCCAATAGCGCAGTATTGGCATGCTTTTGTATTAACTTCGTTGTGGGAAGGGTTGCCCTGTGCGGTGGTAGAAGCGCGATTGCTCAAGCTTCCGGTTATTTCGTATAAGACGGGAGGTATTCCAGAAGTTATTCATGATCACGTAAATGGTTTGCTGTATGAACAAAAAGACTGGCAATCGCTTGCGAGCGGTATGATTAAACTTATAGAGCAGCCAAAACTTTATCAGCAACTGAGTGGCTACCATGATAATTTAAAATCTTTTCAGGATAACTTTATGATCGAGCGCCACGCAGAGCTCTATCGACAACTTGGGTAGCACCCCTTTTGTAAAAAAGAAGCGTTGTAGGTATACTGAAAATATACAGTACTTACGGGGTTTTTATGATTAGAAAAAGTTTTTTTATAAAGCTATTAACGGGTATGGTGCTTGCAACTGGATTGTGTGCGGGAGATAATCCAGGATTTGATGATCCTGAACGGTGTATTGTTACCGTAACAGCGCATGGACGGAGATGCTTTTTGATGGCGCACTTTAGAATGCCTGAGGATCGCTTTTATGCAAGAAAATTTTATAATCTTGTGCCAGAGCAAACGCAGATCATCAACCTCACTAGTCATCGGCAAAAACTTGTTGGAATAACAATCTTTGTGCGCCTTGCCGGGCACTTTCATAGTGTTGATGCTCCGGTTGCGCGGCATTATGAGATTACCTGTACAGAAAACGGTCCGCGGGTTACCTATTCATGAATAATGGGCTGCGATAGGTACACTTTTTACCGTGATTTGTTATAATAACCTATAGCTATTTTATGGGGGGATTCATATGTTTTCTCGTATATTTACGCGCACGTTTTTAGTGTTTTATATAACAATTGGTTTGAGTGCAACAAGTAGTTTGGTGAAAAATAATGAGTTCGTAGCAACAGTAGATGTGGAAGGGAACTATGCATGTATGTTGTTGCCTCGGTTTAGCATGCCCGAGGATCGCTTGTATGCAAAGAAGTCGCAAATCCTTGTCCCGGGTCAAACCAAGATGATTAAAATATGGGGTAATTTGGACAAGCTTATTGGCGTGTCAATTTTTAATCTCAAATATAAATGTTGGGTTGATGTGCCGCTTGCGCGTCATTATCATGTTGTTGCACATGAAGATGCTTTGAGTGTTACCACTTCGTGAGTATCCTGGTAACCGGTTCGCGGTAATTATCACAAATAGTGTGCGGTATAGATCACAAGAAATTTTTTGTTAGTGGGGTATCTTGAAAAACGCGGCTCTTTTTCTTACTTTGGTGGCACTGTCAGGTTGTATACACAAACAGGTTAAATTGTTGCCGACGCCAAAGCCAAAAAATGCTTTGTATCATGGGCAAGGATCAGATGTTTCTGTTGGTTTTTTCCCATTAACTGCTGCCAAACGTAATGGCTATTTATTGCGTGGTATTTCATTTGATCAAAAAGTTTCAACATTTTTAGTTGTTGTACACAACAAAGGGACCAATACGGTTTCTTTGGATATTGAGGATATACCGGTTGGCTGCATGCGGGAGCGTGAAGTTGATAAAAGTATCAGGCGAGGTCTTTATGTCTCTGATGCATTATCTGCTGTTGGCATGATGATGAGTTTGCCACTTTTTATGTTTCCGGTTGGTTTGGCATCAGCTTATGTCGGTTGGGGTTTTTATAAGATTACATCGAGTGCGTTTGCCGGTTTATATACGGGATCGACTGCATTTTTTTGTGTAACTGGTGTTATCGCATATTCGCTCTTCAAAAAACCGAGTTGGGAGGAGACCTATGATGATTTGCACAACAAAATGCTGAAAGAACTTGTAATTGAACCGGCAGCCATAAAAAGTAAATTAATGTTCTTGCCCGAAAAAGAAGCTTTCCCTGATGTTTTTACTATTGCTTTGTATGATATTGACGATAATAGAGCAATAGAGCTACAAATAAAAAATGCCAATATGATGAGTTCTATAATGAAGTGCAACACCTTAATTTCAGATAGACTGAAAGATGAGGTGAAAAGAAGATGTTGCACCGTAACTATAAACACTTAACATATAAAGAAAGAGATACAATTTACATGAGC
>Ga0209749_1002126_pt1 | contig 14307 bp, 8 predicted proteins | sample EPASupsiteSAE347_FD_187267 | JGI IMG/M metagenome (GOLD analysis project Ga0209749, IMG submission 187267) | Bioremediated contaminated groundwater from EPA Superfund site, New Mexico - Sample SAE3-47 (SPAdes) (version 2) | ecosystem: Environmental > Aquatic > Deep subsurface > Groundwater >... | reverse complement strand
CCGATGTACTTTACTCTCTGAATTTTATAGCCCATCAGTAGTGCGATCGGAATGACGAATGGTGACAGAATGACTGTCACTAATGAGGCTGTCAAAAGATCGAACACGCGTTTTATTACCCGGTTGCCTAAATGAAAAAGATTATAGTCAACTTCCAGGAGCGGGATATCTTCGATATTCTCAACGCTCGACTTTCCGAGGATATAATCAAGGTGTCGCGGAACTATTTTGATATTTGTCCGATACCGTTTGATATTATCGACGATACCCAGAATATCATCATTATTAAATCTATCGGTCGTGAAAATGATCTCAGTGGCGCGGTTGATGCGGATGATTTCCGACAGATCGTCGATCAATCCTAAAAATGGAAAACCGACAACATCTTCATTGACGTATTTTTTATCGACGAAACCGAGGATTTCAAAACCGTGCTCGATGTGCGTTTTCAGTTTGCGAGCGATACGCTCCCCTTCTTTACCCGCTCCGGCAATGATCGTACGGCGGGACAGCAATGCCTTTGACAATGACGAAGCCGGCTGAATGATCCGGCGGCGTTGGAGAAACAGCAAACCAACCCGCCAACCCGGCAGAAAAATCGTCGCAATGATAAAACTCCAGAGCAACATGTTCGGTGAGTAAATAAAATTTTTAAACGCCAGGTTAAAAATCAATGACGCGATGAAACTCAGGACAGAAGCCACAACTGCCCGTGAATACGACAGTTCCCGGCGATCATATAAACCGATGGAATAGCCGGTACCCAGCCAGAGACACAAATAAAAAATGAGCATTGACAACAGCGACGAATAATTGGGTAAAGGGCGCGGTTGCAGTTGATGTGCCAATAAAATTGCGACACTTAGTGCGATCCCGTCAACAAACATAACGATTCGTCGCCGGAAAATCTTGGCAAACAATGAAATAATTCCGCGGAACACTATGCCGAACTTGAATATGATATCGGTTATGAAGGAATAACTTTTACCGAAGTGTTTGCCAGCAAAAATATCCATCGCCCGGTAAAACGCGATGAAATTATCAAAGGCGGCCAGTTTCGTACTCTCGCCTTTATAATGGATAATTTTTGTAGCAGGTTCGTAATATATTTTCCAGCCACCCTTTTTTATACGATAGCAGTAATCCAGGTCTTCACCATACAGAAAATAAGATTCATCCAAACCACCGACCTGATCGTAAACCACTTTCCGGAACATTAAAAATGACCCGCTGACTGCGTCGACTTCGGTCATCTGGTCCGGATCAAGATAGGTCAGGTTATATCGCGAAAATGCTTTAACGCCGGGGAAAAGTCGGCTTAATCCGAGCATTTTTGGCAACGCTACGGCCGGTGTCGGAAAAGTACGGCGACAGGCTAATTGCAAAGTGCCGTCGGCATTCAATATCTTGCAACCGGCGGCGCCCGCTTCAGGATGGGCCTTAAAGAAATCGATCATTATCCTGATTGTATCTTCCTGGATCATTGTATCCGGATTCAATAACAGAACCAATTCGCCGCGCGCAATTGCCAGTCCTTGATTACAGGCTACTGCAAAACCGCCATTCGTATGATTGTCAATCAGTATTACTTCGGGAAACTTATGCCGGATGATATTGACACTGCCATCAACCGAATCGTTATCGACTACAATGACTTCATGAGCGATGCCGTCCAATGCAGTTTTCAATGACAGAATACATTGCTGGAGAAATTCCTTGACGTTATAGCTGACGATGATGACAGAAATTTGCATTTTTATAATAAATGAAGAATATGCCTGATTTTCAATTTCCAGACCATGAATACGGCTTCCCAAACGATATTTTTTGACATTTTGGAATGACCTTCAGAGCGTTCTGTAAAAATGATCGGGATCTCTGCGATCTTATAGCCTTTTAGCCAGGCCCGGAAATGCACTTCGATCTGAAATGAATATCCCGATGATTTAATGCGATCGAGATTGATTCCGGCTAAGACCTCCCGTCGGAAGCATTTAAATCCGGCCGTTGCATCTTTAATCGGCATACCGGTTACAATCCGTGTATATTTATTGGCTCCATAGCTTAGTATCAAGCGTTTTATCGGCCAATTAATGACATTAACGCCATTACAATAACGCGATCCGATGACGAGATCATATCCGCTTTCACACATACTGATCAATCGCGCTACATCATCCGGATTGTGCGACAGATCGGCATCCATTTCAAGAATATAATCATAACCCCGTTCGAGCGCCCACCTGAATCCGGTCACGTAGGCCGTACCCAGACCAAGTTTACCGGATCGGTTAAGCATGAATAGATGGTGATCGATGGATTGTAAATTCCGAACGATTTCGGCAGTACCGTCGGGACTATTATCATCGATAATTAAAATATCAACCGCGACGTTCAAAGCCCGCAGACGCTCGATGACGACCTGAATATTCTCTTTTTCGTTATAGGTCGGGATAATTACTAATGATTTCAAGTTGTTATCCCTTTCATCGTTTTCAGGGCTGCACTGATTGAGTAGAGATGCACTCCTAATTCATTTTGAATCTTATCGCAAATCAAACCGGCCCGGAACGGGCGGGGCGCTTTCTGACCCAACGAGCTGGTTGAAGTCGCCCGAATGAGTCTTGGATCCAGGTCAAAGACAGCGGCAATTTGTAAAGCGAACTCCAGCCGGTTGATATAATCCGCACCGCCATAATTATAAATACCCCGGATTTGCCGGTTAACGAGAATTTCAATTATCTCCGCCAGACCGTCAGCCCAGGTCGGATTGCCAAACTGATCGTTCACGACATTGATCGGTTCACGGCGGCTGAGTTTTTTCACAACCCAATAGACAAAACTGGCTTCCTGATTAGCGGAATTTCCGAAAACAACGTTTGTGCGAATGATCGTAGCTGGCGTTCCGGAGTCCAGAATTGTCTTTTCCGCGTTTAATTTGGTCTCGCCATAATAATTAATCGGTTTGACCGGATCATCTTCCCGATAGGGCCCGTCGATTCCGTCAAATACATAATCGGTTGAGATATGAATCAGCGAAGTAGTGTTCGGATTAAGGGTTGCAATCATATTCTGAACGCCGCCGACATTCACGCTCCAGGCCAGGTCACGTTTGATTTCTGAACCATCGACGTCGGTAAAAGCGGCGCAGTTTATGATTTTATCGGGTTGGAATTCAGTGATGGTTTCAGATACTTGCCCGGGATTGGTTATGTCCAATGACCGGTAACGGAGATCGCCTTCGTATATCAGTTTATCGGCGAGATCGGTGGCCAGTACCTGATGACTGCCGGAAAGCAGTTTAGCACATTTCTCGCCTAACATACCGTTAGCGCCGGTTATCAGAATCTTCATTTCAGTTGATTTTATAACCTTTCGCGTTAAATTCGGCCAACCTGGCTTTTAATTCCGGATTGGACAGAGCCAGGATACGGGCAGCGTAAACCACCGCATTTATGATCCCGGATTTGCCGATAGCCATCGTTCCGACCGGAATACCACCCGGCATTTGAACAATGGAATAAAGCGCATCGACGCCGTGTAACGAGGATGCATCCAGCGGAACACCGATTACCGGTAAGGCAGTCAAAGCCGCGATCACTCCCGGTAAATGCGCGGCCATTCCGGCACAAGCTATTATCAGTTGACCGCCTTCCGTTTCGAACTGCCGGACATAATTCACGAGTTCTGCATGCTGACGATGCGCCGAAAGCACCTTTATATCACAATCAAGCGCGAAATATTCCAGATACTTTTTGGCATATTCGACTTGCTCTAAGTCCGACGTACTTCCGACAATTAATGCAATTTTCATCATTAACTCACTAACTCCGCCGTAATTTAATTGACCACCCTATAATTGCCAAATTTCAGACAACCTGCTCAGCGCGTATTCCTGGCCGGATTACTTTTTAAAAGATGTCGTGAAGGTTTTAGCCATGATTTCGATATTTCGGAATATTACCGAAACTCTTTCTCCGGGCGAAAAAATAATCATATCGATAACAAATGTGCGGTTGGTGCGTTTGTCATAAAAAGCGTAGGTGGCAAACGGACCGCCTTTAGCCTCCTCCTGCTGATACCACAGACCATACATTTTCAAAGCGTCATACTCACCCAGTTTGGTGTATTCGTAGCCGAGGAATCGTTTTTCAGTCACATTGCCGCCATAAAGCTCGCCGATCTGATTGCGTTTATCGTACAGACCGTTTGCTGTCAGCCATTCGGTATACATCCCGTCCTCCCAGGAAACCGAAATCCATCGGTAAGGCAGTCCCCGTCCGAGCCAGACGAAATTCTTCTCCGAAATTTCTTTGACGATTATATAATCATGCGGAATACGCATCGACCAGCGATATTTCTGCCGGAAATATTTCTCTAATTTGGTTTGCTCCAGCCTGGCGTACTGGTATTTGCTCTGAAATTCCTCGAAGTTTTTTACAAACTTTCCGTACAACCAGCCTTTTTGCTCGAGAATATTCCGTTGTATGCGCTTTAAGTCTTTTCCGGCAATCAGAATGAACATTTGACCGTCAGCCCAGTTATCCGGGATGGAAAACATAAAAACGCTGTCCTTTTCCGCCATCTGAAAAGTTTTCTCCGGTAAAATGCCCCGGGCAATTTCATAGGCGACATCTTTGCGGTTCAGGTCGGCGATCAGGATTATGTTTTTATAATTAACACTTTGAGTGAAATCGTCCAACGGTTTCCATTTTGTGAAATAATACTTCTCGAATTCCGGTGTGCGTATACCGTAAGAAAAGGTAGTATCAATCGCCTGGCCAAGTATTTCCCGGGTTGCGTCCGAAGCGAAGACATAGATATCGTCTGCCCCGCCAATAGCTTTCTGGCGTTTGACGCAATTAGCCAGTATCATCGAAAATACTAAAGCAAACAGCAATATCTTCTTGTTCATTAATTACTCCTTATTCTCTTCAGTCTAAACTTAAGCAACCGGACTCAAAGTGCAAATTAAAACTTTCTCCGGTTAAATTTATTCGCCCCATTCCAGGTCGATGCGTCGCTCGCGGATAGAAACCTCGGTCACCTTGACCATGACTTCGTCGCCAAGACGAAATTTCCGTCGTCCGCGTCTGCCATGCAGAAGGTGATTCTCACCGTCATAGATATAATAATCGTCTTCAAATGTCCGGATATGTACCAGCCCTTCGATCAGAAATTGTGAGATAGACACGAAGAATCCGAATTCCCGCACGCCACTGATGATGCCTTTGTACCAGTTCCCGACCTTGTCAGCCATAAAACGCACCTGTTTGATCTTTCGATAGGCCCGCTCGGCTTCCATCGCCTGGATTTCCCGTTCGGTCGCCAAATTGGCGATCTGCGGCAAAGAGCGCCGGTAAAATGCTATATCGGCGGCGGTGTGTTCTCCGAGATAATTCTTCAGCAGACGATGTACGATCAGATCCGGGTAACGCCGAATCGGTGAGGTAAAGTGAGTGTAGTATCGGAAAGCCAGCCCGAAATGACTCAACGGCAGATGCGAATAGATTGCCTTGGACATCGAACGCAACGTTACTTGTTCGATGAAATTTTTATAAGGCATTCCCTGGACATCATGCAGGATTTTCTGCAAAACTGCCGGCGTTGGCCTCGGCGATTGGCGGACATTGACTCCCAATCCTTTCAGAATCTGGTACAGTTCGATAATGTCTTCCTCGGGCGGTTGCGGATGGATTCTGTAAAGGAATGGCAGTTTGTCTTTTTTACGCCGGATGGCAATAAACTCGGCTACTGATTTATTGGCGCACAGCATAAACTCTTCGATCAATCTGTGGCTGTCTAATCTTTCGCCCGGCATGACTTCCATCGGAATTCCGCCCGGTCCCATCTTGAAAACCGGTTCGGGAATGTCAAAATCGATGCTCCCGGCGGAGTTTCTCTGACTGAGAATAATCCGGCTGAGTTGTCGCATTTCTTCAAGCGTTTTATGGTGCGGTCCTTCACCCCGGTCGAGAATCGCCTGAACTTCTTCATAACTGAATCGCTGTACCGAGCGGATTATGCTCTCGGCAAATGAATACTCCTGGATAATACCGGCCTCATTCAGCGTCATTAAAACCGAAAAAGCCAGCCGATCGACTTTCGGTTTCAGACTGCATAATTCATTCGAGACGCGCTCCGGCAACATCGGGATGACATTTTCACCGAGGTAAACGCTGGTGCCGCGATGGCGCGCATCCCGGTCAAGCGCACTGCCCGGTCTCACGAAATGACTGACATCGGCAATATGCACTCCCAACAGCCAGCGCCCGTCGCCGGTTTTTTCCAGTGAAACCGCATCGTCGAAATCCTTTGCGTCCGGCGGATCGATCGTGAAAATCTCTTTCTGCCGCAAATCCAATCGCCCTTTCGCGGAAGAACTGACCTCGGGTAATTCTTCCGCTTCCTGCAATACTTTCACCGCAAATCTGTCGCTCAATCGAAACATTTTGACGACAATATTCAAATCGTCCTGCGGATTTTCCGGGAAACCGAGGATATTTTTCAGCGTGGCACGGGGCCGGACGCGGGTATCATCCCATTCAATATTCTCCAATTCGACTAATTGTCCTTCTTTTAATCCGCCGCTGGCTTCGACCAGATCGATCTCGGCCACAGCCGCCGGGTACGCCGGTAAAACGATCCAACGATCGTTTTTACGCTGTAATGTTCCGAGAATCTGTCGCTCGCTCCTGGCAATGATTTTGACGACTTTACCTTCCGGCCGCAAGCCGCGGCTATGGGTATATTTCTCGATCAATACCCGATCGAGATGCAAGGCATTGGACGTTCCGTCGGCGCTAATGAAGATTTCATCGCCGGAATCGGTCTTTACGAAGGCAAAACCACGCCCGGAAAACGAAATGACCCCCTCGATTAGGCGTGAATCATCCGGCACACGGAATAAACTGTGCTCGTATTTTTCAATCTTCTGCTGATCCGTCAGCATTTTCATAATCTGTTTGAAGTGAACGTAATTATCGGAGGTAATTCCAATCTCACGGGCGATCTTCTTTTGTTTGAACGGCATGCCCTTATGCCGGTTAAGGAATTGCAGAACCAGCGTTTCGATTGTTTCTTCGGAACGAGGTGTTGTTTTTTTCTTTAATGATGTTTTACTATTATGTGTTTTCATTTAAAAACTACTTTCTAAAAATACGTGTATTTTGGCTGTTGAAAAAGTGTCGCCGCGTCCGAAACCGTAGTCGATGCCGATAATGCCCATGCGTGAATTGAGCCGCAGACCGATTCCGTATGAATTCGGGTAATTACGCCGATCCGGACCGGGGACCGGCAGGCGGTAATATCCCTGATCGAAAAAGAAATGCGCCCGGCCGTTTTTACCAATCAGCCAGCGCAATTCATTGTTCAGCCAGGCGATCTCCCGGCCGCCGAAGAGTTCATTCGGATAACCGCGCAGACTGCGCGCGCCGCCGAACCAGTACCAATCCGAGTAGACCGGCGCACTCTCGGACAACCATTTGGCTTTGTAATTCCAGTCGCAGGCCGCGACCAATTTCGGTCGTAACAGGTAAACAAATTCACCGTTTGTTTCGAACTGATATTGCCAGAGCCGGCCGGTACTTTGATCGAAACGCCGGCCGAAATAAGAATTTCCGGCAATTAAAATACCCCCGGTCGGGTTGACCGGATAATCACGGCCGTCGTAACTGCCTTTCAGGCCAAGTCCGCGCACCGTCAGATCGGTCAGGCCGAGCAACTGCCGGCCGCCGGGTGTCGGCAGAGTTGTCTCATAATTAAAATTCATGGTGACTGAACCTTTGCGGAAAAAGCGGTGTCCGATACCGGCATCGAACTCGCGTATGACTACCAGCGTATCGCGTAATATTTGCCTGAACTCCCCTTCCGCGCTATAATCGGTGGTCAGAATCCACGGCTCGAAATACTTCAGATCAACCTGCTGCGATAAGCGATTTGGTTTCGCCCAGTAAATATTCAGACTGCGGCCGCGACCACTGATATTATTCAGGTTAATTTTGACTTCGCCGGTAAAATAACCGTCAACGTCGCTTTTCGGTGGCACATAGCCGACAACTCCGCTGAATTCATTGGTCGAATGTTCGGCGACCCTGACGAGTAAACCGTATTTGCCTTCGCGCGTTTTTACCACTTCTGTTTGCGATTGAACCTTCAAAAAAGAATACCGCGAGAAGTTACTAAGAAATGCGCTAATAATTTTAGGATTGACCGCCTGTCCGAGCAAATTCCTGGATTCCAGTCGAAAAAGTTCAGGCGCGGTGCGTTCGGCGCCCTCGAAAATGACGGTGTCAATGGTTACCCTTTCTCCCCATTCCAGTCCAAAGACCGGATTCAGCGTCACGCCTTCCGGTGTGGTTAGCGGATTGACCGCCCGCAAACTCAGGATCGGGTACAGATAGCCGTTCTCGAGCGGTAAAGCCAGCAGGTTACTCGTCAGTTCTTTGTAAGAATTGACAGAGACGACTTGCGCGCCAAAATGCGCATTAATGCTCAGCGAATCAGTATTTATTTCTCCGGTGGACAGGACCGAAATTACGCCGAACCTGATATTTGCCGGTGCATTGTATGGTTCCGTCGCGGCGTAAATATGAATGCTAACGCAAATTGACAGCCCTGCCCGCCAAATTAATCGAATCACTCTTTTATTCATCCGGCTAAGCATCAGAAAGTGACCCTCATCTCGCAACTGCCGATGTGATAAACTGCTCTGTCCGGCTCGTTCCAGCCCTCATAATTGGCGCGTATACTGAGATTGGCGCCGATCCGGTACTCGAAGGTCGTGCCCCATCCGATTGTCAGTCCTTCCTTCTTAGCATTGCTCATCTCGTAGGGAATCGATTCGCCTTTGGGCGTGACGGCAACCTTATCGAGTTCGAGAAAGAGTTTCCAGCGCCCTTTGCCGGTGATCTTCCTTTCGTAATTCATCCTGATGGCAGTCAGCAGGGATTTGACCGGGTCACTGCCTTTCTGCGAATCTTGAGCCAGGTTGATCTCCGCCCCGATCAAATGAATCCGGTCGATAAAATTCGATACCGTCATCTTTTCACGGTAAGAACAGATGTCTCTGTTCCGCAGGACGTTGATCTCTGATTCCCTGAGATAAACTTTAACGGACGATTCGGATTCGATAGAAGTCTTCCCGAATAACCGGCCGCGATAACGCAGTGACCATTCATCGGTGCCGGTCTTTTCCTGACCACGAACGTCGGTTTGAGTAACCTGATCGGAAATATATATCCTGAAGCGCAGGTCGCCGCCATGTTCCAACGAGCGCAGATTAATATCCTGTTGGATCGACCGGGCATAGTTGACCCAGTTCGTGTCTACCTGCCCGATCATTGTGTTCAAGTAACTGAAAATGCCATCCGGATTGCTGATCTCCTGTTGGAGGCGAATGTCGGTCAGGGTGGAAATCCGTTTCAGAAATTTCTGCAAATGCGGATTTTTCAGATCGGCTCCATTGAACTGGAAGCGCAGTCCGTCGTTTATACTGGTCACCGGCTCCCTGATAGACGATGAAATTATCCGTAGAATATAATCGCCCTGCACGTCCGGCACATAATCGGCGTAAGTCGAATCGTAAATGAAATTTCCCAGGCCATCACCGACATAATAATATCGATACTCCTTTTTGACAGACTGCTCTCTCTCGACTTTCAGGGTTGCTTCCCAGCGATACGGCAATTTGCGCGGCTCCATTTTCAGTGAAAGGTCTAAAAGATCGACGCTGACATCCGCTGAATTCCGGGCGTAATATTGCTTGATACGATGCGTGTAATCCCATTGAGCGGAGAACGAGTGCCAATCCAGGATTTGCCCGTTCAGGCCAAGGTTGCGGGCAAAAGTGCTCTTAATCCAGGTTTTATTCGAATCAGCCGCGTCGTCCCGGCGCATGGTAGTTTGAATCTGCCAGCGCAAACGTCCTTTGCCGGACGAGCCAACGCCGTAAATCTGTTCCAGAAAACGAAAATTATCAGCGACGGTCGTATCGCCGTCCCGCAATTCGTAATTCATTGTGGTAAAAGGTCTGAGACTTTTTATGCGGGTCGTCAACCGCAGAGCACGCCGGGTCCAGTTAACATTATCCGCCGCAGTTTGCTCACGCTGAATTCGTTCCTCGGAGATTTCGCAGGTTTCCAGCCATTTATAGCGCAAAGAAGCGCTGGCCGCGATCCGTCCGGAATTGAAATCACCGCGTGAATAAGTTCCCCCTTCCGTGTTGATAATCAGGGTGTTATTCAGGGCGTACTGAACCGCTCCTTCATAGTAACGTTCGCCGTTTGTCGAGTCCGATGGCAAGTCCCATTTGCGGCGATATTCGACCGCTTGGTTGCGGTCGATCGGGTTGTAGTTCCAATCTTCCTGTTTCAGGCGGCCGCTGACTGTAAACCGGCCGGCTGTAGCCAGCGGAACGATCAGTTTGGTTTCGAGATTCACGGCATTGCCGGTATTATCTCCATCGTCCAAAGGTGAAAACAGGTTCTGGTCGAGATCGGAATGGGCGATTTCGGCTTGCAGGTAGAGATTAGTAGCCGGATGCCATTCGCCGGAGACGTGATACAGTTTCTGACCGCGCGCAAATTTCAGCGGCTTGCTCGGTAAATAGATCGCCTCATTAATTTCGGAGTTTGCGGTATTCGGATCGTTCTTATCGACCCATTTGAAATATGTCAGATCGCCATCGTAGACCTTCTTGTAACTGCCGTTCTCGCCGATATTGTAAAAGGTTGCCGTATGCGTGCCCGATCCGGAGCCGACATAGACCAGAATAGAATCGCTCAGAATATATGACCCGGCGGAATCTGCGGTGATAGTACTTTGATAAGCGTTAGACGCATCGTCGCCGAGTGTTTTCAACAATTTCTGGTCGGCTTTGCTGAGAGTTAGTTCGATGGGATTATCCTTGTCATCGGTTTCGGCGATCACGGCGGCCGAAATTTTCAGTTTCCGGTCCAACAACTCGGTACTGTTGCGTGCCAGGTAAATGTTTTTCTGGTAAATCAGGTCGGAGTACTGGAAATCGACGCTGATGCGCGATTCCGCCGTGATGATCTGCCGCGCCGTAAAGGTGATTTCACCGGTCGAATAATCGATGACGTAGTCACTGCTTTCACCGCGCGTCAACAGACGCCCGTCAATCCAGACCTTCTCCGTACCGGCCAGAACGATTATGGCCGTCGCACCGCCGCGCCCGGTTAATTGATATGGTCCCTGGTTCCCCTCCTCACCCAGGAAATAATTATTATTATATTGTCCCTTGGTCACGGCGCCGCTCAGGGCATTGCTCACCGTCTTCCGATTACTTTCGACGAAAATGCCCTGCAATTTACGGTCGTAATTGCCCAGAGTGCCGGAACGGAGCGCGACTTCGTAATCGCCGAAGGTTATTTGTTCGTGCGGCAGACTGACTTTGATAAAAACCTTATCGATTTCATCCAGCGTTTGAGTATTACCTTCCGCCTGGATCGGAATATTCTGATCGGTCAGGGTCCCGACAATTGTAATGTCTTCGGCGATTTTGCCCTGCAATTCCAGGTTGAGGCCAGACTGGAGCGAAAGCCCGCTCTGACTGCCGAGCGTGATGCCGCGATAGAGCGTGCCGGATTTCAGGAAGTCGTTGTACTCCGAACTGTAGTTGGTTTTCGAGGCCGGGACGGGAGTACTTAGCGTTTGACCGGCTTCTTTGGCGGAATAAATGCGCGGCGGCGGGTTAACGATGTTATTGAGCGGCAAATCCAGCGGCAGACATTGATATTTGACGATCAAAACCACCGAATCCGGCCGGACTGCATGGAATAGCACCTGCCCCGAAAGCGGATCGAGCGTCACCGAATCGGCATTGTCAATCGTAAGCGATTCCGGCAGAATAAAACGCCGCGAAAGAAATAACGTCGAATCGCCCGGCGCGATCTGCAAGGTATCGGTCTGCCATTCCTGCGCTAATAAATTCGTTCCGCACAGAATCAGAATCAAGCCGGTCACTAAAAGCCCGGCAATCTTTCGGTATTTATTTTGATATGATGAAGTAATTGGATACAATCGTCGTGTTTCTACAACCGGCTAACTGTTATGGTTCCGGATTCAACCGGTCAATGGTAAAAATAACGATCTCCCCGGAAGAGTTCAGCAGGTAAAGCCGGTCATTGCGGAATGTGCCGGATACAAATGCTTTTTTCCGGGCAATATACCCGTCCAGAGCCGGTGTGCGCCACTCTTTCGATTTGGTGGCGAACATCTGTAAATACGGCGCGGTATCGGTCAGCACCAACCAATCCTCGCCAATTGCCACCAATCCGAGGGCGTTTATCTTGGCCGGATTTGGAATAGTGCCAATCGGCGAGCCGAAGCGATCGAAGCATACCAGGCTGCCATCCTGCTGAAGCGCCGCCAGAATTCCTTTGCCGTTCAATCTCAGGCTGACCGGCCGAACCAGGGCGTATTGGCCGTATTCGATCCCGCCGAAACGGGTTTGTTCGTTCTTTTCGGCAAAGAGGCGCATGATCTCGGAGGTTTCGCCGATCAATATGAACAATTCATTGATCTGCGAGGCGGTGATCGCCAGCGGATAGACTAACGGCAGTTCATCACTCCGCAAATCCAGCGTCGAGAGATAATTCAACTGCCGGTCATAGCGCACGATGCGGTGATTATTGCGATCGGTAACGACGAGGTCAAGCCCCGACATGCACAAATCGCCGGGTTGATCGAATTGTCCCTGTTGCCAGCCGAATCCGCCATTGCGGTTCATTAAAGCGCCGTTCCGATCGAGCCGGTAAATCTCGCAGTATTTGTTATCAAGGAGATAAATATCGTCAAATTCCGAAACTAAGATAGCCGTGCAGTGCGCCCCTTCCCGGATCGCCTGCGTAGAGAAATCATCGGTCAACCGGAATTGAGCGAATCCCGGGCAAGCGCCGATCAGCGCCAGGAAAATTATTATCGTGAGTCGCGTTTTTCTCATATTAAACCTGTATTGTTGCAATGCACGTTTAAATATACGACGGCACTGGCAAGGCGCAAGGATTTTTTGTGATGGTCATTCGATTGTAACACAATTGTCACTCAGTGGTCATGCATGGTCATTGGCCGCATCCGGCGGTGTCATTCATAGTCATTGATAGAAAAAATCCTGGCCTTGTAAGTCGGGACGATGAGAAATTACTTCAGTCCGGATGCGTCGCCCTGACAAAGCCGATTTCTCTCCGCCAGCCGGCGGATCGAAATGACATGTTTGGGTTGTATCTTTCTCCCGTAAGTCATTCCGAGGATCCCGATCTTATCGGGTGACGAGAAATCGCAATTGTCTGCACCACGATTCGTCGGATTTAAGGATTACCTTGACTAAAGGAACAGGCTCATAAATTTTCACGATCCTAATCCTTGTCCATCCGATAATCCGTTTAATCCCGGTTCAGACATTTTTACCTTGTCATCCTGATGAGGAACGATGAAGGATCGCTCTTGTCCGGGTAGAAGACCTTAGCGATTCTTCACTAGCCCGAAGCGGGCTTCGTTCAGAATGACAATCGATGGCTATAGCGAATGACCAAATTCCCTCATGGAGGCTCCTGCCAGAGCAAGCACCAAATTCCTCCGATAGGAGTCCCTGCCGGGACAATAAAGGACCAATCACCAAAACTCCAATCTCGTCTGAGACGAGGTTTTCGATGATGAAATGCGCCATGAGGCGGCTGAATATTGCCACGCGCTTCAGCGCGTGGAAAAAAGAAAAATAAATAACCGGGCTTTAGCCCAACATTGGCCGACTAAAGTCCGGGATTATGACCGCGTGAATTGAATCCACGACTTAAAAGTCGTGGCAATGGTGTGTACTTCAATCGTCTCAACGCGGGAGCGTGGAGGATTGAAAATTATAAAGCAGTGTAGTTTAATAAAATTACTAATTTTCATTTTGGCACTCTTTTTCCCAGCATTTGTAATGATATTTTAGGTCAGATTTTTGTCCCCCTCGAAAATATGAACCACTGTTAAGAATATTTATTAGTCTTTCAATCTCTTTTGCATTGTCCGTGTAACAATTTAAATCTCGGATTAAATATGCGCCAACAATGTCAGCATTAAGCGTGGGTTCATATTTATGTAGTGCTAAAATATACGTCTTTACAAGTTCTTCGTCATCATGATGAAGGATTCTTTTTGACATATTTATACTTGTTGTTAAATCTTTCAAAGCTTTTTTAACGATGCATGATGGTTCCGGGAAAACTGTAACTGCTTGTTGATTTCCCCGAAGTTCAGTTGGATTCCAGGTCTGAACCCATTTTTGAAGATTTTTACGCAACC
>Ga0209749_1002125_pt1 | contig 14317 bp, 21 predicted proteins | sample EPASupsiteSAE347_FD_187267 | JGI IMG/M metagenome (GOLD analysis project Ga0209749, IMG submission 187267) | Bioremediated contaminated groundwater from EPA Superfund site, New Mexico - Sample SAE3-47 (SPAdes) (version 2) | ecosystem: Environmental > Aquatic > Deep subsurface > Groundwater >... | reverse complement strand
CTATTATTAAGCTGGACGACTATCGAGCTGCTGTTGTATTCGACAAGCTCAATCCAGGTGATTACGTCTACCAAGCCACGTTTGGAGGTTAGCCCATCAACACGAGAGGTGCTCCCGTTCCTTTGAACACTCAAATCGAATCTATAAGTGCAGTCCAGGGTTGACGGCTATGCTGCCTTCTTGAGTTCCGGCAGTGATTTGAAGTAAACCGTTTTCGGGGTCCTTGCCGCATGCGACGAATGCGGTCTGAACCACCCCGGGAATGAACTGTCCCCCTGAAGTTGGACGGTTGCCATCCCCCCTCTGTCACGATAGTTGTCCGGTCTCTTGAAGAGACGAATTCAATCCACTGAGGGGGCGGGAAAGCTGGAGAAATGCCTGTCTATAGCCCGCAATTCAAAGAGCAGATCGTCAAAAAGATGATGCCCCCGAGCAATCAAAGCGTTGCCCAGGTTAGTCGCGACAGCGGGGTGGCCGTGCCCACCTTGTATTCTTGGAAGAAATTGTTTCGCTCCAAAGGATTTGTCGTGCCCACAAAAGCTTCGAGCCCACACACCTGGGATTCCAAAGCCAAACTCGCTGCTGTCATTCAGGTGGCCGCCATGAACGAGGCCCAACGCTCGGAATATTGTCGCCAGCACGGGGGCTCTACCCCGAACAGCTTGATGCCTGGAGAGCCGCCTTTGAAGCGCTCGACGGCGATACTGAGCCGGTCAGCAAGGCCACCTTGGCAGGCCAGCGCAAAGAGCTCAAACAGCTGCAAAAAGAAATCCTTCGCAAGGACAAGGCACTGGCCGAAGCGGCCGCCTTGCTGGTGCTGTCAAAAAAAGCCCAGGCCATCTGGGGCACCAAAGAGGAAGACTGATTCCTCTGGAAATGAAACAGATGGCCATTGAGCTCATCTCGGATGCGGTTGAAGCAGGAGCGCGCAAATCCAAAGCCTGCGCTGTGCTGGGCATCAGTTGCCGCACCTTGCGCCGCTGGAGCGAGGACGGCAGTGATTTGACGGACCGGCGAGGCCAAGCAGCGCGCCAGCGCAAGCACCCGCAGGCACTAACGGCCGAAGAAAAACGGGCGATAGTGCAGGTGTGCAATACGCCCGAGTACCAAAGCCTGCCGCCCTCGCAAATCGTGCCCAGGCTGGCTGACAAGCGGGTTTATCTGGCTTCTGAATCGAGCTTTTACAGGGTATTGAACGAACACAACCAGTTGCACCGTCGTGGCAAAGCGCACGCTCCCCGAAAAGTGGCTGCGCCTCAAGCTTGGGTAGCCCAAGGCCCCAATCAGGTGTGGAGCTGGGACATCACCTATTTGCCAAGCACGATCCGGGGGCAGTTCTTGCGCTTGTACATGGTCATGGATGTCTATAGCCGGATGATTGTGGGCTCAGAGGTGCATTGGCACGAATCGTCGGAGCAGGCAGCGCAGCTGATCAGCAAGGCGTGCCTGAGCCAGAACGTATGCAGCGATCAGTTGGTGTTGCACTCGGACAATGGCAGCCCGATGAAAGGGGCCACGATGTTGGCAACGCTGCAAAGGCTGGGGGTGATGCCCTCGTTGAGTCGGCCGAGCGTGAGCAATGACAACCCGTATTCGGAGGCGATGTTCCGCACGCTCAAATACACGCCAGCGTACCCGTCCAAGCCGTTCGAAAGCATTGAGCAGGCCAGGGCGTGGGGGCAGCGGTTTGTGACTTGGTACAACACGCAGCATCGGCACAGCGCAATTCAGTTTGTGACGCCTGCGCAGCGCCATGCGCGCGAGGACGCGAAACTGCTGCAGCAGCGCAAGACGGTGTATGAGCAAGCCAAGTGCCGCATGCCTGGGCGCTGGAAGATGCGGCCGACGCGCAACTGGGAAGAGGTCAAAGAGGTTTGGCTGAACCCGCCACGCGAGAAGTTCGGGTCGCCCAGAAAACTGGCGATGACTGCGTAGAAATATCGGACAACTTTGTTGACAAACACCGGGGTCGTCTGCTCATCTCTTGCTCCAGTCTCAATGGGCCTATTTTGCGGCCCGGCTACGGGGAGACTGCGCTTATCGATCTGTTCAGATTTGCGGGACCACCTCTAGGCCGCGTTACAAAACAAAAAAGGCTCACCAAAATGAGCCCTTTTTGCCGTGGAATACCACGTTTCTATTGGTTGCGCGAGAAGGATTTGAACCTCCGACCTTTGGGTTATGAGCCCAACGAGCTACCAGACTGCTCCATCGCGCGGTAAGTCATTATAGCTTATTCCGAGGCCGTTGTTCCCGCATTGGCATCAATATCCGCCGCACGATCAACCAATTCAACCAGGGCCATGGGAGCGTTATCACCTACGCGAAAACCCATCTTTAAAATACGCGTATACCCACCAGGTCGAGCCTTAAAGCGAGGACCCAGTTCATCAAATAATTTGACAACGTTATCGCGGTTACGCAGGCGATCAAAAGCCAAGCGACGATTTGCGACAGATGCTTCTTTTGCCAATGTAATCATGGGCTCAACCACACGCCGAAGTTCCTTAGCCTTCGGCACAGTTGTCTTAATAACTTCATGCTCGATGAGCGAGTTCATCATGTTACGCAACATTGCCAAACGATGTGACGACGTGCGATTGAGCTTACGTAAACCGAGTCCGTGACGCATAATATCTTCCTTAGTAAATTAAACAAACAGCCGTATCAGGTACTGCCCGTTGCGTTGTGAAAATCAACGCTTTTCAAGTGCGGCCGGTGGCCAGCTTTCCAGCTTCATTCCGAGGGTCAACCCACGTGAAGCCAAAACTTCCTTAATTTCGTTCAGCGACTTCCGCCCCAAATTCGGAGTCTTCAACAACTCATTTTCGGTACGCTGAATCAAATCTCCAATATAGTAAATATTTTCTGCTTTAAGGCAATTGGCAGAACGTACCGTCAATTCGAGTTCATCAACGGGACGTAGCAAAACAGGATCAAATTGAGCACCAGCGCGAGAGGATGGCGAGACGATGGCATCAATATCACCACCTTCCAATTGTGCAAAAACAGCCAACTGCTCAACCAAAATTTTCGCGGAGGCACGAACTGCATCCTCTGCAGAAATAGCACCATTGGTCTCAATATCAAGAATCAATTTATCCAAATCAGTTCTTTGCTCCACACGAGCACTCTCAACCGTATAGCTTACACGTCGAACCGGTGAAAAGGAAGCATCTAGAACGATACGGCCAATAGATCTGGAAGACTCATCGCCGTGACGCCGTAGAGTACCGGGCACATAACCACGACCCTTTTCCACCTTAATCTGCATATCCAGCTTGCCACCAGCAGACAGATTCGCAATGACGTGCTCGGGATTGACAATTTCGACATCGTGTGGTGTCTGAATATCTGCAGCCGAAACGACACCTTCGCTGTCTTTTCGCAAACTCAGAGTAACTTCGTCGCGGTTGTGCAACTTAAACACAACACCCTTCAAATTCAACAAAATATTGACGACATCCTCATGTACGCCATCAATTGACGAGTATTCATGCAGAACGCCCGCGATAGTGACTTCAGTCGGAGCGTAACCAGGCATGGAAGACAAAAGAACACGTCGCAACGCATTGCCCAATGTATGCCCATACCCACGCTCAAACGGCTCAAGCACGACCTTAGCGCGATGAGCGGAAAGTTGCTCCACCTGAACTGTCTTCGGCTTTAACAAACTATTTTGCATGAAATTTCCTCTCAATACCCCCGACTCGTTACATCGGTAAGGCTGACTAGACAAACAAAGGCCGTTGAAGGCCTTTGTCTTTGATATGACACTGAAGTCAGGTTAGCGTGAGTACAGCTCGACAATCAATGACTCATTCACGTCGGCCGCAAATTGATCTCTATCAGGAATCGCTTTAAAAATGCCCTCAGCCTTTTCAACATTAACATCAACCCAAGCCGGCAAACCAACTTGCTGAGCCAATTGCAAAGCTTCAATAACCCGATTTTGCTTGGCAGACTTCTCGCGAACAGCCAATACATCACCAACTTTAACCATGTAAGAAGGAATATTGACCGATTTTCCATTCACCAGAATTGCCTTGTGAGAAACCAACTGACGGGCCTCAGCACGTGTAGAGCCGAAGCCCATACGGTAAACAACATTGTCCAAGCGACTCTCCAACAAAGAGAGAAGATTCGAGCCCGTGTTACCTTTACGACGGTCTGCTTCTTCAAAATAGCGCCTGAATTGCTTTTCCAGAACACCATACATCCGCTTGACTTTTTGCTTTTCACGCAGCTGCAACCCAAAGTCGGAAGTACGAGCTCCTGAAGTACGCCCGTGTTGACCAGGTTTAGAGTCGAACTTTGCCTTGTCTGCGATTGAGCGACGTGCACTCTTAAGAAACAAATCCGTGCCTTCACGGCGAGAGAGCTTGGCCTTTGGGCCTAAATAACGTGCCACTTGAATATCCTTTTAATCATCTACCGCAACATGCGGGAGCCATGTAAAACCATGGCGGTGGGCTTTATAAAAATTTAAATACGGCGACGCTTCTGGGGACGGCAGCCGTTATGTGGCACCGGTGTCACGTCTGCAATCATATTGATGCGGATACCGAGAGCAGCCAATGCTCGCACAGAAGACTCACGCCCTGGGCCAGGGCCTTTGATTTCAACGTCAAGATTCTTAATACCCTGTTCAATCGCTGCACGACCGGCAACTTCAGAAGCAACTTGTGCTGCAAATGGAGTCGATTTGCGAGAGCCTTTGAAGCCTTGACCACCCGAAGACGCCCACGACAAGGAATTTCCTTGGCGATCAGTAATCGTGATAATGGTATTGTTGAACGAAGCATGAACGTGGGCAATGCCATCCGCCACATTTTTGCGGATTTTCTTGCGCACGCGTTGTGCTGCGTTATTGGCGGGTGCTTTTGCCATGGTTATCCTTCAAACAGTTATTTCTTAAGCGAAGCAGCAGCCTTGCGCGGCCCCTTACGGGTGCGTGCATTGGTCCGAGTACGCTGCCCACGAAGTGGCAACCCGCGCCGATGACGAAACCCTCTGTAGCAACCAATGTCCATCAGTCGCTTGATGTTCATGGTTGTTTCGCGTCGCAGATCACCTTCGATAGTGAACTTAGCGACTTCATCACGCAGCTTCTCAAGTTCGGAATCTGTGAGATCTTTGATCTTCTTGGAATAGTCAATTCCGCAAGACTCACAAATCTTACGTGCGCGACTACGCCCAATACCAAAAATGGCCGTTAAACCAATTTCAGAATGCTTTTGCGGCGGAATATTAATACCAGCGATACGTGCCATTTTTATCCTCTATAACTCTTGCAATCAACCCTGACGCTGTTTGTGGCGCGGATCAGTACAAATCACGCGAACCACACCCTTGCGGCGGATAATTTTGCAGTTACGGCAAATTTTTTTTACCGAAGCCGAAACCTTCATTTCACTCTCCTAAACAATTCTATAGACATTTGACTTACTTGGCTCTAAAGACGATACGAGCACGACTCAAATCATAAGGTGTAAGTTCAACAGTTACCTTATCGCCCGGAAGAATTCGAATATAGTGCATACGCATTTTCCCAGATATATGGCCAAGCACAATATGCCCATTTTCCAATTTAACCCGAAAAGTTGCATTGGGCAAATTTTCAACAATTTCACCCTGCATTTGAATTACATCATCTTTAGCCATAAATCAACATCTCAAGAAGCCTTGAAATTAGCTTTCTTTAATAAAGATTCATATTGCTGAGACATCATGTAATTTTGAACTTGAGCCATGAAATCCATGGTTACAACGACAATAATCAACAAGGACGTACCACCAAAGTAGAAGGGAACGTTGTATTTCAATATCAAAAATTCTGGCAAGAGACAGACCAATGTAATGTAAATTGCGCCGATAAATGTAAGCCGCAATAGAATTTTATCGATATATTTCGCAGTATTCTCACCTGGGCGAATACCTGGTACAAAAGCACCGCTCTTTTTTAGATTTTCAGCAGTCTCTTTGCTATTAAAAACCAGCGCCGTATAAAAAAAGCAAAAGAAAATAATCGCAGCCGCATACAACATAACGTAAATTGGCTGCCCCGGTGTCAGAGAGCCGGCGATGTCCTTCAGCCAACGCATCGACTCACCCGCACTAAACCATCCGACAACAGTTGCGGGAAGTAATATGATTGATGATGCAAAAATTGGTGGAATCACACCAGCCATATTTAACTTCAATGGTAAGTGGGAAGATTGGCCACCATAAACCTTATTACCAACCTGTCTTCTGGCGTAATTTACCAATATCTTCCTTTGTCCTCGCTCTACAAAGACAACAAAATATGTAACAAAGGCAACCAATACAACGATAAACAACGAAACAATAATGCTCATTGCCCCAGTACGCACCAGTTCCAGCAAACCACCAATAGCATTTGGCAAACCTGCCGCAATACCGCCAAAAATCAATATGGAAATTCCATTCCCCAGCCCACGCTCAGTAATCTGTTCACCTAACCACATTAGAAACAATGTGCCAGCAGTCAACGTTACAACAGCAGTAAGTCTGAAACCAAAACCTGGAGTAATGACCAAACCTGCCGAACTTTCCAGCGCAACAGCAATACCCAGAGACTGAAACAACGCCAATCCAAGGGTGCCATACCTAGTGTACTGAGTAATTTTCCGACGACCGGCTTCGCCCTCCTTCTTCAATTGCTCAAAGGAGGGTAGAACATAACCCATCAACTGCATGATGATCGATGCAGAAATGTAGGGCATGATCCCTAATGCAAAAATGGTAAACCGTGACAGTGCTCCACCGGAGAACATATTGAACATGCCAAGGATGCCTCCCTGCTGCCCTTTGAAAAACTGCTGCAGCTGCGCCGCATCAATACCAGGAACCGGAATGTGTGCCCCCACTCGGTACACCACCAATGCGAGCAACAGAAAAACAAGCCGACGACGAAGGTCGCCGTACTTATCTGATTTTGCTGCGGACGCTGAGCTAGTTGCCACTTGCTATCTTCTTGTAAATAAAGATTAAGCCAGCGTACCACCAGCAGCTTCGATAGCCGCCTTGGCAGCTGCCGTTGCACCAATACCGGACAACTTCAAAGCCTTGGTCACTTCCCCTGTCTTGATGATCTTCACCACCTTGGCAAGTTCACCCACAAGACCCGCCTGTTTGAGAACAAGCAAGTTCACCTCAGTCGTATCAAGCTGGTCCAACGCAGTCAGTGTGACTTCAGCATTGAACTTGAGCAACGCAGACTTGAATCCGCGCTTTGGCAGGCGACGTTGCATAGGCATCTGACCACCTTCAAAACCCACCTTGTGGTAGCCACCTGCGCGGGATTTCTGACCTTTGTGACCACGTCCGGCAGTTTTACCCAAACCAGATCCAATACCACGTCCAACACGACGCTTGTAGTGCTTCGCACCGTCAGCGGGTTTAATGCCGTTCAATTCCATCATGCACCTCTTAGAGCACCTTGACCAGATAACTGATCTTGTTAATCATGCCACGCACCTCTGGTGTATCCACCAATTCGCTGGTGCTATGCATCTTACGCAAGCCCAAGCCGCGAACAGTTGCGCGATGAGATTCTGCGCAGCCAATAGGACTGCGGACCAATTTGACTGTGACCTTTTTTTCGGTTGTCATGTGTATGTACTCCGATCAGACAAACAGCTCTTCAACGGTCTTACCACGCTTGGCAGCCACCACGGAAGGTGTTGTTGCGTGAGAGAGAGCGTCAAGCGTGGCCCGAACCATGTTGTAGGGATTGCTTGAGCCATGGCTCTTTGCGACGATATCTGTAATACCAATCACCTCGAACACCGCACGCATAGGACCCCCCGCAATAATGCCCGTTCCTTTCGGTGCTGGTGCCATCATGACGGATGCAGCACCATGGTGTCCAATGACCTTGTGATGGATCGACCCGTTTTTCAGTGACACCTTGGTCATGTTACGACGCGCCTCTTCCATAGCCTTTTGCACGGCAGCAGGCACTTCTTTCGATTTGCCCTTGCCCATGCCAACGGCACCATCACCGTCACCGACGACGGTCAGTGCAGCAAAACCCAGAATACGCCCCCCCTTGACCACTTTGGTCACACGGTTGATCGCGATCATTTTTTCGCGCAAACCGTCCTCAGGACCTTCTGCCTTGCCCTGCATTTTCGCTTGTACTTTTGCCATCTTAGTTTCCGATCTGCTTAGAACTGCAAGCCAGCTTCACGTGCTGAATCAGCCAGTGCCTTGACACGGCCATGGTAGGCATACCCGGCGCGATCAAAGGCTACTTTTTCAATACCAGCAGCTTTTGCTTTTTCAGCCACGCGCTTTCCAATTACTTGAGCTGCAGCCACATTACCACCCTTACCAGAACCACCCAACGATTGGCGAACTTCAGCTTCAGCTGTTGAAGCTGTTGCGATTACTTTGCCGCCATCTCCAGAAATAACACTGGCGTAAATATGCAGATTGGTTCTGTTGACCGTTAAACGGGCAACACCTTGATTGGCGATCCGAATACGTGTCTGACGTGCTCTGCGAAGACGCTGTTCCTTTTTGCTCAACATAGTGCGGCTCCTTATTTCTTCTTGGTTTCTTTGATAACGACTTTTTCGTCCGAGTATCGAATGCCCTTACCCTTGTACGGCTCGGGAGGACGAATAGCACGAATCTCAGCCGCGACCTGACCAACACGTTGACGATCTGCGCCTTTAATCACAATTTCGGTCGGCGTTGGAGTAGCCACAGAAATACCTTCCGGCATATCTTTGTTAACAGGATGTGAATACCCCACAACCAGATTCAACTTGCTGCCTTGTGCTTGGGCCTTGTAACCAACACCAATCAGTGTCAGCTTCTTCTCAAAACCCTTACTGACACCAACCACCATGTTATTGACCAACTGGCGCAAAGTACCAGACATTGCATCAGCTTCGCGAGAGTCATTGGTGGCAGCAAAACTCAACTTGCCCCCCTCATTACTCACCTTAACCAAACCATTTTGCGCCACCAACAACAAGCCGCCAGCACCTTTAACGCTAACTTGCTGCTCACCGAGCACTACATCCACTCCAGCCGGAATGACAACGGGCATTTTTCCAATACGAGACATATTTATTACTCCTAAATGTCACGCATCAGGCGACGTAACAAAGCACTTCACCACCAACACCGGTAGCACGCGCCTTGCGATCAGTCATCACGCCTTTGGGTGTTGTGACAATCGCTACACCAAGCCCATTTTGAACTTGCGGAATTGCACCACTACCGCGATACACACGCAAACCAGGACGACTGACACGCTCAATGCGCTCAATAACTGGACGTCCAGCATAGTATTTCAGAGCAATTTCGAGCTCTTGCTTTCCATCGATGGCGTTCACCTTGAACGCATCAATGTAGCCTTCATCTTTCAATACTTGGGCAATCGCAACCTTCACTTTGGAAGAAGGAACGCGAACAGAAGTTTTTGCCACCATCTGCGCATTACGAATGCGCGTCAACAGATCGGCGATCGGATCACTCATACTCATATCTATGTCTCCTGCCGCTTACCAGCTTGCCTTGACAATGCCAGGGATTTCACCAGCAAAAGCCATTTCACGAATCTTTGCCCGAGCCAACCCAAATTGAGCAAAAGTTCCACGCGGACGACCCGTGATTGCACAGCGATTACGCTGACGCGTCGGATTAGCATTACGCGGCAACATCTGCAACCCCAAACGAGCCGCAGCACGCTCTTCTTCCGTGCGCTTGGCATCAGTTGAAATTGCCTTCAATTCCGCATGTTTCTTTGCGTACTTGGCAACCAGTTTGTCTCTTTTGAGCTCTCGCTCGATTAAAGCCATCTTAGCCACAGATCACCTCAGTTCTTGAAGGGGAAACGGAAACCTGCGAGAAGCGCTTTGCACTCATCATCAGTCTTGGCCGTTGTTGTGATACTGATGTTGAGACCACGCAAGGCATCCACCTTGTCATACTCAATCTCAGGAAAAATGATTTGCTCTTTGACGCCGATGTTGTAGTTGCCACGACCATCAAACGAGCGCCCCGAAATACCCCGAAAGTCACGCACACGCGGCAAAGCCACAGTAACAAAACGATCCAGAAATTCATACATTTGCGCACCACGCAAAGTCACCATGCAGCCAATAGCCTGATTCTCACGAATTTTGAAACCCGCAATAGCTTTCTTTGACATGGTCACCACCGGCTTCTGACCAGCAATCTTAGTGAGATCACCAACCGCATGATCCATCACCTTCTTGTCAGCGACAGCCTCGCTCACACCCATATTCAAAGTGATTTTGAGCAAACGCGGAACTTCCATGGGTGACTTATAGCCAAATTTGGAGATCAGCTCCGGCGCCAATTTTTCCCGATAAAGTTGTTGCAAACGAGCCATGTTCATGCCACCTTGATTTCTTCGCCGCTTGACTTGTAAACGCGAACACGCTTACCGTCCGCCAGCAACTTGATACCAACCCGATCCGCCTTGCCAGTAGCCGCATTAAAGATAGCAACATTTGACTGATGAATAGGCATAGTTTTCTCGACAATGCCGCCAGCCTCACCCTTCATGGGATTCGGCTTAGCATGCTTCTTGACCAGATTAACACCCTCAACCACAAGATGAGAGTCATCCTTACGCAACGCCACCTTGCCACGCTTACCCTTATCACGCCCAGCGAGCACGATAACATCATCGCCTTTGCGAATTTTGTTCATGAGACGTCCTTACAAAACTTCAGGGGCCAAAGACACGATCTTCATGAACTTCTCAGTACGCAATTCACGCGTGACCGGCCCAAAGATACGCGTACCAATCGGCTCCAACTTGGCATTCAGCAACACAGCCGCATTGCCATCAAATTTAACCAACGAGCCATCGTTACGACGAATGCCTTTTGCAGTGCGAACCACTACCGCACTGTAGACATCGCCTTTCTTAACACGGCCACGAGGAGCAGCTTCTTTAATGCTCACTTTGATAATGTCACCCACACTGGCGTAGCGACGCTTGGATCCGCCCAGCACCTTAATGCACAGAACGGACTTAGCACCGGTATTGTCGGCAACTTCTAGTCGAGATTCGGTTTGGATCATTTGTTTATTTCCCAACTTGCACCAGAAAATCAACCCACACAACGCAGGTCTTTATTCCAGTCAGTCTTGGGCCCGTTACACCCGACATGAACCACTCACATCGTTAGCTTTGGGCAGACACTTCGTACTTTTTCAAGCGAAGCCCTGTATTATGCACCAAAAATAGACTGTCGTCAAACAAATCATTTCAATCACAGCAAATAACTTGCTGCCAGCGCCTGAAACGCCTCCACATCCGGTGCCGAACCATTCTCCTCTCGCAGAATGCGCCCAACAGCCGGCGCCAGGTCACCGGCCAAACGGGCATCGAGGAACAACAGCCGTGAACGCCTGGCCAAAACGTCTTCCACTGTCAAGGCGTATTCGTGCCGCACTGCAAAACGCACCATTGCCTCAGTCAGACCCGGACACAGTTCTTGTGTCGCACCGGGCAATGCCCTGATGAAATTCTGCTCGGAGCCGTATGAATGCCATCCTGGCGCCTCATGAATGGGGCGAACCGCCGCCTGCCCCTCATCGGCCCCAACCAAACGCAACGCTTGCGTCTGCCCTTGCCTGGTTTGTCCAATCAAGCCAGTCTGCGAACACCGCTCGATCACATCTTCTGCCATCGCGCGGTAGGTGGTCCACTTGCCCCCCGTCACTGTCACCAAGCCAGACCGGCTGACCAAGATCGTGTGTTCACGACTCAGCCCCTTGGTGTTGCCGCCTTCGTCCTCCGGGGGTTTGACCAGGGGCCGCAGCCCCACCCAAACACTCTTGACATCCGACCGGCTGGGTACGCGACGCAAGTAACGTGCAGATTCATTCAGGATAAATTCAATTTCCTCAGGAAACGGTCTGGGTTCACGGGCCAAGTCCTGCCGCGGCGTGTCCGTTGTGCCTAGAATCACCTTCCCGAGCCAGGGAACGGCAAACAACACTCGGCCATCCGCCGTCTTGGGCACAATCAAAGCCACATCCGCGCCCAGGAATTCACGCTCCACCACCATATGGACACCCTGACTAGGTGCCACGATGGCCTGTGTCTGTCGGCCCTGTGAATCAGGCACCGCCGCACCATCTTTTTGGCGCAACTCATCCACCCACACCCCAGTCGCATTCACCACACACCGACTGCTCACCTGATACTTTTGTCCGGTCAACTGGTCTTCACAGCACAGACCTGCCACTTTGCCTTCAGCATAAGTCAGCTCAGTGGCACGACAATAATTGATCAGCAGCGCGCCATGGGCGGCCGCGGTACGCGCCAGGACCAAAGCCAACCTGGCGTCATTGAATTGACCATCCCAATACTTGACCCCTCCCTTCAAGCCCTGCCCCCGTAACGTGGGCAAGTACGCCAATGTTTCACCACGGCTCAGCAGTTCGGTCTTTCCGAGACCGGCATGCCCAGCCAAAACGTCATACATCTTCAACCCGGCGCCATAGAACGGCGTTTCCCACCATTTGTAGGCGGGCATGACAAACGGCATCGGCTGGGCCAGATACGGGGCATTATTCAGCAACAACGTGCGCTCGCGCAGGGCCTCTTGGACCAGCGATATGTTGCCCTGGGCAAGATACCGAACCCCGCCATGCACCAGTTTGGTCGCCCGCGAAGAAGTGCCTTTGGCGAAATCATGCGAATCCATCAACAAAACACGTAAACCGCGCACGGCTGCATCCAGCGCCACCCCCAGACCTGTTGCTCCCCCACCCACGATGACCATGTCATAAGGCACTGGTTCAGCCAGGCGACGAAGCAATTCAGGGCGATCGGTGGCAAGAGGTTGCGGTACAGTAAACATGGGTCAGGCTGATTTAAATATTAACTAAATATGAACGCCTACATTATTCGCCAATTCAAACCATCATGACCTATTTACTCGCTCTCGACCAAGGTACATCCAGTTCTCGCAGCGTTGTTTTTGATGAACAAGGGCAGATTCACGCACTGGCGCAGCTGGAGTTGCCTCAAATTTACCCCCAGCCCGGCTGGGTAGAACACGACCCTCTTGAAATCTGGCGCACCCAGCTCACCACCGCTCGCGAGGCGTTGATGAAAGCCGGCATCACGGCGCGCGAGGTGCGTGCCATCGGCATCACCAACCAGCGCGAAACCACCGTCGTATGGAACCGTAAGACAGGCCAGCCTATCCACCACGCCATCGTCTGGCAAGACCGCCGCACCGAACCCCTTTGCGCCCAACTGCGTCAGCAAGGTTTGTCCGGCCCCATCCAGACCAAAACCGGCTTGCTGGTGGATGCCTATTTTTCTGGAACCAAGCTCAAATGGATACTGGACAACGTGCCCGGCGCGCGCGCCCAGGCCGACCATGGCGACCTGGCCTTTGGCACCATCGACAGCTGGCTGATCTGGCAACTGACCCAAGGCGCCGTGCACGCCACCGACGTCAGCAACGCCTCGCGTACCATGCTGTTCAATGTGCATACCAACCAGTGGGACGATGAACTGCTGCACGCGCTGGATATTCCAGCCAGCCTGCTCCCAACCATCAGCCCCTCCAGCGCCATCTACGGCGAGGTTAGCCCCGACCTGCTGGGCCACGCCATCCCGATCGGCGGCGTAGCAGGTGATCAGCAAAGCGCCTTGTTTGGCCAGGCATGCTTCAAGCCAGGCATGGTCAAGAACACCTATGGCACGGGTTGTTTCATGTTGATGCACACCGGCCCGAAGTTTCATACCTCGGCCAATGGCCTGCTGACCACCAGCGCCGCGCAGACCACGCCCCAAGCCGAATTCGCCATTGAAGGCAGCGTGTTTGTCGGTGGCGCGGTGGTGCAATGGCTGCGCGATGGCCTGCACGCCATCCAGAGCAGTGCCGAAGTTCAGGCGCTGGCAGAAACCGTGCCGGACAGCGGCGGCGTCATGGTGGTACCGGCATTCACCGGACTGGGCGCTCCTTACTGGAAGCCCGATGCCCGGGGGTCCATCACCGGCTTGAGTCGTGGCAGCACGGTGGCCCACATTGCCCGCGCCGCGCTGGAAAGCATCGCCTTTCAAAGTGCGGCCTTGCTGCAAGCCATGCGCCGCGACCTGGCCGAAACCGGCGCCGCTGCCGTGACCGAACTGAGAGTCGATGGTGGCGCCTGCGTGAATGACCTGCTGATGCAATTTCAGGCCGATCTGCTGGGCATTCCGGTGATCCGGCCTGCCATCACCGAAACCACTGCGCTGGGTGCCGCCTACCTGGCTGGCTTGTCCACCGGCGTGTTC
>Ga0209749_1002123_pt1 | contig 14349 bp, 15 predicted proteins | sample EPASupsiteSAE347_FD_187267 | JGI IMG/M metagenome (GOLD analysis project Ga0209749, IMG submission 187267) | Bioremediated contaminated groundwater from EPA Superfund site, New Mexico - Sample SAE3-47 (SPAdes) (version 2) | ecosystem: Environmental > Aquatic > Deep subsurface > Groundwater >... | reverse complement strand
TTCATGGGGGATTAGCCTCCTTCTAAGTTTTTTTTCGTCAAAAAAACCTATTCGAGGCTTCCCCCTAAAAAACCTATTTTGGACAAGTCTGGGTCAGGCCCTAAAACTGCAAGATTGTACCCAAGTGGAGACTCATGACATCTTCTAAAGGAGATTTTGTTAACAAAAATTTAACATTTTTTTGCTTGTTTTTTTGTTGATTTTCGCGCTTTTGGGAGTATAATTAAATATGTAGTAGGGGCGGGGGAACCCCGCCCTTACAAAATAAGTTTTGGAGGCAAATATGGCAAATGATACAGGGGCAATAGAAGTAAAAAATATTCCGCAAGTATTTCAAAAGGCGCTGGTCGAGGCGAAAGTTCTTGCGCATACCGACGGGAAACCGAAAGATATTTCGGCTAAAGATATTTTAGAAGGATGGAAAGAATCCGCGTATACCCATAACTGGTGCGGCTCTGTCTGTACTGACGATAACAAAATACCGGGTGCGCTGAGAAATCTGCAGAAGTTTTTCTCGTATTATTATCTTACAAACTCGGGAAAAGAACGAGTTATGGAGCAGGACATAGCCGATCTTATTCCCAGCGATAATTATGGTAACGACCCGGCTTATAATTTAATAAACAATCTTGATCGTTTTGAAGCGAAGCTGAAATATATACGAGGCGCCGACATTCTTGCTAAAAACAATGTTGCGGTTACGATAGAAAATAATTTTGCGGATCAATCTCTTAGAAACGCAAAAATAAAATTTAAAAAAAGGAGCGACGGCGGAATACAGATAACCGGCCGCGTGAGGAGCGGTGTCTATAAAGATAGAGTAGATCTAGGAAAAGATCTTGATTATACTATTGATGCGTCAAAACTTGCGAAATTGCAGGAGATACGGTTTAAAAAAATAGACGGCGGCAATGACTGCACTTACGCGTATGTAATGTCAGCGGTATATTCCGACGGAACCGAAGAATGGATCGCGACATTAGATAAATATACTTCAAGCGGCGGTGGATTTTAAGATAAACAAGATTCAATATGTAATTTATTTTGCAGGGGGGCGCGCCTTATCAGGCATGCCCCTGTTATTTTTCTCTGCCCCGCACCGTAAGGAGCTTTGTCACCTACCACTAATTAAAACCACGCGATTAAGATTTGATTAGATGTTGTCATTGCGTAAGGAAAATGCTATATTATAAGACAAATGCCGTAAAGAGGGGCAAGAACCGTTGTGTCTGAATATGCGTGATTTTACGCTTAAATTACAAAAATTAAGCAGGAATTTTTAGTCGCTATATGAATAATAAAAATAGCCAAATAGAATATCGCGGACACGGCAAACCCATAATATTTGTAGTTTTGAAATGAAAGGATAACCCATATATGAGAATTGCATTTGTTTATCCGGATTTGAATTTCTTCAGCTCACCAGTTAAGTACAGGGGAATAATAGCTTTAGGTATTGGGTACCTTTCTTCTTCTTTGAAAAAAGCAGGCCACCAGGTTTCCTTGATTCATATAATAGACAAGTTTGATCAGGAACATTACCTGGATTTATTAAATAAAGCTAAGCCGCAGATTGTGGCTTTTAGTTCATTAACACATCAGTTCAATACTGTTAAAATGATGGCGAAGCTCGTAAAGGATAACTTTGATGTTCTTACTATCTGCGGAGGAGTTCATCCTACTATTGCCCCTGAAGAATCCATAGAAGTAAAAGATCTTGATATTATCTGCCGCGGAGAAGGAGAAGAAGCATTTGTTGAGCTTTGCAACGCGCTTGAAAATAAAAAGGATATCAGCCGGATTAAAAACCTATGGATTAAGCAAGATGGGAAAATTTATAAAAACGACGTAAGGCCTTTGGAAGAAAATTTAGACAATTTGCCTTTTCCTGACCGTCAGATATTTGACTATGATAATATGTGGGACGGAGATGTCCGCGTCATCCAGGTTTTAACGGGCAGAGGATGCCCTTACGACTGCGGCTATTGCTGTAATCATCAATATAGGGCGCTTTATAAGGGTTCTAAATACGTAAGGTTCAGAAGCCCCGAAAAAGTCATTGAAGAAATAATGGAAGCAAAAAAAGTTTATAAAAATGCCAGGTTTGTAAACTTTTTAGATGATACTTTCTGCCTTAGAAAAGAATGGCTTGAGAAATTTCTTCCTTTATATAAAAAAGAAATCAATCTTCCATTTCACGCGCATACAAGAGTTGAGGTTTTAGACGATGAGGTTGCAAAGTTGTTGAAAGACGCTCAATTAGAACATATAAGCGTCGGCATAGAAAGCGGCAATGAAGAGCTAAGGGAACGCGTTCTTAACAGAAAAATGACCAACCAGCAAATTGCGAAAGCGTTTGAACTCGGACGAAAATATGGAATAAATATGTCCGGCTATAATATGGTGGGGCTTCCATTTGAAAATATAAAGCAGGTTTTGGAAACTATAAAACTAAACGCGAAAGTTAGGCCTCATCAGATGAATGTCGCGATTTTCCAGCCTTACCCCCATACAAAACTTTATCAGCTGTGCAAAGAAAACAATCTTTTAACGGAAAAAGAAATTACCAGTTATTTTGGCAATAGTGTTTTAACGCAGAAAAGCATAAGTAATAATGAGGTGGATTTTACCTATTTTTACTTTAAACCATTCGTGCAGCTTTATAAGTGGGCGTACAAACTCGGCGGAAAAACAGGCGTTTTGCTGGAGAAAATCATTGATGCAATATACTTTCAAAAAAATCTTTATCCTTTTTATCTTTCATTAAGGCCTTTATTAAAAAAATTAAAGCAACTAAAACAATCAAAATTTACGGCAGAACAATAGCAGCATGAATATCACAAAAGAATTAAAAGAACAATTTAAAACCATCGTTGGCAAGGATAATTATTTTGACAATCCGGAAGAGCTGATTACCTATTCTTACGACGCCACTAATTTTTCGCATAAGCCGGATGTTGTTTTACTGCCCGTTAACGCGAAACAGATTTCCGAAATTTTAAAAATCGCAAATTCAAATAATATCCCCGTTTATACCCGCGGCGCCGGCACAAACTTAAGCGGAGGGTCAATTCCCCTTGAAGGCGGTATCGCCCTCGCGCTTACAAAAATGAATAAAATTATCGCCATAAATAGAGAAGATTTAACGGCAATTGTTGAGCCGGGCGTCATAACCGAAGAATTTAAAAATGAAGTTGCTAAACAGGGCTTATTTTATCCGCCGGACCCGGCGTCTATGGCAATGTGCACGCTAGGCGGCAATGTCGCGGAGAATGCGGGCGGGCCTCACTGCTTAAAATACGGCGTTACACGCGATTATGTTTTGGGGCTTGAAGTTGTTTTAGCAAACGGCGATATAATAAACACGGGTTCACAGACGATAAAAAATGTTACCGGCTATGATTTAACAAGTTTATTCGTCGGCAGTGAAGGCACATTAGGCGTTGTGACAAAAATAATTTTAAAGCTTATTCCTCTGCCGTCCCACAGGGTAACTATTCTTGCCGCGTTCAATAAAGCCGAAGACGCGGTAAAATCGGTTTCAAAAGTATTAAGCAGACAAATTCTCCCTTCGGTAATAGAGATTATGGATAACATATCCATAAACTGCGTTGAGGGCTATCTTAACATGGGCCTTCCCAAAGATAAAGACGCGCTTATTTTATTTGAATTTGACACTAAAGAGTCTAAAGCTGAGGCGGAAAAAACAATTGAGGTTTGTAAAGAATTGGGAGCGGTAAACATAAAAATAGAAGATAATCCAGCGGGTTGCGACCTCTTATTTAAAGCGCGCAAGTCAATCGCGCCGGCGCTGGGGCGGATCGCGCCGTTTAAATTAATGGAAGACATAGTTGTTCCCAGAAGCCGGTTAAGCGAATATTTTATTTTCGTGAAAGAACTCATGAAAGAAACAGGGGTAAAGATCGCCTCATTCGGCCACGCGGGCGACGGCAACATTCATACAAATATTTTAGTAAAAGACAGAAGTGAAAAAGAAGTTAGAAAAGCTGATGAGATATTGGGCAAGATATTCAGAAAAGTTATTTCTTTGGGCGGCGTAATTAGCGGCGAACACGGCATCGGCTTTTTAAAAGCCGCCTATCTGGAAGAAAATGTCGGAACCACGCCGTATGAAATCATGAAAAACATAAAAAAAATGTTCGACCCAAAAAACATATTAAACCCGGGCAAGATATTTAGGGAGATTTAATCGCAGAGGTCGCAGAGTACGCAGAGAAAAAAATTGAGAGAACTTTTTTGCAAAAAAGTTCTCTCAAACTCTCTCAAAAAACTTTACATAAAAGTTTTTAGGAAGGATTTTCAAGGAAACTCCTTTTTTCAAAAAGGGTTTCCTTGAATGAGAAACATCTTTGCAAGCGTTAGCTTGCAAAGAAATTATTCTCTGCGTCCTCCGCGTCCTCTGCGTTGAAAAATTATGAAACTACAAGATTACAAAGACGAAATAGAAAAGTGCGTAAAGTGCGGCACCTGCACTTCCACCTGCACTGTTTACAAAGAGCTTCTCGTAGAGTCAACTTCAACACGCGGCAAGCTTGCTCTTGTTGACGCGTATTTAAAAGGCGAGCTTAAGATAACAGATAATCTTATCGACCGGCTCAAAAAATGCACGCTTTGTTTAAAGTGCGCGCAGAATTGCCCCAATGGCATCAAAGTTGACGAGATATTATTTCTTTTCTGGAATGAGATATTAAAAGACAGGGGTTTAAATCTAATAAAGAACACCGTCTTTTACAAGATAATGATGAATAAGACCTATATAAAGGTATTTAGTTTTCTAAATAAGTATCTTTCATTTTTCGCTTTTTCAAGGAATCAAACTCAAGACACTCAGAAAATGTTTTTTACAAACAGAAACATTCCCATATTAAATTATGTAGGGGCAGGTCTTGCGCCTGCCCTTGAAAAGAACAATAAAATAGACGCGCCTTCTGACAAAGTGGCGCTTTTTACCGGATGCCTTATAGATTACTGTTACCCTAACATAAAAAAATCGCTTGTTGATATTTTAAGCGAAAACAACATAAAAGTTGAAATACCGGACGATCAGGTCTGCTGCGGCGCGCCGTTTTATACGCTCGGTGACATTCAACAGGCAAAAGAGCTGGCAATAGAAAACCTGGAACTCTTTAAAAAATTAGATGTAAGTAAAATACTTACCGTATGCGCCACGTGCTTGGCCGTATTAAAACACAGGTATTTATGGCTGTTAGGCGATGAGGCGGAAAAATATAAAGAGACCATAGATAAGTTTGAGGATGCGTCGGTTTATTTAAATAAGATAGGCGGAGAAATATGTAAGGGCGGGGTCGCCCCGCCCCGGCAATACAACAAAATCTATTACCACGATCCCTGCCATCTTAAAAACGCGTTCGGCATATATGATGAGCCGAGAAACCTTATTAAACAAAAAACAGGCGCAAAAGTTGCCGCCGATTCCAATGACCTATGCTGCGGTTTTGGGGGCTCTTTTAACATGGATTATTACGATTTATCGTGTAAAATATGCGATAAAATAGTCGATAAAATCAGGCTAGAGAATCCCGATATTGTCCTCACAGGATGCCCGGCCTGCATGATGCAGATTAAAGACGGCCTTTCAAGGGCTAAGCTCGGCACAAAAGTAGCGCATTTAGTGGAATTTCTGGCGAAATAGGACAGAAGACAGACGACGGAAAACCGAAGACCGAAGACCGATTGCCGATGACCGATGTCCGAAATTTTCTGTCTTCCGACCTCTGTCCTCCGTTTTCGGGTGCAAAATGTTAACAATTTGTTAACAAAAAATTAACAAATTAGCAACAAAAAACCTGTTAAGATGCGTTATAATAGAGTTGAGCAAATCTAGCCATAATTATTGGTTGTTCAAAAGGCGGGAATTTAATATGTATAAAAATAAAAGAGCAATATTTATTACGGCATTAGTATTATCTTTAGTCCTATGCTTAGGGTTATTATACGGATGCGGCGGAGGCAGTCCCGGCGTTCCCAGCCCGTCAGCGCTTCCGAGCGTACCTTTGCCGTCAAGGCCAAATATAAATCCGCCGTCACCGACACCAACTCCGTCGCCTACACAAACCAGCGACCATAGCGTAAGTTTATACGCGGTAATTGTGGGCATAGCGGATTATCCGTATCCAAACGCGTTAAATTATGCCGATAAAGACGGACGCGATTTTTATAATTCACTGAGGCAATCTTCATTATGGAACGGCGCTTTCGCCGCGACTCTTTATAACAGCGACGCGACAAAGGCAAATATAAAAAAATATATGGATGATGCCGCGTCAAAACTCACGGAAGACGGCATGTTTGTGTTTTTCTATTCTGGCCACGGCTCAAATTCCAACGGGTTAGGACAGCTGGTGTCTTATCCCGTAAATGGCGCTTACGAATATGTAAATGAAAATGAAATGCAAGCCTGGTTGAGCGCGCTTCCTTCCACAAGCAAAAAATATGTTGCCATAGATTCATGTTACAGCGGGTTATTCATAGGTAAGGGTTATTATTATAAAAAACAGAATAATATAACGCCGAAATTTATAAAACAAGAAAGCTCCGATTCTAATTTTAAAGGCGATTTCATTACAAAGTCTTTATCTTCTATAGAAAATATGGCGGCAATCACGGCATGCGCCGGAGATGAACTTTCATATGAAACCAGCGATCTGCAGTCGGGCGTTATGACATATTTTCTGGTGCAGGGGATAGGTTCCGGCACAATTATAGGTCCGGCAGGTTCCGGCGGCGTTGTTACCGCGGAGGGCTCATATGATTACGCGTCTCCCGCAATAGCGTCTTATGCCGGCATTAATGATTTTGTTCAGACTCTGCAGATAAAAGATAATTATTCCGGCGATATGACAATAAAGAATTAATAGAGTAAGAATATAACGCTATTTTGTAGGGGCACCACATGTGGTGCCCCTACGTTATTAAAAAAGGAAAAACATAAGATATCTTGAAAAAGAATAGAGACTAGTAGCTAGGGTCTAGGGACTAGTACAATGTAGAATTTTTTGTCCCAAACGCGATTAAAGGACAAAAAATTATTCAATTCACTAGGCACCAGTCCCAAGTCCCCAGTCCCTAAAAAAACGGGAGGTTTTTTTATGATTTCAACAAATGATTTTAGGAACGGGATAACTATTGAAATGGATAACGCCCTATATACAATAGTTGAATTTTTGCATGTTAAGCCGGGTAAAGGCAACGCTTTTGTAAGAAGCAAGTTAAAAAACGTAAAAACCGGTTACACGCTTGAGAAGACATTTAGAGCCGGAGAAAAACTCACCCTTGCTCATATTGAAAAAAGAGAGATGCAGTTTCTGTACAAACAGGACACGGATTATATCTTCATGGATAACAAGACATACGATCAGATACATTTAAACGAGGAAATGGTAGGGGATAACAAACTATGGATAAAAGACAGTTCAAATGTTTATATTCTTCTTCACGATGAAACGCCTATCGGCATTGAAGTGTCCAACTTTATTGATTTAAAAATTATTCACACGGAACCGGGCTTTAAGGGTGACACCGCCACCGGCGCTTCAAAACCGGCAACGCTTGAAACCGGCGCGGTTATTAATGTGCCGCTTTTTGTGGACAACGGCGAAGTTGTTCAGGTAGACACAAGAACGGGAACTTATTTGAGAAGAGTATAATAATAGTAAGCGGTAGAAGTGGTAGAGTTGTAAAAGCGGTAAAGAAAAAAAACAAAACTTGTAGGGGCGGACCTATGTGTCCGCCCGTGGTAAAGGGGTAGGGGAACAAGGGAAAACAAATGCTGTTACTGTAAAAGGCGGGAAAAAATGTTTAAGAAAAAACAAAAAGATACGGTAACGAATGAAGAAATGATGAAAAAACTGGAGAAACTTGAAATCAGGATGGATAAGCTTATGCGGTATCAGCTGGATATCGTTAATCTTATGCAGAATATTTTATGGGAAAAAGACCCAAGCAAAAACATAAATGTAAAAATATCGAAGAATTAAATAGAGGCTGGGGACTGGTAACTGGGGACTGGTTCGATGTGGAATTTTTTGACCTTCAGACAAAAAATTCTTCAATGTACTAGCCCCTAGTCCCTAGCCGCCAGCTACTAAAAACCAGAGGTTTTTTTATGAAAAAAATACTTATGATAATAGCGCCTAAAGATTTTAGAGACGAAGAATATTTTATACCTAAGGAAAAATTTGAAAAATCAGGTTTTAGCGTGATAACCGCTTCGGCGGAAAAAGGCAAGTGTTTAGGCAAGCTTGGCGGTACGGCAAACGCCTCTATGTCATTAAATGAAATAAATACCGATGATTATGACGCAGTTGTATTTGTCGGCGGAGGCGGCTCAAGCGTGTATTTTGACGATAAAAAAGCTCATGATATAGCCAAAAGCTTCTATCGTTCCGGCAAGGTTACATCCGCCATATGCATAGCGCCGATGATATTGGTAAATAGCGGTGTTCTGACGGGCAAAAAGGGCACGGTCTTTCCGAGTGAAATTGATAACATGAAAAACGGCGGCGTAATTTATACGGGTAAAGATGTTGAAGTAGACGGCACAATTGTAACCGCGAACGGCCCCGCCGCCGCAGGCGCGTTTGCCGGTAAAATAATAGAATTACTAAAAGCGTCAAGCGTTAAGCTTTAAGCGTTAAGGAGATATAACAGAGTGAACATTCTAATTATCGGCGCGGGCGCGGTAGGGCAGTACCTGGGCGGCAAGCTTAGCGCGGCCGGGCAGAATATCGCATTCATAGAAAAATCCAAAGAAAAAATTGATTTTATTAATAAACATAAGATCACAATAAAAGACGGCGATAAAGATTACCTGAGCCGGTCAATAAAAGCTTATTATTCATTTTCAGACATACCCATCGAAAAAGCCGACTTTGATTATATATTTTTATGCGTAAAAGCTTATCATCTTAAAAGCGTGATAGAAGAAATTATTACTTTTGTTGACAGGGCAAAAGTTGTGGTTTTTCAGAACGGCATCGGCAATGAAGAATGCGCCGCCGAATATTTTATATTATCCAGCGTAATTTCCGCCACCAGCACAACTGCGGTTTATATAGGCGATGATAATATAGTTTACGCCTCAGGCAAAGGCGGCATAGGGATAGCTCCCGTTAATGAGCCTGCCCGCACAAGGGCGCATGGCAATGTGCCCCTACTATACGATGTTTTTCAAGATTCAGGTTTTAATGTAAAAAGCTACAATAATTATAAAAGCTTAAAATGGTCTAAGCTGCTGATAAATATGATCGGCAACGCGGTGGTGGCTGTTTTAGACATGCCTTCGGTTGATGTTTTTAGCGATAAAAACATGGTTAATCTTGAAATAGAGGCGTTCCGTGAAGGCGTAAAAGTCGCGAAGAAATTAAATGTTAAACTTGTTGATCTGCCCGGCTTTCCGGTAAGCATATTCGCGAAAGCTTTTTTTTACCTTCCGTTTTTCATGTTAAAGCCGTTTTTAAAGAAAAAAATCGCGGTAAGCAGGGGCAATAAAAAACCCTCGCTTCAAATAGAGCTTTTGCTTAGAAGCGGAAATACCGAAAATGAATACATAAACGGCGCGGTTTTTAATGAAGCGCAAAAGCTTGGCCTAAACGCCCCGGCGAATAAGGCAATATATGACGCGTTGGAAGACATAGTTAAAAACGAAAATTGGGAATACTATCGAAACAAACCCGAAGTATTATGGAGGTTATATGAAAAACATTCTTGAGGGCTCAAAGGCAAATATATCTCAAAAAAGTTTTATAGCGCCTACGGCATCAGTTTTGGGCGATGTGCATATAGGAGATAATTCAAGTATATGGTTCGGCTCAGTCTTAAGGGGCGACATAAATTATATACAAATAGGCGAATATTCAAACATACAGGACTTAAGCGTTTTACATGTTGAGCTTGATAAACCATGTGTAGTAGGCGATTATGTGACAGTGGGGCATAACGCGAATTTGCACGGATGCACAATAGGAAACAATGTTTTAATAGGCATAGGCGCCATCGTTTTAAGCGGCGCCAAAGTCGGCGATAATGCCATAATAGGCGCGGGCTCTGTCGTTACCGAGGGATCAATTCTTCCCGGCGGATATTTATATATAGGCGCGCCGGCAAGACCTAAAAGAGAGCTGAGCGTGGAGGAGATAGAAAGCTTAAAATTTCACGCCGAAAAATATTGGTTTGTGGCGTCTAAATGGATTGATAAAATAGCCGCGGAAGAATTAGGATGAAAAAAATAAAGCATTTTATAACCACCAAATTAGATAAGAAATTTAATGTAGGGGCACGACATGTCGTGCCCCTACAGCATAAGAAAATATTAATCACAGTTACCGATATCACGCGAGCGTGCCCTGATAAATTAATTCTTGATATTCTGCTTGATTATTTAATTAAAAAAGGCGCGCTTAAAAAAAATATTAATATTATTATAGCAACGGGCCTTCACAGGGGAATGACAGACAAAGAAATAATGGAAAAATACGGCAGTAAAGCGCGCAAATTCAACATAAAAAACCACGACGCGTTAAAAGATTTATTGGATTTTGGCAAAATAAACGGCGTTAAAATACAGCTAAATAAAAGTATTAAAAATGCCGACATAATTTTTTCAATAGGCATTATAGAGCCGCACCATTACGCGGGTTTCTCGGGCGGGGCTAAAAGCGTCGCGATAGGCATAGCGGGGGAATCTTTAATTAATCATACGCATTCATACGAATTTATAACAAACAAAAATGTTTCCATAGGCAATTTAAAAAACAATCCTTTTCAGAAATTTTTATGGGATGTTATAGCTAATACGGGCAAGGATTTTAATTTCATAAATGTTATCCTGCAAAATAAAAAAATAAAGGATTGCGCGTTTGGTTCAACCTTTAGCGATTATTCGGGATTTATCGCTAAAAACAAAAAAAATTTCGTAAAAAAAACCGGCCAAAAGTATGACGCGGCGGTATTAAACATATCCGGCGGCAAAAGTACTAATTTCTATCAGGCAAGCCGCGCGTTTACATATATCGCGCTTACTCATAACAGTATCGTAAAGAATAACGGAGTTATAATTTTAAATTCAAAAATGGAAGAGGGCTTTGGCCGCGGGCTGGGAGAAGAGCGGTTCGCGGAAATTTTAAAAAAATCAAAGAATTTAGATGATTTAGTTAAAAATGTTAAAGTAAGCAAATGCGGCGGGGTTCAAAGGGCTATTTTATTTTCAGAGGCGCTAAGAAGACATAAACTGATTATAATTCGTAAGGGCACGGCGCGCCGTGCCCCTATCTTAAATGTTCTGAAAAAATTCGGCGTTGAAATATTTGATAAAACAAATGTAGGGGCGAAGGGCTCTTCGCCCCTACGGGGCAAAAAAATAATAGAAATAAACGATCCATTTAGCAAATTATATGTTAAATGATTACGGTGATTACGGGGGTAGATTACACGGATGAAAATCAATGATTCATTGACAGAAAAAATAATAGCATGTTGCTTTAAAGTTCATTCTGAATTAGGACCAGGCTTTAAAGAGAAAATCTATCAGAATGCCTTGATTTTAGCGCTAAAAAAAGAAGAATTGAGATATGAAACAGAAAAAGAATTTGCAGTTTTTTTTCAAGACAAAAAGGTTGGTTCTTTAAAATTAGATTTAATCATAGAAGACAAGGTTGTAGTTGAAATAAAATCTTTAGCAGGCAATGTCCCAGATGTTTTTAAATACCAATTATTATCTTATTTAAAAGTTTCTGGCTTACCCGTTGGTTTATTAATTAATTTTGGCGAAAAAAGTTGCCATGTTAGAAGATTTGTGTCTTAATGCACTAAATAACTTTATATAGTAATCTGTGTAATCTTTTTTAATCACCGTAATCGGAGTAATCTATTATGAATAAAATCGATCATGAAATTCGTCTATCCAACCCCGACATGGGCGGGGAAGAAGCAAAAGCCGCGTACGATGCCGTTATGTCGCGCTGGCCGGGCGAAGGTGTAAAAACCGCGCAATTTGAAGATATGTTCGCTAAATATGTGGGCGTAAAATACGCTATCGCGTGCGCCAACGGCACGGTCGCTCTTCATATGATATGGAGCTCTTACGGCATAGGCGGGGGCGATGAAGTTATAACTCCGTCGCTTACATTTATATCTACCGCAACGAGCCTTTATTATGTCGGCGCGAAACCCGTATTTGCCGAAATAAAGGAAGACACATTTAATATTGATCCGGAAGATGTATTGAAAAAAATAACGCCAAAAACAAAAGCCGTGATAGCGGTTCATTACGCGGGCCAGCCGGCTGACATGGATGAACTAAAAAAAATATGCAAAGAACATAATCTTATATTAATAGAAGACGCGGCCGAAGCTCACGGCGCCGAATATAAAGGAAAAAAAGCGGGTTCACTTGGTGACGCGGCGATGTTCAGTTTTACCTGTACCAAAATAATAACTACCGGCGAAGGCGGCTTGATTTTAACAAATGATAAAGATATTAATGATAAAGTAAGGTTATTAAAAAATCACGGCCAGACCGCGCCGTATCAACACGATAGCTGGGGCTCTAATTACCGCTTTAATGATATTTCTGCCGCGATAGGAATAGAACAGCTTAAAAAACTGCCGAAAATATTTAAAACGAAAAACGAAAACGCGAAATATTTAACCGAAAAATTAAATAAAATTAAAGGCATAAAAACACCAGCTATCGCAAGCGGCAGAACACATCCTTTTATGATTTATTCAATTTTACTGGATGAAAATTTAATAAATAAAAGAGATTCAATTTTAAAGTATTTGCAAGACAATAAAATTCAGGCCCGTGCCTATTTTCCGCCGGCTCATCTTCAGAAAGTATTTGAAAAAGAGGGCTATAAAGAAGGCTCTCTTCCCGTAACCGAAAAAACGTGGAAGCGCATAATCTCTCTTCCATTTGGAGTAAGAATTACCAAAGAAGAGATGGATTATGTGCGCGAAACGCTTGGAAGGGCGCTGAAGGAAAGTAATAGGGTAGCCGCGGGGCTTTAGCCCGCGCAGTAAGGGCGGGGCCATGCACCGTATGGTGTATGGCGGGGGAATGACTAGCCGGAGAAACTGGGAGCGGGTGAACCGGCGATCAATAAAAAAAATCCTATTCAAACAATTCAGAATGGGTGCCCATTCTTTCAAAAATTATTTCATTTTCATCAATTTTATATATAATCAATAAATCCGGTTCTACATGACATTCTCTCCTATCTTTGAAATTGCCGGCTAATTTATGATCTCGATATTTATTTTCTAGGTTTTCCTGATTTACAAGCTTAACCATAATCATTTTCACTTTTTCGATACTTTTGCCTGATTTTTGCGTTTTTTTAAAATCTTTTTTAAATTGCCCGGTAAATGAAGGATGAAGCATTATTTCTCCAATTCATCAAACATATCTTTTACATTTTTGTGTTTAACGATATTTTTACCCATGTCAGTATTCTTAAATATTTTTATCGTTTTTTTATTGGGAATGCTTACTTCAAAAGGCAATCCCTTGCGTAGTCTTATCTGCCTAAAAAACAAATTAATGGCCTCTGTTACGGTTAAGCCCAATTCTTTAAATATTCTTTCCACCTCCTGCTTTAAATTAGGTTCAGTTCTTGCCCTTATCATGGCAGTCTTATTCATGCATAACCTCCTCTATTATCTCCAATTATATTGTATCCCATATGAGATACAATGTCAATAAAGGGACGAAATGTTAACAATTTTGTAACAATTTGTTAACAATTTGGCAATATCTTTGAAGCGGGAATATGATAGAATTAAAGTATAAAAACAAAACAAATACCGTAGGGGCGAGCAGTGAAATTCAAAATGTAAAATGAAAAATGCAAAATGAAAAATTTCGAACAAATTCAAATAATAAATCAAATCGCGTAGCAGCGGACATTTATGTCCGCCTTGCAAGCAACGAGCAACGAATACAGGAGGAAATTATGGGAGATCCATTTAGCGGAGTTACAGTCGGTGGAGCGGTTGGCGGACGGGCGGAAGTTAAGGCAGAACCGGCGTATGAAGTTAAGCCAAGAAAACTTACAAAAACACAAAGAGCTGTTGCGGATTTTATTTTAGATTTTTTAAAAAATAATAAAAAAGTTAAATCATACGACTATCTTGATCGTAAATTAAAAAAATCCATAATGGAATCAGATATGCCGGGGGCTGAAATTCTTCGTCAGATTTTGAGAGCAAATATACTTATTAGTACAGGTATGGGTGATAGTCATATTAAAAGTTACAGGCAATGTTCGGATTATGGAGGAAAATTGAGGGCAAGCAGGGATGTCATTA
>Ga0209749_1002119_pt1 | contig 14382 bp, 11 predicted proteins | sample EPASupsiteSAE347_FD_187267 | JGI IMG/M metagenome (GOLD analysis project Ga0209749, IMG submission 187267) | Bioremediated contaminated groundwater from EPA Superfund site, New Mexico - Sample SAE3-47 (SPAdes) (version 2) | ecosystem: Environmental > Aquatic > Deep subsurface > Groundwater >... | reverse complement strand
AAAGTTCGTGTGATAACCAGACGATCTTATGGCTTTAGATCCTTTCATGTGCTCGAAACCGTGCTTTATCATACGCTTGGTAATCTCCCAGAACCGGAGTTAACCCACAAATTTTGCTGAGGAATCAAAATCTCTTAAGGCCTTTGGTTATCCCGCCGCCTTACCAGTCGCCAAAGGACATCTTTTGCCTGAGACTGGACAGAACCGTTGACGCTTATAGATCTGTTTCTATCCATAACTTGCGGCTTAAGTTTAATAATGCACCTATCCATCAAACCGTTAACCTTCGTATCTATCCCGACGAAAAATCTCAAATGTCCGAAATAAGATTCTGGTTTAAAGGCCAGCTTTTAGATGTCCAAAAGGTCAAATCTGACCTCTTGTCATGTGTTCACTTTTGAAGTTTAAATAGTTCACTTTTGAAAAATTCCTAACAGCGGCGATTTTGCCATGTTGTTTTGATAAATCTATCCCTCCTGCACGGTTCGTTTGCCCACTATAATCAGCGGGATGACGCAACATAACGTTATTAGCGTACAAAGCATGAAAAAAAAGTGATAATGATTCAGCGTCGCACCTAATAATTGCCAATGCCATCCATCAATATAGCGAAGGAAATACCCTGCAACAACAGAAAAACTCATCATTGCAACTCCTATAAAGATACGACTGCATCCGAAATAGCCTGCCCGGCCTTTATCTGGAAAAATTTCCAAGCCATAGTTAATGCCGAGCATGGAATGAGTATAGCCAGCCATCCCGTTTATAAATTGATAGACAATAATAGGAATAATACCCCACCAAGCCGAGACAACCCACAAAAACATACAGCATGCTACTGTCACGGAAACCAGAATAAGGGGAATGCGATTACCATGCTTGTCGGTGACTTTCCCCATAAACAGGAGCATTAATACACTGACGGCATTCTGGATCCCCGTAATAAATACAATCTTGATCATGCTATAATGGAATTGGTCAAGAAGATAGGCGGTTGTAAAGGCTATCAGGGCCGTGCGTCCGCCTGACCATAACAAGTAAAAGGTAATATAACACCAAAAGGGGAGACTTTTGTAGTTCAGTCGCTCATGATGGGACTCTCCAGCAGAAATGAAATTGGCGTTCTTGGGAACACGGTTCGGAATGGTGCGCATCAGCAAAATGGCGATGACATGCGAAACGGTTACAATAAAAAACATACCGGCATAGGTTAGCATATTGGGATAGATATCCGACGCCTTCCCGAATAAAAGCATGAAACAAAATACCCCGATAACCGCCACCACCCATTTCGGGCCGGAAAACCAACCCAAGATTTCGCGTGGCACCAAATCGCCAATCCAGTTCGTTTCAATATTCCATAGGATGCCACTCAACGCGGCGAGAATGAGACTAAGAATCAAGAAGGCCCATAGAGTATACAGCCCAAGAGAGGGAATAAGTGCCAACATTAAAACGACACAGATCAGGCTGGCACACACAACGCCGCCGAGCAAAGTGGCATTCATAGCTGTACGGTCAGAATTAAATTTTTTCAATAAAAGTGCTCCAAACAATTGGGCGATTGATGTGATTCCACTGGTGCTGCCAGAAACTCCAAGGTGCACAGCGCCGCCGCCCAAAGCCCTGATAATTACCGTATAAACCAAAGCCAGTCCTGCTTCTTCGCCATGATACAACACGTTTGCAAATCCGAATTTGTATCGGACCTTTCCAAGGACTTTTCGATCCGTCACTTGGTTGTGTTCATTAACCTGACTACTTGTTAAATTTTTTTCTTTAAACAAGCCGCCACAAAATGACATTATTTTTGATATTCTGCTCATTTCAGATAGAGACATAGTTAATAACAACTTACCACAAAATCTTTGAGAATCATTCCCGCAGAAAGAATTTCTTTTAAAGCAATTCTTTCTTCATTAGTATGCGCATATTTTACCGCCCCCGGGCCAAAGACAACCGTGGGAATCTTCGTCAGATTATGGTATAAACAAGCGTCGCAGGCAGCGGTCATGGCCGCAATGTCCCCGGGATAATTATTCTTTTTAACGGCCTTCCGTAAACTCAAAACCAGCGGATGATCCGCGTCAATAATGCCTCCGTCAAGGTTAAGCATGGGGAAAGAAAGATTAAAATGTTCTCTGAGCCAAGCATCCCCTTTTGCCCTGATAATTCCACGCATGCCTTCCTGAATTTCGGAACGCGTCTTGTTAGGCAGAAAACCGAACACTCCTTTCAAAACAGCTTTGGCGGGCGTGGTTGCCGGCCAGTCGCCCGCATACAACTGCCCAAAGGTAATGGGCATGGGGTCCCGAAACTTGTCAAAAAGCGAATTCCCGCGGGATTCTCGCAGCACCTTATCGTGATAGTCCCTTAAAATCGCCATTGCCTGCACAGACTCTTGCAGGGCGCTGACAGTATCGCCGCTGCCGCTATGCCCCGACTTTCCAAAAACCTCCAAGTTAAACCAGACCGCCCCTCTCACGGCGGTAATGATATTAAGCTCGGAACTTTCCACAACAATTACAGCGTCTGCCTTGATGCCCCGCCGCAGCATGGCCAGCGTGCCATTGCCGCCGTTCTCTTCCTCGACTACAAAATGGAAGATAAGATCCCCTTTCGGCCGCAAACCGCTTTCCTTTAAAAAAAGCACTAAGGCGTAAAGTGCGGCGATTTGCCCCTTATCGTCGCAAGCGCCTCGACCGAATACAAAGCCGTCCTTCATTATAGGCGTAAAAGGGTCTTTCTGCCCGGCGGATACAGGCACCACATCAACGTGAGCATTGAAGAGTACGGATTTCCCGCCTCCGTAACCTTTAATTATACATTCCAGATTACAGGTATCCCGGTAGGAGAAATTTTCCAGTTTAAACGCATAATCCGGATCGTTCATGATGGAATTATCCATCGGCACCAAATGGCACTCGTCAACCAGCGGTAAAAGCCGATTGTAAAGAAGTTGAATAACCGGCTTCTCGTTTCCCCTGATTGAGGGAATACGAATAAGTTCAAACAAAAGATTTTTAACATTTTCGTCGATATTCATGGCTACCAACCCAACGATCAGAATCATTTTAAAATCAAGCATGCATGCTTGATTTTTTAATCTTCTATTTATTTTTTAATAATGGTATTTTAATTTAAATATTAAAACAAGGTCCCACAAGCAACCGGTTGATGTTTCAACGTCACCAACAACCTTTCACGCTCGCTCGTCACGTCACTATTAAATAATTTCCATATCAGCCCTTTTTCCAGCGTAATTGAACAACGGTGGAAAGGCCTTCGCCATCGTTGACAATCTCATATCGGCCAAAACAGGCCGGGACGACCGCCGACTGGAATTTCAAAATTGACGTCTGCAATCCGGGGTTGTCAAGCGAGCGGATCGTTACGCCTTGTCCCGCCGTCAACGTCAGAATATTGACAAACCGTTTCTGCGTGTTGTTCTCGGCACGTTTTTCAAAATGAAACCGTTCAACCTCAAAGGGCATGCGCGGATCGGAAGTATAGCGGTCAAACTGAAATTCCTTCGTCCATTTCGCCACGCGAGGACTCGCCTGCAGGTATTTTTCACTGTATGAACCGCAAACCCATTTTTCGTTGTCAAAGCCATGGTCAAGGTGCATTTTGCACGGTTTCGCCGTCATAGTCTTGGTCTTGTCATCCCAAGTTTTTCGCGCATAGTCATAAAGGAAAAAAGAGTATTCCGTACCGGCGATTGAAGGGCACGTATCCATTTCCAAGACCATTTGATTACCGCCATGACCGTGTACCGTACCGGGCGGAATCAGGAAAAGATCACCAACATTGGTTGGCCAATTACAAATATAATCTTTCCAGTTCGGGATCGGCTTGAGATTATTGGATGCACGGCAAAGCCTTTCCCATTTTTCAAGATCAACACCATCTTTATATCCGTGCCAGGTTGAGGCGCCTTCGTAAGCCTCGGCTATATAATACGTTTCATAGCGGCCAATCGGTTCCTTGAAATGTCGCTTGACATAATCGGTTGAAGGATGGTTATGAATTGGCATGCTGATGCGTTCAGCCGGCGCTGGTTTAGGGAAATAACCGTCATCCAGCCAGATATCAAGGGGGAAAAGACCAGGATAGGTCTCGGCCAGATAGGGACCTACGAGCAGATCGGAATGACGCATGAGATTCATAAACGGGAAATTAACCATTTCTTTCCCACCGCAGTCTATCAATACGCTCAACTCCGGTCCGGCCAATTCGTGCCAGGAATTACAGCCAAGACCGGGCACGTTGAACAAGTCCTTGTAGCGATAGGCGCCCCAGGGGCCAGGTTGAATGATATTGACTTCCTTGATCGGTTGACGCACAAGCATTGCACAGACTTTATCATATGTCTTGCGCGGCATCATCTTCAACGTCTTAAAGCCAATGGCTTCCACCCAGAAGTCCATACGCGGAAGAATGTATTCTTTTTGCCGATCCAACAAATAGAAATCGCAATAATAATACTCTTTCCATCCGTATTTCGGATCTGGTTCTTCTCTGCCGAACGGCGCGAGGTTACCATCCCACATTTGCCAGAGGAGCGGTTGGCGCGTCTTGTCAAAGTAGAAACACAGGTCATAGTCCCCGCTCAATTCCGGAACAGCCGCGCCAGCACCAAAAACCACAACCGCCACTGGGCCATTTTTCTCTTTCCGTAACGAGCGCAACTCGTTACGTAGGCCATCCACCTTGCCGGCATCCAGTATGTCGCTTAAATGGCCGTTGGTATTAACCAGCCCAAAACACGGATCATCCGTAATAAAAGTCTGTTTGTAGTTGACCAAGCCTGAAGAATCCTTAAAAAGAGAATTAACTGACCGGAAACGAATATCCTTTCCGGCCTGCTTGGCAGCAACCCTCAATGTTTTTGTAATGGCCGCCCAGTCCACCCCATACCAGCCATCAAAGGCCACCATGACCGGTCGCCTAACCTGCATTTGACGTTCTATGATTGCCTTCTTAATCGCTCTTACTACGTTTTCAGCCCCAATGGTAATGGATTCATATTCATTCTTGCCAAGAACAATTTGATTTTCAGCGTTACGCCTGATTTCATAAAGTGCCATTTTGTCTCCTCCTCACTATGATGATTGTCTATAACGTTAATTTATCGAAAAAATGTTTCTTATAAGAAAAATACAGTTTCCTCTAAAAGTTCTGTTCCAGTTTATTTGATATTCATTGCTATAGTTTGGCTAACCAGCCTCCTTCAACATAAATGGTTTGTCCAGTAACGAAACTGGAAGCTTCCGATGCCAGAAATACAGCCGCGCCAATCAGCTCCTCCGGCCGGCCCCAACGCCCCAGCGGCGTCTTTCCTTTTACCCACCTGTCAAATTTCTTATTCTTTTGAAGCGGACCGGTCAATTCAGTGGCAAAATATCCCGGGCCTATCGCGTTGACATTGATATTGTATTTTGCCCACTCAACAGCCATTGATTTGGTAAGTTGCCGTATTCCACCTTTGGCTACCGTATAGGCTCCTATATTCTCCCGTGCCGACTCAGCGGCCAAAGAACTGATGTTGATAATCCTGCCGCCTTTCTTCTTCGTCCTGCAATCCTTAAAAAAACACTGCGAGAGCACCAGAATGCTGGTAAGATTGATTCTCATGATTTTTTCCCAATTTTCCAATTTAATCTCGCCCACGCTCTCTCTAATATTTATGCCCGCATTATTGACCAAGATATCCATACCGCCGGTTTCTTCGGAAATTTCTTCGAAAAGTTCCGGTATTCTCTCCACATCCTCAAGGTCAAAAGAATAAGCCCAGACCTTTCGCCTGGTTTTCTCCAAACGTTTTTTTGCCCTGGCCAACCTGATCTTATCTCTGGCAATCATCGCTATATCAGCCCCATAAAGGGCCAATCCCTCGGCTATGGCCAAGCCCAAGCCATGACTACCGCCGGTAATTAATGCCTTCTTTCCGCCTAGTCTAAAAATATCCTTCATCTGTCTCCTCATTTGAATTTAATTTTTATTTCCGGAACGGCGCTAAAACGCGGTTGCTGCTTGTTTAAATACTGCCGTACGTCTTCCATGATTTTCCTCCTGATATCCCAGCCGGCCTCCTCTGAAAGCCATCCCAGATGTGGCGTGAGAATAGCCCGATCATTATGAAGCAACGGCATATCTGCCGCCGGAGGCTCTTCTTCATAAACATCTATGCCTGCATGGGCAAGTTGCCCATTGCGCAGGGCCGTGTCTAAGGCGGTCAGATTCACGACGCCGCCCCTAGACGTGTTAACGAGAACCGCCGCCTTTTTCATAAGAGCTATTTCTTTTTCATCAATCAGATGATAGGTTTCCTTGTTCAAGGGCACGTGGATGGTTATAATATCCGATCTTTGTAAAACCTCTTTTAAGGGATATGTCTTGCCGACCGTCGTTTTCTTTTTGCCAGCCGATAAATAGGGGTCGGCGATCATAAAGCGCAGACCAAATCCGCGCATCATATCATGGACCGTTCCGCCGATGCGTCCATAACCAATAATTCCCAACGTCTTGTCTTTTAGACTGAAAATCGGATAAACGCTGCTTATCTTCCAGTTCCTATTCTGGCTTGGCGCTTTTAAGATTGCATTCTGTATTAAAAGCTTTCTTTGACACGCCAATATCAGCATAACAGCCTGCTCGGCCACTTCATTAACGCAATAATCCGGAATATAACTGACCACAATGTTCTTCCGCGCGGCGGCAGCCACGTCAACATTGTCATAACCAACCCCATGGCGAATGATCAGCCGGCAATGATCAAGCCCGGCTATGGCCTTGGCGTCAATTTTAGCCATATTAACAATCAATATTTCCGCGTCGGAAACGCGTTTCAAAAGTTCCTCCGGCGCAGCGAATTTAAGCTGAAAACAGGAAAAATCTATAGGTAATTTTCTAAACTCCTCCTTCTCCCACTGCAGGTCAGGTTCAACATAATCGGTCACAATTACTTTTATCTTCTTCATTATCCCATATCCGCAATAATCGTTGCCATTATATCCAAAGCTTCATTGGCTTCTTCCTCAGTAATCACAAGGGGAGGCGCAATTCTTACCACATTCCCATATATTCCAACCTTGCCAAGTAACACCCCCTTTTGCGCGCAACGGCTGATAAACTCGGTCGTTTTTTTCTCCGAAGGCTCCTTGGTCTTCTTGTTTTCAACAAATTCAAGCCCCATGACCAGTCCTTTGCCGCGTACATCTCCCATGTATTTCGAGCCTGCCGCCATTTTTTCAAATCGGGGTTTCATTATAGAGCCTATCTTGCGCGCATTTCCGGCCAGAATTTCCTCTTCCATAATCTTAATTACCGCCAAAGCTGCGGCACAGGATAATGGATTCCCGCCGGTGGTGCTGGACATTTCTCCCGGAGCAAGACACTTCATAATTCCGGATTCCGCCATAAGCGCTGCGGTCGGCACCCCCGATCCCAACCCCTTGGCAACGCATAGAAAATTGGGTTTGAGCCTTTCCCATTCAAGGGCAAAAAACTTTCCCGTGCGACCGAAAGAGGACTGCACTTCGTCAAGAATAAAGAGGATATCGTTACTTTTGCACCATGTTTCAAGACTTTTCAGGAAGCCTTCCGGGGGAAATATAAAACCAGCTCCGCCCTGATAGGGTTCCACGATCAACGCGGCGATATCCCCAGTGGATTGCGCATTCAAAGCCGTATCCATAAATTCCAGACAGAACAGCTTGCAGCTTTCAGCCTTTTTCTTAAACGGACATCTATAACAATATGGGAAAGGAACCTGAATCGCGCCAGGCATTAACGGCCCGAATTTTTTCTTGCCGCCCATCTTGCCGCCCATACTCATCGCCCCGTAGGTCCGCCCGTGAAAAGCCCCGTAAAACGAAATCATTTCATGCCGTCCGGTATAACGTTTCGCCACTCTCATGGCCGCTTCCGTGGTCTCGCTGCCGGTGGTCAGAAGAAAGGCATTGTCCAAATTAGCAGGTGTCTTCTCCACCAATTTCCGCGCCAAATTCACCCGGTTTGGCGTTGGAAAATCATAGCAGTTCAGAAGCTCCGCAGCCGCTTTCTGAATTGCCGCGACCAGTTTGGGATGGCAGTGGCCCACATTGGTTACCAATACCCCTGAGGTAAAATCAATAAAGGTATTTCCATCCACGTCGGTGACCTTTACTCCCTTGCCGTTGGCCCATACCACCGGCGTCTGCTGGCTCATGCATCTGGGTTCGTATTTTTTGGACAACGCCAAGTATTTTTTTGAATTCGGCCCGGGCAACTTCATTCTTACATCAGCAATCATTGCGTATCCTCCATGTGCAACAGACGCATCATATTTTTTCCCAATATCAAACTTTTTTCTTCTTGGTTAATTTTAGACCCCCGAATCAGGCCCAACGGCACCGCCGGATCAAGTAAAGTCATGTCCGTTCCGAAGAGCACCCGTTCTGCCCCGACTTTTTGCACAGCCAATTCCACGCGATTGGCATGAGGTAATGACATAGTAATATCAAGATAAAGATTTTTAAAAGGCGCGGCCACTTCAATTGTCTCCTGCCATCTGCCCAAGCCCATATGCCCGATGATAATGTCAACCATGGAATATTCTTCTGCCAAGGCAACAATCGCGTCAAAGGAAGCGTATTTAAAATCGGATGCCTTGAGCGTGCCTCCGCTATGAAAAAGAACAGGAATACACTGTTGTGCCGCTTCTTCAAAGACGGGTCTATAAAGAGAACCTGATAAATGATAATTATGGCTCCAGGGATGAAGCTTGATCCCCTTAAATCCCTTTTTTAGGCATCTTTTCACCTCCGCCAACGGTTGATGATGCGGATTAGCCACGCAAAAACCGATAATGCGTTCGGGATATTGTTCCATCAAAGCAAGTACCGCATCGTTGCCGCTGACGGCACAATAATAAAGCGCTTCCACGGAAGATACACAACTTTTAGCGATTTCATATCTGTCCAGAGTTTCAATAAACTGCTGTGCGCCGAACGACCTGCCGGCAAAAATACCCAGATGGGCATGAACATCTATAATCATTTATCTCTGCTCCCCAAAATTCTCAGAAGATTATCCGTGGCAATTGCTTTCCTGTCGTTTTCACTAATATTCGCTTTTTTGAGTTTTAATACGGATGATTGATAGGCATAAAAGGGACTATTGGTCCCGAATATCAGCCGTTCGGCGCCGATATGCTTTACAAGATATTCCAGCCCCCGATAAAGCTGGAAACAGGAAATTTCCAGATAGATATTTTTATGCCGCTCCATCAAGCCGAAAGCTCCGCGAAATTCAGGGTAATTTATCCCCGTCATAATAAATGATAAGTTCTGATAGTCCCGCGCCATGGCATCAACGATAAAACGCGCACCGGAACAATAATTAACAAGTACTCCGCGGCCCTTGTCCGAAAACCTGTCTAAGAATTCGTAAAGGGGCTTGTCCTTCGGAGCAATATCAACCCCATCCCCAATCGGCAAACGACACAAAGGCACCGCGGTGTCAAGGAAAGGTTGAATATCAATATCCTTGATATGTCCCGCATCCAACGGAAAAACCATTACCGGAGAAATATAATCATAACGTTCGGCGAGTTTTACAACTTCCCGATTCCCTCTTTCCGCATCGTAGAAAAAGGCGTTGGTGGAGGTTAAAAACATTTCCTGGATACCGTCCTCCCGCAGTTTCTCCAGAACTGCCGCATCAATAAACTGGGGCGCACTGTCGGGCACAGCGCCAAAAAATATATTTACGTCAATCATCGGCAATCACCTAAAAATGGCCGTATTTTTCACGCACGGCAGTGGACGACGCCCCGTTTAACAACTCCGCGCGAATCTTCGTCTCATTGGCAACCAGAGCTTCCGCCTTTTTCAACACGTCTTCCGCGATGGCACGGGGAATACACACGACGCCGTCAATGTCGCCAAAAATTATATCGCCGGGAGTGACGATGACGCTGTTAATCGTGACGGGGATTTCGCCTCCTTTTATCTTGGAATGCCCCAAAGCATCAAGGGGCGAAGTGGACTTTGCAAAGACCGGGAATCCTTGTTCCACGATGTGAGCCGTGTCGCGCACATTGCCATCCACCACGATGCCGGCAATTCCTTTGAGTCTCGCTCTTATGGCCGACATGGCGCCCCATAATCCACATCGGTCATTCCCCCCGCTGTCAACCACAACCGCTTTATTTGCCGTGAGCATTTCCAGCATATTCGTGTCTTCCTTGGCCGCATCCGCGCCTTGTCTTCCCGGGTCCGGTTCCCACCTGACGGTAAACGCCTCGCCAACTATCTTCATCTCCGGCCGTAAGGGTTTTATTTCTTTACCCAACCACTGATTGGTATACCCCTCGGCATCCAAGATGTCAGTCACCGCCGGCAAATAAAGCTTCCTATAGCGCTCCATTATCTCAATCAAACCAATTGAAGATACTTGCATGTCGTCTTACCTCCTTTTTAGAGTAATATTTTTAATTGCTGCTCTCCGCTAAACACTATACTGCTACTCGAATAAAAGCGTGCCAAAGCACTGTGGCATATGAAATTTCGGCTCCGGGAAATCAACCGGCGACCAGGTAAGCCAGTGCGGATGTGATGTCTTGTCCGCACACTTATAGAAATTACCTTTCCATATAACGCCAGAGGCGGGCTTTGTTACCTTGCAATAATTTGCTAAAAGATCGTATGGAAGCCGGTATGCGATCGTCCAGGTTGTTGATTTAGTAATTTCAGGATTAACTATTTTCGGCAGGCTAGGCATCACGGCCAATTTCTTGATATCGCCTTCCGTAAATGGCCTTCGTCCTTTGCCCGGAGCGAGTTGATAATACATGCCCACAGTGCCGCCGCAATTGATCTCAACATTGATATAGCCATCTGCTACCTCAACTCCCGGAGTAAAGAAAAACTCAACACAGCTGTCTTTGTAAACAGCAGTCTGATGCCGTGGCGCCACCGCGCGAACATATCGATCTTCCACACGAAAGACAACATGCAGAGCGTTGTCATCGTAGGCAAGCTTTGCAAGGACCTTGGGTTTGTGAGCAGGTTCCATGCCCATATGGTTTTTTATGACAAGCGGCTTGATCCCTGCCCAGGACTTTTCTTCCCTGCCGGTCATAATGACGGGTTTATTTGCCCTATAAATTTGATAAACCATTTGTTTTGATTCTTGCCGTATTATTATTTTATTGTAAATCCTGTTGCCGGTCTTTTCCCTACAACTATTTTTTCGCCTTTATAGACCAGATAAGTAGCTTGATAAAAAAACACTTCGGACGGAGAAGCTTCGTTTATGTCATCAAAAATCACGCACGCCTTGGCATCCGATTCAACATCTGCGCCTTTTATCATGCCGCTATCCGCCTGCGCAAAACATACCGTTATCCGATTCTTACCTTTTATCTTTTTTAACCCAATGCCAGCTGTCATCTTCGGCATCTGCCAGGAGGAAGAGACATCCTCCTCGCCCCCGTGGTCATATAAACCCAGGTGACTGACTAAAAGGCTCTTGGCCTCCTTCCCGGGAGTAGTGATTTGGAAATAATAGCGTTTACGCAATTCGGCCGCCGAATATCTTTGATAATCATAATGGGGAATATGTCCCAAACGCTTTTCCAACGACATGCCCGCGGGGCATATCGGGGTGATGACCAACTGGCTTTTTTTACCCCTAATTTTTATTCTGTTATTTATTATTGCGGACTCCGTCGTCTCGCCAGCATGATAAATCTGGCTATATGCAACTTTTTTTTTGTTACAACTGCTAACACGATCCACAATAAACAGATCATGCGGTTTTATCTGAATAATGATCCTCTGATAACTCGCCAAGTCATCGTAAATAGAACTTAAATCGCCGCATATAAAATTCATCTTTTTATCGGATAGTTGCTCCGTTATCCGGGGAAAGTTTTTTAATCCTAAACTACTGGTCGGCCATTCGGCAAATTTCTGGCTCGCCGGATTATTGCCTACCAGAAGGGTGTTATGTCCGATAGCCCGGGTAAAATACGGGTTATAATAAGGATTGTCATAATAATCATGAAATCCCAAGCCGCCTTCTTCAATTAATAAATCCCCTTTATAATATAAGCAGAAACTTCCATTATCGGCGTAAGCATGATTGTAATAAGGACCGCAGTGGAAACTAAAAAAAAGACAATCCCTGTCCCAGCCACTGCGAGAAATAAATATCCCCTTTTTCGAAAAAAATGCTTCCAAGGGAAGGACTTTCTCCGGATAAACACGTTTGTCGGAAGTATGCCAGATGATATTTCGCAGGTCTTTGTCATCCCGATAATTCTGCCAGAGCAAACGCGTCGTCGGATTGGATGATTTTTTTACAAAATAAGCCAAACCAACCAAGCGTTCGGGATATGGACCTAAATCGCCATAGTCCAACCGCGCAAAGCTGCAATTTAGTTTCGAACAGTAAGCCGCGTATTTTAACGACTGCTCCGCTGTATTGGCCAGGTCTATATTCAAGACTTTCTTAAGCGCCGGAATAAGATTTGCTATCGAGTTAAAGGTCATGGCAAGATAGCCGATAGATTCAACACTACAGCCTTCCTGTAAAAAATACTCCCCGGCAAATCTTCGGAACGTCTGAATAAGAGGGATAAGATAAGGCATCACTTTTTTTTCCCCAAGATCCTTCAAAATAACCAGGGCGCAAAGAATCGCTCCGCTTAAGATGTGCGCTTCCCAATTGCTCGTTTTGGCCGGAATCCGGTCATGCCAGTAATATTCCCGGTAAGCCGGGATAACGAATGTATTCAGAAAAAAACGCGCTATTTTCCGTCTCTCGTCCGGCCTAAGTTTATCAGCAATAATATCGTACCCAAAAGCAAACCTTTGCCCAGCCTCGCCGACAGGATAATAGATAAATTGGCCATGTTTGGGGATCCAAGGGTGTTGGAATTCCTTCCACAAACTCATGCTTAACAAGGCCTTTTTGACTGCATTAAACGCTTCTTTGTCGCTTTCTACGAAATAAAAGAAAGCATTTAGCCAAATCATCTCCGCCACCGGCACAATCAGCTCAAAATATCTGCCTAATCCATAACCTAAATATTCATTATCAAATTTTTCAATATCCACCTGTTTGCTTACGGCAACTTTACCCCGAGTCATCTCGGCCCGTTTTTTTAAGTATCCAAAAGTTTCCGCCAGCCGCCTGTTTTTTAGATGCTGCGTAATTTCTTTCCTTGCTTTTTCATCAAAATAAAGAATTGGCGATTTATCGCTTTTTAATTCCCGAATAATCTGCAATATGGCGTAGTTTTTGGTAAGAATGATATTTTCAGCATTATCCTTTCCGCTTATCTCTAATTTCCAGAATCCAGACTCTCCCTTGTCAAAAATTTTAACGGCCTTCCTTAATAAATTTCCTTTATATTGAAATTCTTGGCCATATACCACCCTCCCAGAGGGAGAAATCGATTTAACCGCAATTCTATTAACGTATTTTTTAACAGGACAAGGAACGTCTACGGCCATATTCAATTTATCATCGGGCCGGTACGTCTTAAGAATATACGCTTCTTCATGTTGCGGATGTTCTTTATACTCAGGTTCGGACAAAATCGGTTCGTAAGGACGCAATCCCTTGACGCAAACCTCGCTTATTCTAAGCTCATAGCTCTCACCAACATGCAAGCTTGGTATCTCCGCTTCGATAAAAAGGGAAAGGATATCCACGGGATCATCGGAACCCAATCTCTCTTGCAGATTAAAGCGAAAATGCCGCCAGGTGTCTTTCCACGGATTTCTTTGGACATGCCCTATGTAATCCCCGCTGGCCGAAACAAAACAACAGCGAATTTGTTTTATGGATTCGTATGACTTTAAATGATACTTGAATTCAACCGACGAATCCTTATTAATCAGGAATCGAACTTTTTTGATAAAACCCAGGCGCACCGTCCCTGAATAAGACGCCTGAGCCTTGCACCAGAGAATATGACTTTCCTTGCCGGCAATGATTTCTTTTTTTACCGCGAGAAAAGGGTTATAACCATAATCCTGAACCATCGGATAGGCAGTCCAACCAGAAAACGAGCCGTCCTCAAAGGCGTCTTTTAATTCATAATATCCGTATGGAACTTTATGTTGCCGTATAGACATATCTGATTTCATCCTTCGCACTTGCTTTGTATTCCCTGCCGCCTGCCTCATCCGCTTTCTTTAATGGGCCATGACGATTGAATTATTTTTACGACAATATTGCCGCCTTTTGCGCACTATGTACGCTTGCAAAAATAACTGGCACACTTTTGTAAAAGATGGTATGTTTGTGGCATGGAAATCAGCATGAAGGATTTGCGGATAAAATATGTCGCAATGAAGGGCTGTTTTGATGAGGCCCGGCTGC
>Ga0209749_1002117_pt1 | contig 14394 bp, 8 predicted proteins | sample EPASupsiteSAE347_FD_187267 | JGI IMG/M metagenome (GOLD analysis project Ga0209749, IMG submission 187267) | Bioremediated contaminated groundwater from EPA Superfund site, New Mexico - Sample SAE3-47 (SPAdes) (version 2) | ecosystem: Environmental > Aquatic > Deep subsurface > Groundwater >... | reverse complement strand
AATAGCAGATTATGGGTCCAATATAAATAGAAGGATGATCTATGAAACAAATATTAAAATTTAAACCAATCCTTATTATCCTGTGTGGTTTAATGGGACTAATAGGAATTGTATTTAGAACAGCCTTCAGTGATGAATCCAAATGGTTGGCGATCGGAATGCTCCATAATTGGTATTCCAGTGCTGGTTGTGAGATGGAAGTAGGCCGGCGACATCTCGTTCCAGATCAGCAGGATGGATTACGATGGCCAGCCTTATTCGAGTATCAGGACATGCAGGCCGCTAAAGCATTGTGGATTGGGGCAACCAATTACGATGATCCTATCTCGGGACAGCACTATGATTTTAAGGTTGTCGATATTGGAACACGAGTCTTAGATGAGAGCAGTGAAATATTTCCACAGAAATTCATAATGATTGGAAAGGCCAGCCATCCCTTAGTAACAGTCGATGGAACACTCGCTTCTCATACCGTATTTATGGATGAAGTCAACGAGGTTGATCCTAATTTACCGGTCGATCGTGAAATTTATAATACGGTCAACACCTCGATGGGAATATCGTTGAAGCGAACGATCTATGCTTCCAGTCAACAGTATCATGATAATTATTTCATTTATGACCATGTGTTTACCAATACAGGTATATATACAAAAGATGGAGCGATCAATCCACAACCATTGCACAGTGTCGTTTTCATGTGGCAATTTCGCTGGGCCGTGAGCATGTATGCAGCTGTTTATGGATATGCCTATGCACCTCAATCCGCCGCATGGGGACATAATACAGTCAATGATATCCTTCATCCGTTTTATGGTGATGAAATTCGTGCGATTTATGCCTGGCATGGGCTTCATTCCAAGTACGGTTGTGATAATATTGGAGGTCCCAATATTGGTAGTAACAAGATCGCGGCGGATGGATTTCTGGGAGCTGCGCAATTTCCCGGTATTATTGTTCTTCACGCCGATAAATCTGCTACTGATAAAAGTGATGATATAATGCAACCTTTCAGTACTCCCTATTTCAGTTCGGATGCCGGTTTCACATCAGCCGGAGCTCACAATCAGTTCAGTGCGCCCGGAATGGCAACCGAGTATGGTGTGATGGCGCAAGGTATGCCGGCTCAGACTCATGCCCAGAAAGTCGGTTCTAAATACGTCGATCTCTGGACACCTTCTGCCAGTGAAACTAATCCGGGGGGCTTTTCTCAGGCGATCTCCTTTGGTCCATATGAAATGGCGGTTGGCGATAGTATTCATATTGTGTTCGCTGAAGCAGTCAACGGATTAAGCCGGGATGAATGCAAACGAATCGGATATCAATGGTACAAGCAAGTTACACCTTACATTGATCCGAATGGCACGACCGTCACTAACAGGGATGATTTTAAAAATGCCTGGGTATTTACCGGAAAAGATTCGATCAGAAAGACCTTTATGCGGGCTAAGAGTAACTGGGAAAATGGCTTTAATTATGATACTCCGCCACCGCCGCCTGAAGAATTTACGGTGAATTCCGGTGGCGACCGGATCAGTTTGACCTGGTCAGCCTCTGCTGAAAATTACCCGCATTTTGGCGGGTACAAGATCTACCGGGTGATTCATAAACCCGATACGACGTTCGACCTGATTTATGAATGCGGTCAGGGTACCGGGAATCCGATTGTCAATCAATATGACGATAAAGCGGCATTACGCGGATTTGATTACTATTATTACATCACAACCTTTGATGATGGGCTGGTGAACACCATCGATCCGGGTAAGCCGATTGAGAGTAATCTGTTCTGGACGCGGACGACCGAACCGGCTTATTTAAGACGACCGGCCGGGACAGCTCTGTCCCAGATCCGGATTGTTCCTAATCCTTATAATATCAGGGCGATTAATTATCAGTTCGGAGAGAGTGCTCCAGACCGGATTATGTTCTTCAACATACCGCCCAAATGTGTGATTAAGATATTCACCGAATCGGGAGAATTAGTTAACACGATCCAGCATACAAACATGAGCGGTGATGAGTCATGGAACCTAATTACGAGTTCCCGTCAGGTAATTGTCAGTGGTTTGTATGTAGCCTATTTTGAAGTGACGGAAGATTATGCTGATGCGAATACCGGCAACTTAATGTTTAAGAAGGGTGAATCAACCTATCAAAAATTTATTGTGATTCGATAAAAACAGGAATTGTCAATAAAGTAAGGAGTATATAATATGAAGTTCAAAGACAGTACCTTAAAAATGAATATCGTTGGCATCGGTTTCATGATTTTACTTGTGGTCGGGTGGAACATGAGATGCGATAAATTTAATGCTGCCGTTGAAGACCAGATCAGTGAGGATGAATATGAAATGACCGAGGTCGATGATCTTGCGGCTCATATTCTGGCTGATACGGTTATATCGAAAAATATTTATAAAAGTAAAAACAGTGCGGCATATGACACTCTTCAAATCTATTACAGCGTATTGTCAATAGATAGTCATATAGATACCGTCGAAAGCCAGAATATTATGGTTTTTATCGATACGCTAATAGCCTGGCAGTATTTAACTCTGGATACAACTCTGAAAGAGTATACCCTAACTATCGGGTCTCTGACTGAAACAGTATCAGAGGATTCGACATTTTTATTATTTAGCACGTTGACTACAAATGGCTACCTGACTGAGTACAGAAAGGACTTCCATGTTATCCAGACTGCTTCACGAACTGATTCGATTCCATATCCGAATTATTCAGCCGTCATTGATACTCTTTATGCGAGAAAATATTCGGTTACAGTGGAAGATACGGCTTATCACATCACTACTTTGGATGTTAACGATCTGGCAGGATTTACATTTACAACGGGATCGAAGCAAGGTTATATTTTCTACTTCACGGACTATTTACTATTAGAAATATATGATGCGACAGGGCAGATTATTGAGGCTAAGTCAAATAACATCCCATTAGAATTGATCGCGGGCTGTTTTAAGATTGAATCTGAAAAACCGGCCCCGATCGTCAAAGCCCGTTATACCTATGAATTAATGGCGGATACGAATTATCTTTTCGTTATTGTTAAGAATGATCAAACTACAGACGACACTTTCAACTGTGCCATTTTAAGCGAATAAATGGAAAAGGATGGAGGAAAAATAATATGAGACGAAACACGTACATAATCCTCTGGCTGATTATACTTATCACCCAGCCACTTTTCCCTGAAAATAAGAAATTGGCTCAAACTGGTTTAAAGTTTCTGAGCGTTGGTTCCGATGCGCGGGGAGGCGGACTTGGCGATGCTGTAACGACTGTTGAAATGGGCTCTAGTTCACTGTTCTTTAATCCGGCCGGAATGGCTCGGTTGACTACCCGTTTTGACCTGGCCGCCAGTCAGAATAACTGGTTTGCCGATATTAAGCATAATTCATACAGCGTTGCATTCCGACCTGCTCTGGGACAATACGGAGTTTTCGGTCTGACTTTCATGTCCGTCGATTACGGTAAAGTTCAGGGCACAATGGTTTGGGGTAATGATCAGGGCTTCATCGATACAGAAGTTCTAAAACCTTCGGCATTTGCCGCCGGTGTTGGTTATGCCAGAGCACTGTCCGATAAATTTTCAGTTGGTGGCCAGATGAAAATAACCGGGCAGAATCTGGGAAAAAGCGTTGTCCCTGTTGGTGATGACAGCCTGGGCGCTATTCAAAATCTGGCTGTTGCGACGGCATTCGATTTCGGTACGATGTTCCGAACTGGTTTTAAGAGCCTGGTATTTGGGATGTCCGTTCGGAATTTCTCGAATGAGATTAAATATGAGAAAGAAGGCTTTCAGCTGCCGTTGACTTTCCGCATAGGACTTTCGATGAATTTACTTGAAATCATCGGGATCGATCCCAAATATATGAGCTGTCTCGGAAGTATTGACGCTGTTCATTCCAGAGATTATCCTGAACAGATTAAAGTCGGTTTAGAATATAAACTCCTGAATATGTTCTGCCTGCGTGCCGGATTCATGGCTCCGAGTGATGAACAACATTATGCCTTTGGCTTTGGAATTCAAAAGTTTGGAGCAGCGATCGATTACGCTTATACACCGTTTGGAGTATTCGATAACGTACAGAGGTTCACATTAAGGTTTGCACTGTAGCAAGTATTTTATCGGTGGTGGTTTGATGAGAGATCAATTAGGATGGAATCGTTATCTCAAACGGCTGTTGGTTATCAATTTTCTGATATTTGAATTTATTCAGGCCGGCATAACCGGTAAAATTGTCGGGACAGTCACGGATGCCGGGAGTGCGGCTCCATTGATCGGCGCTAACGTGGTGATTGAAGGAACATCCATGGGTAGTGCCACTGATCTACAGGGCAATTATCTCATTTTGAATGTACCCCCAGGGATCTTTTCCTTGAAAGTTTCGATGATCGGATATAAATCCACCCTGATTAGAGATGTCGAAGTTACTATCAACCTGACTTCGACCGTTAATATACAACTGAGCACGGAAGCTCTCGGAATGGAAGAAGTTGTTGTCGTTGCTCAACGACCTGTAGTCAGTAAAGATATTTCGAACAGTCAGATGAGTATTCAGACTGAGACTATACAGGCCATGCCATTAGCGACTGTAAAGGACGTATTGGTATTACAGGCTGGTATTGAATCGGGTGCTTCCGGTATTCTGATTCGTGGTGGTGATGCCAATCAGACTGTCTTCATGGTGGATGGTCTATCTATGAATGATGAGCGATCGAATAATCCCTACACGGCGGTTGCCCTGAGCTCTGTACAGGAAATCCAGGTTCAGACGGGCGGTTTTAACGCCGAGTACGGTCAGGCTCGTTCCGGAGTCGTAAATGTCGTCATGAAGGAAGGTGATCGGAAAAAATATAGTGGGACTCTGATTTTAAATTATAGTCCGGCGGCCTCAAAACATTTTGGTCGTTCGGTATACGATCAGTACTCCTATTTCAACCGGCCTTTTTTTGATCCTGCAGTCTGCTGGGTAGGTACTGATAATGGTACTTGGGATACGTATACTCAAAATCAGTATTACAAATTTGAAGGTTGGGATGCAGTTTCCACAGCAACTCTCCAGGATAATGATCCTGATAATGATATTACTCCGACGACTGCGCAACGCATTTTTGAGTGGTATCATCGTCGTCAAGGCGATATTGATAAGCCAGATTATGTAGTGGATCTCGGTTTTGGAGGACCAATTCCGTTACTCGGTGAAAAATTTGGAAGTCCCCGGTTTTATCTGACACATTACCGTCTGAGAGATATGTTTGTAATCCCACTCTCACGGGACGCCTGGGATGAGAATCATACTCAGTTAAAGATCACGACTGACCTCAATCCGAACATGAAATTAATGCTAAGCGGCTTATATGGTGAAGAATACTCGGTTTCGCCTTATACCTGGACGACTACTCCGACCGGAAGATTGTTGAGATTCCAGAGTGAAGTTGCCAATCTAACGGAGAGTACAAATCGCGGTATCGCAATTCCTTATATGCCAGGTTATTTCAGTCCCGGTTCTATTTTTCATCAGATGTATGGTGCGAAATTTACGCACACTTTAAATGCTCAATCGCTCTACGAAATCCATCTGCAATATAAGACTACCAGGAACAACGTTCGTCAGATAGCTACCAGGGATACGTCAAAAATCTATGAAATCGTCCCGGGATATTTCCTAGATGAAGCGCCTTATGGATATTCGGCTGACGGCACCAGCGGACCGGGAAGCGTGCACCTGGGCGGGTGGATGAATCTTGGACGTGATTCAACTGAGAATTCGACTTTTACTATTGGAGTTGACTATACCACACAGTTTAGTCTTCATAATCAGATCAAAACCGGTATTGAATTGGTAATGAATGACTATGATATCAAATCCGGTACCTATAGCCCAGCTATGCCAAGCTGGACTCGCTGGATGATTTACACTGTCAAACCTTTTCGTCTGGGAGCATATATTTTTGACCAAATGGATTACGAGGGTTTTATTGCCAATCTCGGACTTCGTCTGGATTACTCAAATGGTAACACAAAAAAATATAAACTGGATCAATATAGTAAGTACTACAGTAGTGAATTAGGGGCGGTTATCGAAGAGGATGCTCCTTACCAGAATTCAAAAGCGGCATTCGCAATCAGTCCGCGGCTGGGTATTTCTCACCCGATAACCGAAAATTCCAAGTTGTACTTTAACTATGGTCATTATCGTTCCGAAGCCAGCTCAAGTTATCGCTTTATGATCCAGCGTGAAAGTTCCAATCAGGTAGCTTACATCAGCGATCCGGATCTTGCGCTTGAAAAAACAATCTCATATGAGCTGGGGTATGAACAAGGTATTTTGGATATGCTGTTATTGAAGATAGCGGCTTATTATAAAGATGTTTCCATGCAGCCGGGCTGGGTATTGTACAAAGGTTTATCAAATGTACGCTATTATAAAGCCGCTAATAATAACTATGCCGATATACGCGGATTTGAAGTTACTCTTTATAAACGCATCGGTGACTGGATGACCGGTTTTATCAATTATACGTATGATGTCCGAAAGTCGGGTTATTTTGGGTATTTGGAATACGATGAAGATCCACAGGAGCAGCGTAATTATCTGCGTCAGAATCCGATCATGACCCGGCGTCATCCGGTACCTTATACAAGATTGAGTCTGGACCTCCATACACCGGATCGTTTTGGTCCCAAATTAGTCGATCAGTACTTACTTGGTGGCTGGAAATTAAATATTTTGGCTGACTGGCGCGCTGGTCAATACGAAACTTTCAATCCCCAAAACCTTCCCGGTATCGTCGACGATGTTCGCTGGAAGGATTGGCAAAATGTTGATATGCGTATATCTAAAATAATGGTTTTCGGGTCGGTAAGTATTCAGACTTATGTCGATATATCAAATGTTTTCAATTATAAATATATGAGTGAGTCTGGTTTTGCCGATTCGTTTGACCGGCGAGCGTATCTTGAGTCGCTGAATTTTTCATGGGAAGAAGGAGTCGAACACGGACATGATCGGATCGGTGATTACCGGCCTGTCGGTGTGGCTTATGATCCACTCGAACAGAATCCCAATAACGATTCCGAGATAGCCGCCAGCAATAAAGTTCGGAAGGAAAATAAATCCTACATTAACATGCCGAATATCGCGGAATTAACCTTTCTGAATCCGAGAGATATTACTTTCGGTGTGCGAGTTAGTTTTTAATATGGTGAAAGAAGATAAATGAACAAAGACGGTCGCAAATATAGAGCCATCGCTGGTCTGTTAGTCTTGGGATGGGCGATAATGACTCTAGCACAGGTGCCGGGTGGTAAAGAGAAAAAAATCCGGATTGGTCAGTTACAAAACCAGTTCACAGCCTGTGGTTTTGAAAGGGCTTTTACCGGGACTGAGTATATTGGGATGAAGTGGCCGGCAGACTATTTTTTACAAGATAACTCTGTGATTGAACGCGCCTGGATCAGTTCGGAAAATTTCACTGATTCCAAGAATAAAGACTGGGAGAAATATGGTGTCTACTTTGATGAAGGCACCGTAAATGTGACTACGTTTCCCGTAGTTCACGAACAGATTGCTCGTTTTGCGCCACCGAGAGTATATGTTGATAAGATCGATATTACCGCCCCATTCGCCGATGAGGTCGACCTTATCGATTCTACGATCGTACCGGATCGGATCATTAATAACGTAGTCAACACGATTATGGGACTGACTCTGCGACGACGGATTTTTGCTTTCAGTCAGCAGTATCATGACGATTATTTCATCAAAGAATATACTTATACAAATACCGGCAATATCGATTACGACGATGAAATCGAATTGACCGCACCCCTGACCGGTGTCCGGATTGGATGGAGCACACGATACAGTACCGGTAGGGAAGGCGCTACGAAATACGATAACCAGCAATCCTGGGGAAAATTTAGTTGGGTTACAAAACGGGGTGAAAACTACTGGCAACATACCAGCGAACAGATCACTGAAGCCGCGCCAATCGTTGATTGGTTGAGAGTTGCCATCACCTGGGCCGGGCAGTCCGATCGTCGCCCTGACTGGGATAATATTGGCGCGCCTGATATTGATGGGAACGGCCGTCTCTGTTCGCCTCAGTTTGCCGCCATTGGTGTCATCCATGTCGATAAATCTGCTACTGATAAAAGCGATGATCCTAATCAACCATATTTAATGGGTTGGCATGCTTCTGATGCGGTTATCGGTATTTCTGATCAGCTCAATCCAAATGATCTGCAAGGTATGAAACGTCTTTATGAATTTCTTAAAGGAAGCGCCTATCCGACGACTGGCAACGGTAACACCAATCGCTTCTGGGAAACATATACGGGCGGCAATATCCTTGACCAGCGCTCACCCTTTCTGATTCATAATGATGTGGGCGGCACCAGTATCTGGATTACTTACGGCCCGTTTGATATTCCGCATGATTCAAGTATAACAATCATTGAAGTTGAAGCGATCAATGGACTTAACCGAAAACGTTGTGAAGAAATCGGAGCCCGCTGGCAAAAAGCTTATAAAAATGCAAATGACAAGGGGCCTTTTACCTTGCCACAAGGTACGACGACCAACAAGGACGAATATAAAAACACCTGGTTTTATACCGGAATGGACTCAGTCCTCGAAACAGTCGGTCGCGCCAAGCGTAGTTTTGATTTGAATTATCAGATCCCCCAACCGCCACTTCCGCCTTCAAAAGTCGAAGTCAATTCCGGTGGTGATCGCATTACAATCAGTTGGGAACCGAGTATTTCTGAAGGCGATCCAGCCTTTGCCGGCTATAAGATTTTTCGGGCAGTCAGTAAACCGGATACTTTCTACCAGGAGATTTACAGTGGTGGTAAAGGTGTCTATCAATATGATGACACCTCCCCGGTGCGAGGATTTGCTTATTACTACTACGTGATTGCCTTTGATGATGGAAGCAACAATAAGACTGGTGCAGCTAATCCGACCGGACCCTTATATAGTAGTCGATTTTATACCAAGACGACTGAACCTGCCTATTTAAGACGCCCACCAGGTAAATCACTTAAAGAAATCCGGATCGTACCGAACCCTTTTAACATTAAAGCAAAGGATCTGCAATTTCTTGATGAAACCAATAAAGTCATGTTCTATAATATACCGGGACAATGCAATATTAAGGTTTATACCGAGCGGGGCGATCTTGTTCAAACCATTCACCATACCAATGGATCAGGTGATCAGGCCTGGAATTTATTGACGTCTTCCCGACAAACTGTGGCGAGCGGGATTTATATCGTTTATTTCGAAGTTATCAGGGATATCTATGACATAACGACCGGTGCCCTGGTATATAAAAAAGGTGAAACGACAACCCGGAAATTACTCGTAGTGCGATAGAAGCAGAATGATTGGAATTTGGATGATAGCAAAGGAAAAAAATATATGAGGCGAATGTTATTCATCGGTATAATCTTTATTATTATAATGGATCTGGCTCAAGCAGGGGATGTCAAGTTAGCGCAGACGGGATTTCAGTTTTTGAGTGTTGGAACGGATGCGCGGGGTTGTGCCCTGGCGAACGCGATGACGACGCGGGAGTTTGGCAGTGGAGCAATGCTCTATAATCCGGCCGGGATGGCGCGCATGAAGCAGATGTTTGACCTGACGATCAGCCAGAATAACTGGATTGACAATATCAAGTATAACGGATTCAGTTTGGCGATAAATCCTTCCGGTGGCCGCTATGGAGTGGTAGGCCTGTCGTTTATGGCGGTTGACTATGGGGAAGTACAGGGGACGATGGTCTGGAGCAATGATCAGGGTTTTATAGATACGGAAGTGATGCATCCGGGTGCTTTTAGTGGAGGGCTCGGCTATGCGAAGACGTTGACGGATAAATTTGCGGTAGGTGGTCATGTAAAGGTAGCGGGTCAGCAATTGGGCAATAGTCTGATAATGACAGGGGAAGGCGGAGACAGTCTGCAGGTCAAGGAGAATGTGTTGGTGACGACGGCCTATGATTTTGGGACGATCTATCAGACCGGTTTCAAGAGTTTGGCCTTTGGTATGTCGGTGAACAATTTCAGTCGTGAGATCAAGTATGAGCAGGAGAATTTTGAGTTACCGTTGACTTTCAAGATTGGTCTTAGTTTTGATCTGATGGATTTGCTGCCGGCGGTAGGAGGTCAGCAGGATATGCTGTTGAGTGTTGATGTTTTGCATCCGCGTGATTATCCGGAGCAGATGAATATCGGCTTGGAGTATCGTTTGAAGGAAATGCTGACCGTGCGGTGTGGTTACATGTTGGTGAGTGATGAGCAGAACGTCTCATTTGGCTTTGGTTTGCAGAAGTACGGTTTGGGAATCGATTATGCTTATGCGCCGTTTGGAGTGTTTGATAATGTGCAAATGTTCACCCTTAGATTTATATATTGATGATAGGCATTATTTATGTTGACAATGCTGTTAGAAATAATTAAAATTTCGATAGGAGTAGAAAGATGAAAAAAGACCTATTATTTACCGTTATAATTAGCATCACAGCCGTCCTGGTTTTTTCGGCCTGTGATAACAATTACCCACCCAGCCCCTGGAATGCTAATGATCCCGGGAAACCTAATGGGGTGATTACTTCGATTTCACCGGCGGATACAGCTTTTGAAGGGGTTGGAATTATCGAAATTAGTGGCCAGAATTTTTCGACTGTCGCTGGAGAAAATGTCGTTTTCTTCAACGCTGAGAGAGGTGTTGTACTGGAAGCAACCTCGACTTTATTGACCGTGCAGACTCCGGTTGTCACGACGAGTCCAACACAAAACTGGCTTGATTCGATCAAAATCAAACTATCTCCGCAGGGTGCCTACGAATTTACCGATTACCTTAATCCGGATGGCACGTATCATCCTTACCGCCTGAAAAGAGCCGCTATCGAATATGGCGCATACGATGCCGGCGATAAACCCCATGCGCTCGATTGTGATAATACCGGCGCACTCTATGTGGTTGGAGAAACGAAGGTCATTTACAAAATCGTTCCGGACGGAGTCTATGGCTATACCAAGACATCATATTGTCCCAATACCGGCTTTGCAATTATCACAGGTTTAAAAATGGGTCCGGATGGCAGACTTTTCTACTTGCGAAAAGAAAAGAGTGTCTATGTAGTTCCTGCCGGTGGTGGCGCAAAGAGTGAGTTAGTTAAAGTCAGCAGTAAGGTCAGTGATTTAGACTTCGATCAAAATGGCACCTTATTCGTCGCGGGATCCGACTCTATTTACGCCGTCAATACAACCGGAACGCCAAAAGGTACCGGAGTCGCAGAGTATAAAGATTTTGCAATCGTATCGGTTCGGGTATATGATAATTATGTATATGTTGCCGGAACATACAAAGGGACCGATGCTACAATTGCAAAAAAAGGTATTTGGCGAAATGCCATAACAAGTACAACCGGTACCCTGGGAAGTCGTGAAGAAGTGTATGATTGGACTGATAATGTAGGTACAAATGGCCCGGATATCCTTTCAATTACATTCGATGAAGATGGTAACCTGTTCATTGGATCAAAAGAATCTTATGTTACCGCTGGTGACGTTAGTACTTATGTCACAAATACCGCAATATCGATTTTAAACCATGATACCCAGACTATTGAGCCGTTTTACGATTCGGTACTGAAGGCACCGGTAACTTATATGACCTGGGACAATCAGAATCATATTTATTACGTACGACTGACAGAATTAGAGGCCGCAACCGGCGCTCCCACAATTCGGGTTATAAGAGTTGAATTAGACAAACACGGCGCACCCTATTATGGTCGCCAATTATAATGAGATTTTGCATTAATTTCTTTAAGCAATAGGAATTAGCAAATTGAAGGTAATCTTAAATAACGAAAGGAGAAGTGTATGAAAAAATTGCTAATTTTTTCACTGATGTTGATGGTCCTCGTCAGTCTCTCATGGGCCCAGGTCTGGACATGGGATTCGGATTTAGCAAGGAACACTCAACCGCATGGAGTCGTCATTGACGCAGCTGGTAAAATCTGGGTCGGTTATTATGGCGTCACAGATTCACTTCTGCGCGAAGGCGCTTACGTGAAAAACGCACCAATCTGGATCTATGATAGTATCACCGATGCTGATCCGGTCAAGTTGGGCACTTTTTCACTAAGCGGTGTTGCAGACACTCTTTGGGATAACTGCCGCGGTCTGTCTCTGGACAACAATGGCAACGTTCTTTGGGTTGGAAACCAGAAGTTAATTCGGTTCAATTACCAAACTTTGGAAGCTATGAATAAATATCTGTATCCGACTGCCGGTTCGCTTACCTCAGCCGCCTGCGATGAGAATGGATATATATTCATAGGCAGAGTAAGTGCAAACCAGCCTTTGATCATTCTGGATGAGGATTTTGCAGTGGTTGGATATGTCACTGATACACTTAAAACTCTCCAAAGAAGTCTTCTCGTTTCCGCTGATGGATTGGATGTTTATGTTCCTACCATTTATTCCGGCGTTAACGGCATCAGACATTTTCATGGTGCTGACGGCCCGGGTGGCGATTATGTACTGGTGGATACGATCGGAACCGTTTTCACCGATACTAACGCCACAGTTGCCGAACACGTTATGTGGGGACAAGCGGCTGATTGGGATGGCCAAGGTCTGATGTGGGTCGGTACCTACTGGGACGTTGGAACGAAGGATTTCACAGGCTGGTACGCTCTTGATCCAACTCAGAATTGGGCGATTATCGACACCCTCGGACACAGCCTGGGAAGATTCGCTGCTGGTAATCCGACTGGCGGCGGTGGCTATTATTCCCCGCGCCATGTCGCTTTTTCGGCTGACGGTCATACAGCTGTCGCCAATGATTTCGACGGTGGCGTGACCATGGTATACACGAATGCCAGTCCCAAAGCACCGGGTGCCACTCCGATACCTTTGGCTGAGTTAGTCAATTTAGGTATTAAGAACGAGGATGGTCGGAAAGTACTCGCAGTTAGTTTCAAACTGCATCCTAATTTCCCGAATCCGTTCAACCCGACTACCAACATACCTTTTGAAATTCAGACCGAGAATCTGGTCAAATTGACGATCTATGATCTGCTCGGCCGCGAAGTAGCAACCTTGGTCAATGAGAAATTGTCGGCTGGTCCGCACAACTATCAGTTTGATGCCAGTGGTTATGCTTCAGGTATGTATATTTACCGTCTGGAAGTCAATGGCCAGCAGGTATCCAGGAGCATGATTTATCTGAAGTAATTCAGTTTTTCAAATTCCTTAAAAAGGTCGGCAATTTTCTGCCGACCTTTTTTATTATCACAAGTACTGTCAACCGTCTGTAATATTTTTTTGTGTGATGATTTAATATAACGTGAGTTCGATTTAAGAAAGCTGCCTGTGAGATAGTCAATAAAACTGTTAAAACAGTTCAATTTGTCAGGAAATATGATGGCAACCCCCGAATTAATTCGGGGGTTATCCTCAAACATCAAGATTTGGAAACCGTTTCAACCTGCCCGACTACGTCATTCCCTGGCTTGCCCGCCTGACTGCGTCTTTCGGGCAGGCTCGCCAGGGCAGGCAGGCGGGCGGTTTGAATTGCTTACGTCGAACTCACGTTAAGATATTACTTCCGTCGTCGTATTTGGCATTAGTATTACAAAAACAGTGAAGCAATTTGTCTGCTATCTGAAGATTTATCTCCCTATAAAAAGAATAAGTCCCGAACGGCGGGACTTATTCTTTTAAACGATGAAGGGATATTGGCTGCTTACTTGATCAGCACCATTTTCCTGGTCAGAGTTTGCTTATCGGTAATCATCTGGTAAAAGTACTGACCGGAAGGCAGGTCAGCACCGTTAAATAATACGGAATACTCTCCAGCCTCGATCCGACCATTTACCAGTTCGGTAACCTGCTCTCCGAGCAGATTATAAATTCGTAGTTCGACATGTGCTGGTTGCGGCAAATTGAATTTAATGATTGTGACCGGATTGAATGGATTCGGGAAATTCTGTGACAGTTCGATTTGGCGGGGGAGCAGATCATCGACGATTCCGGCTCCCGGTTTGACCGTGTAATGAAACTGAACCGTATCGGCCATTTCACCAATGCCAAAATCCTTGACGATTACCGTCACCAATGCCGTACCGATATAACCAGCGACAGTCTTAACAAAGACTATCGATCCGGAAGTGTGTCCCATGATTTTAAAATATACTCCGGAGGTATCTGAAAGGCAGACGATCTGATGCCCGTCCTGAGTGTCCTGGTCGGTGTACTTCGGGTAAATTCTGATCTGGTCTCCGCTGGTTACGGATGTATCCGGCAGAGCCGTTAATACCGGTGCATTATTCGCCGGAGCCTGCCCG
>Ga0209749_1002111_pt1 | contig 14427 bp, 9 predicted proteins | sample EPASupsiteSAE347_FD_187267 | JGI IMG/M metagenome (GOLD analysis project Ga0209749, IMG submission 187267) | Bioremediated contaminated groundwater from EPA Superfund site, New Mexico - Sample SAE3-47 (SPAdes) (version 2) | ecosystem: Environmental > Aquatic > Deep subsurface > Groundwater >... | reverse complement strand
GATAATGATAACATTGGAGCAGATAGCGAAACAACGGCAGTTGTTCATGCCCGGTTGCCAGAGTTTCCATCCCAATGGGCTGCAAACTGGACAGACTTTCTTCAATCGGACTGCGGTCGTGAAACACCTCGGCCAACGGCCGACGGCGCGGAGGCTTGCTCCATCCGGCCCGGCGGGGCGGCAGTCGAATCGCCCCGCTTTTTTCCAGTTTCAGCAATAGGGTACGGCAGGCCATGTCCTTCAGCCGCCCCACGCTGTTCCGCCACTCCCAGCGTTGGCACAACTCAATCGAAAGCCGTTTCCGCCCCCAAGCGGGATTTTCCGCCAACAAACCGCAAATTAATGCGATATCCTCGCGCCGGATAAGACGCCCCTGCATGACCTTTTCCGTCTCCATGAAAAACAAAATTACACTGAAAACGAAAAGGAGTCCAGAAAAATCTTAATCTTTTTTTGCCCCCACGCGCCTCAACCACGCCACCACTCAAAAAAACGCCCCCGCCAGCTATCTCACCCGCCAAAATGAGAATTGCTGATGATTATTTTGTTGTAATGGACGCTCGTTCTATCTATAAATATAGTAGTAATTACGGAAAAATGAATAATATTTTTCCTAAAAATTGACTACCCCAAGCTCAACCAGGAGACATTAATGAAAATCATCAACCGTTTGATTGTTCAGCAAAAAAGCAGAATCGTAATATTATTTTCACTTGTCGCGCTTATCATGCTGCCCGGCTTAGGCAATGCGCAAAAGGATGCGGCTGCAGAGGAGATCGCCAAAGAAGCAGAGGTTTTGAAATTCAACAACGCAAGAGAAGCCTTTGCCGCTTACACGGTCTCAAATGCCACCGCGGCTGCAAAAAAAGCCGCTTTGGAATATCTACAAAATGAAACCAAAGCGCAAGATGACGCCAATGTTCATGCGGCCGTAACGCAATTGATATCTCTCTATACCCGCGAAACCAATACTGCCAGCCTTATCCAGTTATGTTCCCAGCGCCTGAATGTTGAAAAGGATACCAATACAATCTATTCACTCACAACGACTTTGGCCGGCGCATACCAAACGGTGCAGGACTACACCAATGCTATTAAAGCGTTGAATGGCTTCCTGGAACAACAGAGAACCAAAACAGCTCCTGCCAATGTGCTGGGGGCCGCATCTTCCCTCTCCGCGTTATATGTCGGCAAAATCGGGCAGACCAATGACGCGCTTGGCATGCTGGACCGTGAATTGAAGCAATTGCCGCCTGACGCAGAAAAAGAACGCAGCGGCATGGCGGGATTGATACTCAGGATATATACACAAGGCAAAGCCAACGATAAAATCATAGAATTCTGTGCCAAACAGATGGAGACGGAAAAATCTCCTTTAGTGCTTTACACTTTGGCTATGGGTTTGTCCGGCGGTTATCAGGGGTTGCAGGACTATACCAATTCAGCCAAGGTTCTCGACACTTTCCTGGGAAAAAACAGGACAACTTCCCTGCCGGCCAATGTATTGTCAGCATCAAAAAACCTGTCAGGCTTGTATGTTGATAAGTTCAACCAGCCCGATCTTGCCCTTGCCATGTGGGACCGTGAACTTAAAGCCCTGCCGGCAGACGCCGACCAAGAAAAGGCCGGCATGCTTATTGCCAAGGGGGATATTTACTTTCTAACCATGAAAGACATTGCCTCGGCGGAAGCGGCTTATCTGGAAGCGACAAAGTTTAGCGATAAGATTCCGGCCAGCTCCGTCATGAGTGACGCTTATCTTAAACTTGCCCAAGTCTACGCCAAGAAGGGAAATCCTGATCAAGCCGGTGCGGTTCTGCTTGCATGCCTGACCAATTGTCCAACCTTGCCATCTTCACCGCTTGTGCAAAAAATGTTGGAGGTGGACGTCCCGAGTCCCAAGCTCGATTCTGCTGTCTGGATTCTACGTGACCGGATTGCGACACAATACGCCGACAGCGCATCCGTAGACAGATACCAGCCGGACATAGTCAAACTTCTCTTAAAACAGAGCAAAAACCAGGAGGCATTGCAGGAAGCGCGGGTATTTCTGCACGCCTGCTCGGACAGATCTCTGCCGGCCGCGATAGATCTGGTAACCATGGCTTTCAAGACAATTGACGGCAATCTTGGCCGGGCCAATAACTTCCTGAGATATCAGAAATATGGCGTGGCCGGAGAAGACGGCAAACCAGGTACTGCGGACGACCTGAAAAATCCCCTGCTGGATGCCGCTCCAGCTATCAATAATGAACGCCGTAACGTTTTGTTTACGGAAAAACTTGATAGTCTGCCGAACAACTGGACCGGATGGAAAAATCGCGCTTCCATCTACATATACCTGGACCAGCCGGATGAAGCTTTCCAGGCATTGCGCAAGTCGTTTGAAATGTGTCCGATGAATGAAAGAGATCTTCAGTCAGCCACAGACGCGCTTGCCGGGTTCATTATCAGGAATACCAAGGACGTTAAACTGGCGGAAGCACTGGTTGATTATATAATGTTCGGACAGATGGGAAAAGATGGACAAGGCGGCACAACAGATGACTTGAAGGATCCAGCCCAGGATATTGCACACCAGATTCAATATGCCGCGCAACGTCCCGCAGCGGTAGCCAAGACTGAAACTCCCAAACCCGCGGCACCGGTAAAGACAGAAACGTCCAAGCCAGCCGCGCCTGCCCAGCCTGCCGCCAAGCCGCAGGCTCAACCCGCAGTTGCAGTTAAGGCAACGCCTGATACCACGGATTCCGAATCTAAATAGAAAATGTTTAAAGACACAGACACGGAGTCCGAATTTAGGAGTAAGATTTCTGATGTCTCTGTTGGTCAAAAAGGAGGATGAGATGAGAGCGATATTCATAGCTGTTTGTGCGGTACTATTGCTTGGGGATTCATCGCGTTTGTATTCGGAAAGCGTAGTATCCGAAAATACATATGTCCTCCACGTGGAGCAGGTTGAGTGCGACATATCGCACTTGCAACCAAAGAATATAGTGACTGACAAAACCCAAGCGGTTGTTTGTGACGTTGCCCACGATGAGATGGTCGTATTCCAAGATTCAAAAGCTACCAAGTTCCCCGATCTTGAATTAGCCCCGAGACAGCAAAGGGAAATGGACCAACAAAAGCCCGTGAAGTATCCCTCCGCATTCGACGCAGATGGCAAACCTATAGAATTCAGTACTCGGGACGTTGGAATGAAGATCAGCGCTACAATTTCCGCAGTGACCAATGCGGGAGTTGCGACGGGAACGACAAACGACTTCGTTTTTCTCAGCTACCGCGCAGAAAACGTTATAGTACCTCTTTCGACGAACGAGGTGGAAAAGATGAGTGCTGCCAACCACAAGCTTAAAGACGACAAAAGCCCATGGTTCCAATCAAAAAACATGAACGGCGACATAGGATTGTCTCTCGGACAGTGGTATGTTTTGGGTGGTCATCCCATCGGAGAGAATCGGTACCTGACATGGTATTTGAAGGTCGAGAAGAAATAGAGGCAATGGTTCGCATGCTATCGGCGCAAGGCAAGCTTCAGCCTAAAAATGACGTTATTAGCCGGAAGGTAATAAGAGTAAAACGTGAAATTATGGATTCAAACATTGATAATATGGGGAGGGACTCTTTGCCTTGCCTGGGGCGCTTACGAATCGGATAACGATCAGTTGCTCCATGCGCGCGGCAAGGCGTTTGTCCATACCGTTGAATTATTGCAGCAGGTCAAGGCAAAAATTTCCGAGCCGCCGACCAATGATATACCGATAAAGACCGTCTCATTTTCTCTTCCCGATAGTGCTTCACCTCCTCCCGCTGCCTACAATATTCATGCACCGGCTTTTGCAACCCAGGAAATAACGCGTTGCTGCGCCATAGTTTTCAAGGAGCCGGAGCAGGCAAAAATGTCTTCCGAGGTTATTTTGACCCGCAGGACGGAAGGCATGGCGACAATTACTCCCAACTCCCCTTTGGCAGTAAAATATCCACGACAGGAATTATTCCCGGACAGTAAAAATGCCGCCATGACTCTCGCATTCCGGAGAACGGAAATGGATACGAAATTACCAGTTCCGGTATCTTTATCGTCCTCTCACGGAAATTTCATCAGTTCCGTGGATATTGTTCGCGCAGGCTTTGAGGTGCGGAAGAATATGACGAGGACACCGCTTTTTGCTGATTTGAAAGAGATCACAATAATAGCCAGGCCGGTCTCCGCAACCCCGGAAATAACGCGCTGTTGCGCCATAGTTTTCAAGGAGCCGGAAAGCCCCAAAATACCTGCCGGAATGCTTTTGACCTGTAGGGTTGCAGACATGCCAAAAGTGGATTTTGAAAAATCATTGACGCTAAAAGGGCCGCAAAAAGAACTGCTCGTAAGCCTTCCCTCGGTCGTAACGCTTGCCTTTCATAAAACAGAGATAGACACCTTTTTATCGGCGCCAATATTTTCGTTAACATCTTCCCGTGGAAGTCCTGTCAATCTTGCCAATACTATCCCAGCGTCATGTTTTGAAGTGCGAAGGAATCTAACCGGAACACAACTTCCGGAGATGAAAGAGATTACGATACTAACTAAAGCCATATTGCCCACAGATAATATTCGTCCGCCGATTAATCTTGCCCGTGCCGAAGATCATTTTGGCGGCATATCGGCAGGCGGCCTTCAGATTACTCCCTTGAGCGTCAATGCCGAATCCGTCCTGCGGGCCTGGGCAGGCAACTCCTTGGCGTCCATTCCGTCCATACCGACAATAGAACTCAACAGAGCCGCATTTCAGGATGCAGCGCCGTCCGCGAAGCCTATACTGGTTGCGTATCATCATGAGGATATCTCTGATCCTGTCAGTTCCATCAACAATACATTATCGGGCTTTAAAATACGCAGGACTTCGCTGGATACATACCTACCGGAATTAAACGAGATAATAATAGCGGCTAACCCCATTGTTTCCGGAGACAATGTTTCTTCGCCAATCAAGCTTGCGCGCGCGGATAATATCCTGAACGGAATTTCAGCAAACGATTTCAATATCGCTCCCCTGCGCCTTAATTCCAAATCTGTCTTGGATGCATGGGCAAATAGCGCTCTTGTAAATGTCCCCGCAGCGCCCAAGCTCAACGTTGCCGCGTTAAATAATCCTGCCTCGCCGGTAAATCCAATAATCCCCCGTTATTCCGCCGATATCTTTGCATTAAACAAAGCCAATGTTTCTCCCATCCGCCTGAACGGACTTAAAACAAGCGAAACGTTTTCCGTTAAAATCAGGCAAATAACATTCGCGTCAAATCTCGCAAAGACCTTGCCCCGTAACCCATACACCATTGCTTTGCGCCAACCAGACCAGGCAATTCCTCAAGCCATAGACAAGATGCTGATCTCCGGCATAATGGATGACGTGCGCAGCGGCAGGATCAACAAACGCAATCCCGAAATCAGGGCGCAGTTGGTCCAGTTTCTAGGGGACAATCCCTTGGGCCCGACCAGCCAGCAGGTTTTCTCCATGATCCTGGAAAATTTCCCTGGCAATGCCTTGCGGCGCAAAATAGCCGCGCTCCAGGCATGGGCGCAGGAATATGCCGCCGGGCGTTACGCTCCTATCCTGGGGTATCACATTATGCATCAGTTCTATCGGAACAAGGACTACGATGCCGCCATACAATTTGCGGAGAGCTTTCTGGAGAAAACAAAGGAATTCAACGACCGCGTGTGCTTCCTGCAGGCCTTGTGTTATGCCCAGAAGAACAATACCACTGCCGCCTTGGACGTGCTCCAAAAAATCCAGCATGATTTCCCGGATTCCCCCATGGCGCCGGAATCCGTGTTTCTTTACGCCTGGATATTCTATGAAGACGGTAACCTGGCGGAAGCCAAGACAATCCTGAAGGAGCTGACCGCAAAATATCCCAATTCACCGTCTGCCGGCAAAGCGGGAAAGCTCCTTGAGGCAATCAATCAGAAAAACGGCTTGGCCGCTTTAAAGCCGTAGAAAATCCGAAGGGAAAATTTACTATGACGATTCCCATGCGCTCGGGGATTACTGCTGTTCTTGTCTGTTTGCTATGGACTTTGGCGTGTGAAACCATGCCGGCGTCAGCCGCCAATACGCCGTCAAACATAATCCTGATCGTTGTTGAGTCTTTGCGAGCAGACCATGTCGGCTGTTACGGCTGTCGCCGCGCAACATCGCCGGCAATCGATGCCATCGCGTCGCAAGGCGTTCGTTTTGACCAGGCAATCGCGGGCGCTTCCTGGACCACCCCGGCGGTAATGAGCATGTTTACCTCCCTGCCTCCTTCCCTCCATCAAACAGTGTCAAGTTCCACCGCGCTGCCGGAGGGTATGACCACTCTTGCCGCGGAACTGAAAAAGGGCGGATATCAGACCGCGGCCATTATCGTCAACCCCTGCGCCAGCAGCAAATACGGATTCAACCGCGGATTCGACATGTTCGACGACAATTCCATCCAGCTGGCCGCAGGCCTGGGCGACCTGGATTTGAACAACAACTTGGTCAGCGACAAGCTTACTCAATATGCCGTAAAATGGCTCAAATCCGGCCGCCAACGCAATCGTCCATTCTTTCTTTATCTGTTTTATTTTGACCCCCATTATGACTACATGCCGCCCTCTCCCTATGACGGCATGTTCACCGACCCCGACTACTACGGCGGGCAGGACGGATCAAAAATTACGACACTGGAAGGAAAGGTGATTTCAAAAGCGGACAAGGAACAGATCATCGGCCTCTATGACGGCGAAGTCAGGTTTACCGACGATCAAATCAAGGTATTGCTTGACACGCTGCGCAGCATGAATTTATTGAATGACAGCCTGCTCGTTATCACCGGCGATCACGGGGAGGAATTCTGGGAACACGACGGGGTAGCGCATGGCCATACACTTTATGACGAATTGCTCCGCGTGCCGTTGATTATTCACTGGCCGAAAGAGATAAAGCCGAAGCAGGTTATTAGCAAACAAGTATCGCTTATTGACCTGATGCCGACCATTCTGGACATGGCCGGCATGCCGATCCCAAGCCAATGCCGGGGGCAGAGCCTTGTCCCACTGTTCAGACCTTCTGCCAACCGGACTTTTTCAGAACGCCCTGTATTTTCCGAGACAGAAAGCAAAATTTCGCTTAAAAGCATCCGCAGTCCTTCTCAGAAATTGATAGAACACATCAAGGACAACACCTTTGAAGCATATGACTTGGACAACGATCCTTTTGAATGGGATGATCTGGCGCTCACGCCTCAATACGCCGGATTTCAACCGCTGCTGGCCGCTTACCAGGAATGGAAAAAACAAAACGCTGAATTCAACGCCAAACACGCTCCCGCACAGACCATTAAAATTGATCCGCAGTTGATGAAACAACTTAAATCCCTGGGTTATGCGCATTAACGGCGATGAAAAATATTATTATCGCCTGTTTAATGTTCAGCCTGCCGGTAATCTGCTGTTGGCCGCAATCGCCTGTGCAATCTTCTCCGAAGATTGCCTGCGACGCTCCTGAACTGGACTTTGGCAATAAATCCCAGACCAATGTTGTCCGCCATTCTTTCATCATCAAAAATGACGGGCAAATACCATTAACAATCAGCAGGATTCATGCCTGTTGCGGCGCCGGCACGCGTTTAACCACCAACTCTGTTCCGCCGCAAACCAACGCTGTTCTGGAAATCACTCTGCCCCTCTCAGGCCGCAGCGGCCCAATGCATAAAAGCATCTATGTTCATTCAAACGATCCCGTGAATCCCATTTTTCAACTGAAGATAAAAGGCAATGTTGTTACGCCATGAAGATTTCTGTTCCATCATTAAAAATCCGTGGGGCGAAAAAATATTTTCTTTTGTTGTCGGTCTTCCTCTTGTTGGCAGGACAAACCAGGGCTTTAAATCCGTTGGTAATAGACTATTTTTTTGAGCCCGGCTGTAGGGAATGCAAAATAATTTCCGACACTATTCTACCAGCCTTGAGCAATACCTTTAACGGAAAATACATTCTTAATTACCGTGACGTGGGCATAATGACGAATTACGCTGTCTTGGCACACTGTCAGGAATCAACCGGCTCAATCAAAAACGAGCCGGTCTATATTATTATTAACGAACGCCTTCTCTTTTCCGGATTAAAAGAGATTCAATCCGGTTTTCTTCCTGCAGTTGATAAAGCCATTAAGGAACAGGCAATTATCCAAGGAAAGAACAATCATCCTGCTGAACTGCCAGCGCTTCTTGAACAACGTTTCCAGCGTTTAACGTTTTTCAGTGTTCTTCTGGCGGGCTTGGTTGACGGCATAAACCCATGCGCCATATCAACGTTGATCTTCTTGGTCAGTGTCCTGGTTATGGCCGGATTCCGAAACAGCCGCCTTATTGTTGTCGGAGTCGCATATTGTCTGGCATCATTTGTAACTTATACCGCCATAGGCTTTGGTCTTTTCCGTTTCATTCATAGCATGGAGGGACTCCCCTTTGTCCGGCGCGGGCTGGAATTATTAATGGCAGTGATATTGATAGTGATGGCGTGTTTTTCGTTTAATGATGCATGGAAATACCGCTTGTCTAAAGACCCGAATTCAATAACGCTCAAATTACCCCGCCGGATCAAGCTGATTATGAATTCCATGATGCGGCTTTTCTCCACCACCCGTTATGCATTGCTTGCGGCATTTTTTATCGGCGTTCTTGTCACCCTGCTTGAAACCGTATGCACCGGCCAGGTCTATGTGCCGACATTGGTTTTAATCATTAAAAGCGGGGCATCGCCATTTCTGGGACTGATTTATCTGCTATTGTATAACTTGATGTTCATCCTTCCGCTGGTGATCGTATTTGCATTGATTTTGTATGGAATAAAAGTCCAGCATTTGATTGACTGGAGCAAGCGGCAGGTCGTCAAATCAAAGGTAATAATGGGCTGTTTATTTATCGCCTTGGCCCTTGTCCTGGTTTTACTGTGAGAGACTTATGCTCAATGAACTATTTTATCTTGCTTATATTGGTCCCGGAGCCGGGTTCGCCTTTACCGGAGCATTCTTGGCCACGCTTGCCACGATAGCGTCCTTCATAATGGCCTTCCTGATGGTTTCCTTGCGCCGGGTAGTGAAAACCGTTCGTCATCGTTTTCATCGTTCTGATTCTCCCCCGAAAGCCATAATCATTGGTTTTGACGGCATGGACCCGCGCATTGTCCAAAGCCTGATCCGGCAAAAACGTTTGCCAAATATGACCAGATTAATGGAATCCGGAACATTTTCAGGACTGGAAAGCACAGTTCCCCCGCTTTCGCCGGTTGCCTGGTCTTCTTTGATCACCGGCGTCAATCCCGGAAAACATAATGTCTATGATTTTCTCCGCCGCGATCCGTCATCATACAAAATTTTGCCCGCCCTGGCAACCTTAGACGCTTTTACTCATCCGCGGTCCAAAGGAAAACTTTATCGCAAAAGCACTCCATTCTGGAATCTTTTATCAAAAGCTTCTATTCCGTCTTTCATCTTCCGCGTCCCTGCCACATTTCCAGTTGAGCCGTTTGGCAATTTACGCTTGCTGGCAGGCATGGGAATTCCCGATCTGCGCGGAACTCAAGGGCTTTATACGTGTTTTGAAGCCGGTCTGCAAATGCCGGTTACGACCCAGAACGGCGAACGTATTCCCCTTAAACTACGGAATGGTTGCCTTGAGGGAATTTTGACCGTAAAAGATGGAGATGATGAATGGACAGTTAATATAAAAATGAAGTTGAAAGGCAACAACGGCGGTGTCCGTTTATCCCTGCCCGGACGTTCTATCATGCTTAAGCCCCGCGAATTTTCTGAATGGATCAGGATTCCTTTCCGCAAGGGATTATTTAACTCGTTTTACGGCATTGCACGCTTTTGCCTGCTTTCCGGTTTTCCAGGCATAAAACTCTATGTTTCTCCACTGCATATAGACCCATCCAGGCCGCTCATTCAACTTTCTGTTCCCAACCGCTATTCCATTGAATTAGCCGATGAGCACGGTCTGTTTGGCACGCTTGGGTTGGCTGAAGATACCTCTGCTTTTATGGACGGTATTCTGGACCAGGATTTATTTCTCAAGCAGGCATATGACCTGCAAACCGAACGCGAAAAAATGTTTCTGAATGAAATCCGCCAAGCTCAGAATGGTTTCTGTATGGGTGTCTTTGACTTTACCGACCGGGTCCAGCACATGTTCTTTGGCGGAAAGGCAAATGATTATCCCTGGAAAAACAATCAATCTGATATTATTGCCGCCGCTTATGAGCGGGCAGATGAATTCCTCGGCAACGTGTTGACAGCCATCGATAACAAAAGTCTTGTTTTTGTATTGTCAGACCACGGATTTGAGCATTTCAAAAAAGGTTTTAACCTGAATGCCTGGCTGCAACAGAACGGATTGCTGGCCGCCGAAGCGGATGATAAGGAATATTTGCAAAGCATTGATTGGAAAGCCACCAAGGCATATGCTTTCGGGTTGAACAGCCTCTTCCTGAACCGGATTGGCAGAGAAGGAAAAGGTATTGTTTCCGACGCTGAAGCCGATTCGCTGATGCGATTTATTTCCGAAAACCTTCTCAAAATTAAAGACCCTGAAACAGGCCAGGCTGTCATCTCTAATGTCTATTCTGCAAGAGAGATTTACCATGGTCCCTATCAGGAAAACAGTCCTGATCTCATAATTGGTTATGCGCCCGATTACCGGGTATCATGGCAATCCGGACGGGGAGGCATTGGCCGTGATTTGTTTGAATCCAATAATACCCGCTGGACAGGTGATCACTGTATGGATCCAAAACATGTTCCCGGTGTGTTCCTCTGCAATCATAAATTCAACACGCAAACACCCCATTTGAACGATATTGCGCCGACTATTCTGAACGCCTTTAATATCCCTGTGCCTGACTATATGGATGGACAAATTTTATAATTCCTCATGCTTGATAACAAAACAGAATACACACGCCGCAGTTTCTTGAAATTAGCGGCAACAGGCGCTGTACTCGCGTCTGGTTTTCCGGCTTTCCTGCGTCATAAAACCTCTGTTTCTCGCCGGGTTATTGTTTTAGGCATTGACGGTATGGACCCGAAACTGGTTCAGCGTTTTATCCGTGAAGGTTTTATGCCGAATTGCCGGCGTCTGACGGAGATAAACGGATTAAAATGTCTCCAGACTATCAATCCTCCGCAAAGTCCCGTGGCATGGTCAAGTTTTATTTCCGGCGCAAACCCCGGCGTTCACGGCATTTTTGATTTTATCCACCGCAATCCATCCACGCTGGCGCCGTTCTGTTCCATGGGACTCATTGAGCCGCCGCGCCATAAACTCACTGTAGGCTCTTACGTTTTTCCGGTTTCTTCCCCAAATATGCGTAACTTCCGGCAGGGAAAGACATTGTGGGTAGAATTGGAAAAACACGGTGTAAATTGCACTGCCTTGCGCGTGCCTGTCAATATTCCTCCCACGCCCTCAAAAGCCAAAACTCTCTCCGGCATGGGCACTCCCGACCTTCACGGCAGCCATGGATTTTTTACGCTCTTTACTGATGATCCGAATGAAATGGCGCGGGACGTGGCCGGAGGAAGGATTGAACGCATAGAAAGCGGCAAACAGATTGTCTGTCATGTCCCCGGCATTCAAAATCCCTTCCGCAGCGAGGGGCACAAATCTTCCCTGGCTATTTACGTGGAACCGGATTCAATAAATCGCGCGGCGCGCATAAAAATTCAAAACAACGAGGTAAAATTGAAGGAAGGGGAATGGAGCAATTGGCTTCAGGTTACCTTGCCGTTTCTTCCGTATGTCGCTGAAGCTTTGGCAATCTGTCGGCTTTACCTTAAAAGCGCGCGTAATCCTTTTTCATTATATCTCTCGCCTTTGAATATTAACCCTGCCAGTCCTGCCATTCCGATTTCAACTCCGGCAAACTATGCTCCGGCCCTTGCGCGTGATATCGGGTTATTTTACACTCAGGGTTTGCCCGAAGAGACCCGCGCTCTTTCCGCTTCTGCGTTCACTGACGACGATTACCGGCATCAAGCCATTGACGTGTTAAGGGATCAACAGCGCCTTTTTTCGTCCGAATATCACCGGTTTAATGACGGCTTTTTCTTCTTCCACTTTTCTTCGCTTGACGCCAATTCCCACATGTTCTGGCGCGCCTTTGACCAGACCCACCCGGCGTATTCTGCCGCCCTTGCCAAACGCCACGGAGATTTTATTCCATGGTTATACAGGCAAATGGATAATCTCATCGGAACATTGCCGCTCGCAGATTCATCCCGCACACTTATCATGATTATGTCGGATCACGGCTTTGCGCCTTTCGGCAAACAGTTTCATCTGAACGCCTGGCTCAGGGATCAGGGGTATCTGGTCTGCGGTCAAAGCTCATCGGATAAAGAATTGACCATCTTCAATGATTGCGATTGGAAAAATACCCGCGCTTATGGAATTGGAATGAATGCTTTGTATCTCAATATCAAAGGACGTGAACCCTATGGAACTGTTCTTTCCGACCCAGCCGCCGAACAGTTAAAAGAGGAATTAAAATCACGTCTGCTGAATACCCATGATCCCATGACCGGAGAGCCTGTTTTTAAAGCAGTCTATAAAGCCTCTGAACTGTATTCCGGACCTTGTGCGGAACAAGCGCCTGATCTGGTCTTGGGATATGCTCCTCCATTAAGAATCTCATGGGAAAGCGTCTTGGGCGGGATAGGTTCAGTTTCCATCAGCCCAAATACCGACCCCTGGAGCGGCGACCACACCGTGGATGCTGATTGCGTGCCTGGTATCCTTCTCGCAAATCAACCCTTGGGACTGGAAAAGCCAGCCATTACTGATCTGGCTCCATTTATCGCTTCCAATTTTGGCGTCCCGTGGAAATCTTCATGATTCCGGGTTAAAATCAAGCATCCCGCGAACACAGGTAACATCTGGCTCAACCGGAACTGAAACATTTTTATCACTGCATATCAAAAAAGCGTTCTCATAAGTATGCATTCCTGTAAACCGGCTGGCGGTGAATATATCGCTCTGCGTGAAGCATTCCGTGGGATATTTGCGGAACCCTCCGACTTGTCGTCCGAAGCTGTCCGAGCGAAGGGGGAAGCCTTGGCGAAGGAGGGTCATGTCAGCCTTGAAATCAAATCCGTCTTCAGGAAGAACCACCATGTCCGGCGCCCTGTCAATCTGCGGCCCCATGTAAATATCTTTCTTATGAAACACCTTTTGAACCACAGTCCTGCCATTAAAAGTCATTGAATATAAAACCGATTCCAGTTCCTTAACTAATCTTTCTTCATCTTCCGGCATCACTGATCCGCAAGGGAAACGGCCTTTACGATGTAAATATATCCGGCAGGGATCAAGGGCAAAAGCTTTGGTTTGGGGCAGTATGTCCACGGGAAATTCTCCGCCTTCACGCAAACAAAGCCAGCCATGCTCCTTTAAAAATATATTGATATGAATTTCCTGCTCCAGCCGGCAAAACCCATGATCGCTCATCACAATGAAGCGTTCTTCTCCGGTGCATTTGTTCAATATTTCGCCAAGCCATGAATCAATCCGGCGATAAAGCTCCATTGCCCGTTCATGCCGGGGATGTTTGCTGTCTTCCACCGCATCAAATAAAAAATGGTGCAGCCGATCCGTCTCGGTAAAAACAATCATAAAAACATCCCATGAAACTGATTCCCATGCCCATTGCGTAAAATTTATCCGGGCTTCAACAACTTTCAATAAGTCATTCATAAATTCATCAAGATTATGTTTTGCCAAATCCAAATCCGGGTCCACGCGGTAATTCATTTTCCTTAAAATGGGCAATAGTTCCTTCGGATATATGGCACGTTCAAAATCCGGAACTACAAAGCCGGAAATCAGCAAGCCGTCAACCTGTGGAGCCGGATAAGTGGCCGGAACATTGATGACCACGGTCTTAATTCCCCTGCGATTCAAAGTCTCCCAGAAAGGTTCTGCTCTTAAATCCGATAACATGGGAAATCTGTATTTGCAGGACATTGGCTCAAGATCGGTAAACCCGAAAATGCCGTGCATAGCCGGATTTGCGCCAGTTATCACTGAACTCCAGGCCACTGATGATATTGGAGGCAAGGAAGAACGCATGGGAACACAAGCCCCCTGTTGTATAAGCCTGCCAAGATTGGGCATGACGCCGTCCTTGACAAGTTTTTGCATTAACCAGATGGGCGTTCCATCCAAGCCCACAAGAATAACCCGTGGCTGGCGAGCAACTTCTTTAGCATTTGCCATTCTATTCCTTATTGTAACGTGCCAAGCAAAAGCGTGGTCACGGGGGATCTTCCGTGACACGCTTTGCCGTGCTGCATGAGCAGTGGGGCACGGTTGAATGTGGCAAGAATCTCCGGTTCTGAATTCTTCTCCTCCCCC
>Ga0209749_1002110_pt1 | contig 14429 bp, 11 predicted proteins | sample EPASupsiteSAE347_FD_187267 | JGI IMG/M metagenome (GOLD analysis project Ga0209749, IMG submission 187267) | Bioremediated contaminated groundwater from EPA Superfund site, New Mexico - Sample SAE3-47 (SPAdes) (version 2) | ecosystem: Environmental > Aquatic > Deep subsurface > Groundwater >... | reverse complement strand
TCCCAAAAAGAGCTTTCCCAAATACATGAATAATGAATCGAAGGATTTGCAAATGAGCATTGATGGACTGCTTGAGGCTCTTACTCAGGTACGAAAATGGCTCCTGAGATCAGGAGTTCTGAACTTAGGTAACTTTCCTTGGAGGCAATGTGCTTCACCAACCATAGCATTGCCTCGCGCTCAACGTCTTTGCATCCGTCAAACACACGCAAGACACTCTTTGCGACACCACCTTCTTGAAAAAACCTCATCTTGAGCGTTTCCATAAGCGTTTTTCCCACGCTTTCCTTGCCCAGTTTACACATCCACAATATGGTTTCTTCAGATAAACCCACATCATCCACTTCATGAAACATGCGTGCGAAATCACGCAGACATACGATCTGCCGCACCTCAGCATTCAGCCCAGCCAATTTCCGCCCATTCGAGGCAACCACAATTCGCCGTGTCCCACTGTCGAAGGGATGTTCCTCGGTGTATCGCAAGTACTTCGAAAACGTCTCACAGCCCTCCGGAATGTAGGTCGCCAAATCTTCCCCAACCAGCGTTACTTCCGTACGCGCCTCCCTTTCGGAATGAGGCGCGGTCATTTCAACATCAATTTCAATCAACTGCTTCCCCTGCCGGTAGCGTGGATTGGTGAATTGATCTTTGAGGTGCAATCTCGTGCCGCCATCGCCCCGAAGGAGAAAGACCGATTCATGTTTTGCCGTGGAATCCACGAATTCGCGTAGAGCGGCCATTGCCGACCGCTTGTTCCCCTCTGTTAACAACGCAAGATAACCGGACAGTCCAAGTATTACCACACACTTGGCGCTCGCAGGCTGAACCATCATGGCATTGCGAACCCGGGCGAAAACCTCATCAGGCATCGGTAACCAAGCTTCTTCTTTCACCAGATCGCTCAAACGCAACTCATCACTTCCGCGTTCTTGATAGAACCGGCGCAACAAAGTCCAGCTCTCCCCCTGAGGCACTATCACCACCCGTGCCTTCGCTTCCGCAAGGGGGTTACAAATATATTCGCAATACTCTTTGGGCGTCATGGCTTTACTCCAGCAGTGAAAAACCTGCAGCGGGAATTTCATCGATCAGTTTCAGGAGGCGTTTTTTCGCCTCGGCATCGGAAAGCGCATTCACCATTTCTTTTGCTTTCTTCCGAGCATGAGTGTTATAACCCTGACGAACGAACTCTTCGACCCTCTCGTGAAGCATGCCGTCCGTAAGCCAGCGGCCAGGGTCTTTTTCCAGTTTGGCGCTCAACCAGTCGCATAAATCTCTAACATTGAAATCGACTTTTCGATAACGCGCGGGCAACACCCGTTTGATGAATTTTTCGCCCGCAGCGGCTACATCCAAAAACGCCCCCTCTATTGCGAGCTCATCACACACCGACTGAAGACGTTCAGGCGACACTTCGCCCGGGTTCGCGACGGCATCAACGATGCTCCTGGCGGCGGCCACATTCAAAACGCATTCGGCTGGCAATCTGTGCTTTAGGCTCCATTCATCAGGTGATTCCGTGCCTGTATGCTCGCGCCAAAGCTTTATCACCTGCTTTGAAACCAAGGTTTGGCTGAACTTCTCAATCCTGGCGCGGCCCTGCACCTTGAAACTCTGCTCATCGGTATTTGCTGATTCCGGCGGGAAGGTACTGTAAAGATCGCGGCTTTCTGAAACCGCCTTCGGCCAGATTTCCCGGAACAGCTCTTCCATGGCACTTAGTTGCCGCGCCTGCGTCACGTCGAAAAACAACTCGCGGATAACTTTGCCCTGTTGCTCAAGAATTCCTTCAAAGTCAATTACGTCCTCACCAGCCAGCGGCTTTCTGAAAAGGAGCTCAAAGAAACGTTGAAAAGCAGGATGCTTTTTCGCCCAAAATTCCAAGGGGACCTTGTTCTCGACTGACACCGCCTTTTGCAAGCGGCTCATCGCGTCCTCGAAGTCCAAATATCCCGATGCTCCGGCCAGCCCACAGATATGTTCCGCGCATAATACCTGCCGGTAAACATCTTCCAATATGGCCTCGGTATCGCCGCGTTTCCACAACCAGCCACTCGTTGCTGCAAAACGGCGCTTAGCCTCCTTGCAATAGGTGTGCGACGTATCGCCCATCCGCTTCGCCGCTTCTTTCAACTCCGGTTTGGCGTTATCGACATACTGCTGGAAGGCTTCGTCAAATTTCACCGGGGTCATATACTGGGCCATTGCCGCCGCAAGCCCCGGTGTTGCGCGCAGAATCCCGCCGATCTCTTTCACTCTGTTGCCACGGATTTCCGTGTCGCCTTTTGAGCTGATGCTGTTCGCCGCACACAGCGCATCAATGACTTTTCCCATTGACTCCGCGCTCGAATCGAATTTTGCGCGGATGTAGTCAGGCAACACCCACAGCGGTACTCGCTGCGAAATTTGTTCCAATCGTGTTGCAACTGCATTCAACGCAGCTTCTACCGTTCCATCAGAAAGAGGACTGTGTCCGAAGATCACGCTGCACTGCTCGATAAACGTTTTCTCCTCATTCGACAGGCGACAAATCCGTTTCTCGTTCTTGATTGCGTTACTGCCGTCGTCCTTGACCACAGCCTCGATGATTTCCGCCAGCGTCACCGCATCCAGGGCCTTGCTGGTAACACCATCCGTCCATTGCAGTTTTCGCTGGCCGGTTAGCCATGGTTTCAGCACGAAGCCAAGCACAAAGGCGGAATGTGGCACCATCAGAAGGCCATATGGCGGTCGCTGCAGGTCAATGTAAAGCTTGCGTATGGAGCATTCGTTTCCTGCACCCACAGTATTGTCCAGCCTTTTCTTGCAGAAATCCCGCATCTGCGCAAGAGGATGCTTTGGATTTTCATCGAACCATTCTTCATTGCCTGCGATACCATTTTTTTGCCACGTTGCCACTACGGTCTTCCACGCGCCTGGTTTCGCAAACCTGTCGAATTCGATTCCTGCCTGCGCCCAGTTCTGTAAGGCGTTCGGCGCAGCAAAGGCGCTAATATTGAAGCTGCAAAAATGGTCTGTGAATGCCCCGAACGCCTGTTTTGCATATTCGGTAAGCCAGTCTTTTTTTAGTTGGCCCCACGTTACCTCCTTGATGAACGGTTCCCCATTCGCATTGGGTTTATAGAGAGTGAGCTTGGCTGCGTTTGTCACTTTGGAATTCCAATCCGCCTTGGCGCTGTTGGTCTGCGTCTCGAACACTCTTTTGCTCGCGCTGTCGCTTGCCAATGCGAGGCGGGCGTTGTTCACCACAAATTCATTCCATGCGTTCGCGTTGTCGCGACAAAAGCTTACTTCCGGCAGGGTCACGAACAGCATTCGATGGTCCTTGAACTGTTTTGCCAGTTCTCTCGCCTTATCGGGAATGCGAAGATGATCCTGGTCGTCACGTGCAAGGATGAATTGCACCAGTATACGGTTCCCCTCCCCGCCAAAGAGATCCCGCTTGGCGATATTCGATGCAGAAAGACCGCCAATGGCCGTTGCGCGAACTTCACATCGCCCACCGTAGTTGATGCCTTTAAGAATTTTACCCAGTTCAGTCTCAGTATCCTTAAGCACGAGATCGCCGAACTTTCCTTCCAGCGCGGCCTTCTTTTCCTCGATGTCTTTCGTGTCCGCCCGGTCGCGAAAACGGTCGCAACGGCCGTTCAAAATCGTGAAACAATGCTTCTGCTCTAAATTGCGGAGAATTGTTTCCACGCCCTGCAGAGCACCGTCCCCCTCAAAGCTGCGTTGGATGTTCTCAACCGTAGCGCTCAGCAGTGGGTGCCCAGCGCTGCACCTCCTCCATCACGCCAAACAATAGCACGGCTTTAAAAACGCGTTGCTCGTCCGGCTGTAAATCCTTTTCTCGTCGAGCGTATTCCGTACGCGCTTCCTGCAAAGGTTTCCCGGTTCCTAAATCGTCTCGTTCCAAGAAATTTTTTTCGACCGAAAAACACCCATACTGTTTTAGCCATTCATTCGCCTTCTCCGCGAACGTCAATCGGCTCTTATTATCCGAAATCATCTTGGAGGAAACCCACAACCCGTTTCCCAACTGGAACATTTCGGCTTTCAGTCTTTCGATCTGCGAATCAGTAAACGGGGCTTTTTTCCGCAGCAGCCGTACCGCCATTGGTTCAAATGAAACGCCATTGGGGTATTCCCGTGTCAATATCGCCAAAAGCTCACCTGTCGGCATGCCAAACTCCAGTAAAATTTCAGCCAGTATTGTAGCACAAATTATTCAACTATCGAAGAAGTGGGACAAATTTCCCGTTCGTCTTTCTTTTCCCCTCGCCAAATCCCTCGATTGAAAACGGCCGCCCGGAAAAACACCCCCAGCCCTCGAACGCGCAGCCTAGCACCTTGCCCCAAACTAATTTCGGGTGAAACCACTCATCCCTCGTCGGTACATCCATCCCGGCGATGAACATCCCATACATTGTTTGGGGGTTTTTCCGTTTTCACATCCAACCCTAGAGAAACCTCCTATCCCGTGATGGCACAACCCAACATATTTGAACAAAACATTTTTCACCCAACTCCGCTACTAATCCCCGCTCCGAGAAACCATCATCCGCTTGCCGAAGCCACAAGCCATCTTCAACAAATTTCAAAAAGAGCCCTCGCTATTTATCATCCCCTGCGAGTTACCGTTATCCGTTGTCGAAGGCACCATCCATATTTTGTAACAAATCAAAAAAGACTTCGCGCGCCCTCTGGTCCATTGAACGCGGCTCTTTTCCACTTTATTATTTCCCATCCTGTGACGCGCTCCGGTGCTGTAAACCAGCGGGGAATGATAATCCGTTGCCGTGGAGATTATCCATTGAACGGTATCCATCCCATTGTCGCGTCCGAGAAAAATAAGTCCACCCCGATCTTGCCATCCGACTTTCGGGCTGGTCAGACAACAAGGCCTTAAGCTTGTTATTCAATAGGTTCAAGAACGACTTTTAAATGTACAACCATTCTTTTGATGACCCAGCGGCTGCCTACCGGAGGAGACAATGTTATCTTTTCTTTCTCGCTGATCCAACCAAGAACGGCCCAGTCGCTAAGATCTATCGGACCCTCGGTGATTTCGTTTTCATGAGCCGTAAATATTTCCTGAAGGCGATTGTTGCGAAAATTGATGGATGCGTAATTCTCTTCTCTTTCCTTTTCTTTTTCCCTTTCTTTTTCCCTTTCTTTTTGTTCGCTGCTCGTCGCAAGCCGGTCGGAATCATCGGAAGATTTCATCGCAAGCAATTGATTCATCGGTTGGGGAAAAGCTTCGGCATTTCGAGTTGCCTTGGTTTTAGTAGCATCAAAAGAGTTTTCGGACTCTTTCATCAATAAAGTTTTTCCGGTCGGAATTTCGTCTCGTACATTGTCTTTCACCAAATCAAAGGGTCCATCCTTTTCTGCGGGTTTTTGCGATTTCTTTGTCTCGTCTTCAATTCCCGGCAAAGCTTTCGCTCCACCCACGTTTGATTCGGACGGCGGCGAAGTAATAATCTCCGGATGTGGGATATTTGAGGAAGAAATTTTCGGCAGGAAAGGGTTTAGATTCGTTTGATTCGAATTCGGAGATTCGGGAGCAAAACCGTCTTGGTCAACAGCACCCGGAAAATCCGATGAAGTGTCATCCAAGTCGAGCGACTTTTTCGCGATTTGAAATCTCTCAGGCTGAGTTGCTTGAGATTTTACGCTTCCGGGAAGGTGTTCAGCTTTCATCGGTGAAGCTGCCGAACTCTCTGTAGGTTCGGCGAAACGGCTTGTATTGTCTAATCCGGAGACTGTACTATTCGAAATCGGCGTGGAAATGTCCGAACCGTCGAGGGGAGTTTCCGAACTTGAATGGGGTAATTGAGCAATTTCGAATTTTGAGGGTCGATCATCAATCGAGGAGGGTTGCGATTGCAACGATGGATGAGAAAGATCCTTTTTGTCGGATGAAAGCTTAATCGTATTCGGTGTAGGTGCCGATGTCGGAAGCAAAACCAACCGCTCGTTTTTTATCGAGCTTTTATCAAGCTGCGTCACGATTTCCTTATGTTGAAATTTCGACGGACCCACCCATATAATCGTCACGAAAGCCGCCGCGAAAGCGGTTGACAAACCCAGCTGAAACCAACTTTTTTTCCAAAAAGGAATCTCACCGACGGGATCGGGCGATTGAGTTTTAGGAATACTTTCGGGAATGGAGAGGATTCGATTCGCCAAGACGACCGGAGGTTGTCGAGATGAAATATATTCAAACCCCTCGGTTATTTTTTTCTCGAAAGCCAAGCGCGCTTTGCATGTCGAGCAAACCGCAATGTGCGCCGAAGCATCCTTGTCGTTTTCCATGTGGGCAAGGTTCCCCGGTTCAATCAATTTTTCGAGAAAATCTTGGCAATTCATTGCAATTCCTTTTCGGCCTGACCATGAATTTTTCTCATCAACAGCTGATCAAGTTTCAAGCGTGCTTGGCGCACCCGTGTTTTCGCCGTTCCGATGGGGATTTCCATAACTTGAGCCAGCTCGGGAAAAGTCAACCTTCCCAGGTAAGTTAACCCGATAAGTATTCTGTCATCTTCCGACAACTTTGGTAGGGCATCATCTATGAGATCAACCATCTCATTCTTTTCGATCCTTTGAATCACTTCTTCTTCCAATCTCACAGCCGGATCGGGAACATTGGGAGCGGGTTCCTCGGACAATATTTCGGCCTTGCCGCGCCGCCGCCAGACATCGATCAAAAGATTCTTCGCGATGCGGAATATCCAGGTTTTTAAATTTCCGGTTTGAAAATCATCTTTATGTCGAAACACTTTTTCAAAAACCTCTTGAGACTTATCCATTGCCAGTTCGGGATTTGAGGTATTTTTGACAAAGAACTGATATAATCTGGTGCCGAAGATAGTATAAAGCTCTTCCCAGGCTTTTTGAGAACCTTTTACAGCTTCCTTCCAAAGTTCTTCAGGTGTCATTCACATATACTCAAACGAAATATGTCTGAAAAGGATTTAGTTTTTTACCTGTTCTGAAAACCATATAATCCATCACATCAATGATTTTTTAAATTTCTCAATGATTTGCAACCGCAGGGATCCGGCTCCGCTATTGTGAATGAGAAATAATGTTTGTCGAGGCGTAATGCTGTTCCGAGTTTGATGGAGCAAAAGATGGCCCGCGTAACTGGTGATGACGACCGCCAGATCGCATCTGCCGACAATCTCGGAAGTTCGCGCCTGACTGATTGTGTGGTACCCCTCATACCACTCGTAATCGGCTTCTTTCACACCGGCTTCTTTCAACAAAGGCCAATAATGATCTTTCCCGACGCCGCCGAAAACTACGACGCGTTTATTGAGCAGTAATCCTTCCACCGACTTCGCGGTTTCATCGGGAATCGCGTGTAATTCCCGCAGTTGTTGCGTCAATCGCTGGTTTTCCGCGTCCATTTGTCTAAGCTGGGAGCGCAATTCGGAGTCTTCTTCGATGGTAGCTTGGTAGTCTCGGTTGATTTGATTGATCTTGGCTTCCCATGCCCGAGCTTGTTTCGACACTTCAGCCGGGTCAAGTTTTTGCATCTTGATCTTCAATTCTTCGGCTTCTTGGGATAATCGCCTTTCTTCACCCTTGGCGTTGTCCCGCCCAATAATTGTTTGCTGCATTTCGTTTCGCAATTTCGTATTTTCACTGCGAAGATCTTCTATTCGAGCGTTCAAATCCCGCAATTTATTTTCGATTTCTTCTCGGGAAATGGTCGGCCTGGTCTGATGATAGAATTTTAAGACGAAGTGGTGATGCGTGTAAACTTCCAGGATATCCCGCAAATATTCAAGAATGATTTCTTTCTTGTCGGCGGTCGGGAAATTACCTTCGAATTCCGTCACCAACAGTTTTAAAAGTCGCTTGGCTTCACGATAGGCTTTATCCAAATCTTCTTGAAAAGACGGCCGAACAAGGCTTAAGGATCGCGTTTGGGTGTAAACCCATTCCAGATTTACGAAATCATCGGCTTCGAGAAGCAGCCAGGCAAGGATCAGATCGTCTTGAGATATTTCGTAAGTTAACCGGTTGACGATCGAAGACAATATTGTCTTTCTTTCTTCCTTGGATGAGGGAACCGTAAATTTCTGTTTCTTTTCACTTTTGCATACGACCGAAATTTGTTTAATTACTTTCGTAAAACCGGAAAACTCGTTGCGATCCAAAAATAGTTTCGCCAGCAGGTTCTTTTTTTTCAAGAAATGTCGCGGCTTGATTCTCGATTCCCCGCCTAATTTGATATCCCTCTCATCGCCTTTTTGGGGAACCTGGGAAACAGTTGGTCCGGCCTTGGAATCTTCTCGAAGACGAGTCGGTTTGTTTCCCATGCCCGAGCACGATGTACCACCACCGGAAACGGCGGATCCAAAGGGTAAACTCGTTGAGCGCTTGGATGGCGTGATTTCAGATGGGGTGTCGACAATTAATTCATTCATGAGCTTGGAGAGGATCGGACCGCCGAGTAGGATGTCGAGTAAATCTCCGACGAAGCGGGCAAAAGGATTCCCGAACTTCTCGTACAGTTCGGCGAATTTTTTATGAATCATCCAATTTTTGTCTTTCTCAGGCAAAGGAGATTGAGGGTTTTCACCGCCGGTTTTACGAGCTATATCACGGGCGATTTTGTCTGTAATATCGCCTCCGGCGGGCTTTTTTCCGGGCAGGCCGAACAAATCATCAAGTTCATCAGGTTTACTCCAGAGGGGTGGAAAGCCGAGCTCATCCGAATTTTTCTTTGTCATTTTCTTTCTCTTAAGGCGGCGAATTTACTGAATGATCAAATCTGGCAAATCGATGGAATCACGCATAGGAATTATTTGATTTTCTCCTTTTCCCAATTGACGCGATTCCCTCCCTTATTTTTGGCTTCCGTCAAAGCGTTGTCACCGGCTTGAACCAAATCCATGGGTTTGGTCATATAGGGATTGACGGTTGCGATTCCTATGCTTGTAGTAACTTTAACGGCTTTCCTTCCGGCTCTAAAACTGGTGGTATCAACCAAGTGACGGAGTTTTTCCGCGACGGTCAAAGCTCCTTCTAAGGATGTTTCCGGTAGCAAAAGGGCGAATTCATCTCCTCCGAAGCGCGCGATAAGGTCGTGGACTCTTGTAGCAAGTTTTAAAATACGTCCGAGCCTCTTTAATAACTGATCTCCGGAATTGCTTCCATGGACTTCATTTACATGCTTAAAACGATCGATGTCGATCATTATAAGCGAAAGCGACTTTTTGTGGCGAATCGAGCGATAAAATTCTTCAAGCAATCGTTGATGGAAATGTTTATTGTTTGATACACCGGTGAGTCCGTCGGTCGTGGCAAGATGGAACAACTTGGCATTATGAATAGCAACCGAGGCTTGAGCGGCGAAAACTTTCAAAAGATCCTGCGTGCGTTCATCGAAGAGTTTTGTGGGATCTTTTGTGTCGAGATATAAGACTCCGATAGTCGTATTTTGAATTCTCAGCGGAGTGACGATTATGGAACGTATAACCCGTTCGGTGCTTTTCCCGGCGTGAGTTCCCGAATCGGCGCGGGACGGTTCTTCGATAATCGGTTTTCCGGAGCGGAAACACCTTAATACGATTCCGGAAGTCGTCAGCATGTCTTTTTCAATTTCACGAGAACCGATTCGCCGATTAATTACCGTTTCCAATCTATCAAGTTCTTCGTTGTGAAGCATTATAAAACCGCGGTCGGACCCGGTTACTTTCATTGCCATTTCAAGCGTATATTCCAATAGTTTTTGAAAACTGGATAATGTGTTTAACGCGTAAGATACTTCGAGAATCGCTGAAAGCTCTCGCACTTTATCGGTTATCTCTTTCTCGGCGGCATGAACAGCTTCATGAAATTTCGCGGGCATGTTCGATCTCAGCGCTGAAAAAAGATTACGCACAAATCGTTCATTCTTATTGAGGAAGAACGGAAAAATCGTCGTCATCGAGTTGTCCAAGGAAGAAGGCGGTAAATCAAGATTTTCGCCATCCGAGGGTTCCAGATGCAAAAACACGTTTTCGGACAATTGAACGATAGTTCCCGGCTGTAGGGGAGTAATAAATCCGGGTTGCACTTTCCGCCCGTTTACATGTGTTCCAAAGGGAGTTTGTAAATCTTGAATGAAGACTTGCCCATCGGCGCCGGCCTGCAACCGCACATGCTCTTCCGAAATTCCCAGCAATTTTAGGATGACATCGCAGGTTTCGGAACTTCCGATTTTTATGCCATCGCTTCCAGGTGTTAGAAAACCCTCATATAATTGCTTTCCCGCTTGATCCTTAATAAGGAATTTCATGCCCTGTTGTTCCCCTTTTCAACTTCAACCCTATTTGCTTCTCACCCTATTATTATTGAATTTCATCAATCATTTTTTCCATCAAATATTGCATTTATTGATCATGATATAGCGCATTTTACGGCAAACGGATTCAGCATTTTCCGTCGGATTTCCAAACACGGATTGAGTATACTCCAAAAATACTCGAAATTTCAGCCTCGGATTGATGAAATTATTAATTACTGAAAGCAACTCTTTTTTGGAGCTTCGGTGAGCAACCACAGATTGCTATTTGTATAGGAATCCAAGGAGACCAGGGATCTTGAAACACCTTCGAATACAAGGGTTAAGGTGTCAGCGAGAACAAACCATCTTTCCGGTTTTGAACATTTCCTTGAGAATCTTAATGGCACCTGGCGTACCTTGAGTATCCAGCCATACGTGTGCCAGTTTCGATAGCATCAGCAAGAGTGCTGCGGGGCACATATCTATCTGCTTCGCCCATGTGACCCAAGGTGGTCTCAGTAAATTTCAGCTCTTCAGCAAGTGCCTTTCCCCCTTGGCCTTTTACCTTTTAATCATTATAGTCTCTTCGTCAATTTTCTCAGAATTAATCCATTGGAAACTCTTTTGAAATCCATCGTTGAGAAATATGGCCAAATCACAAAGCGGTATTTCAAAGGGAGGTTTCTTCGAAAGAATCACCTGTTCCACCGTTTCCGCATCTAATTCCAATTCTTCACCGCCAAGGATAATAATCGGGCGATGTTTTTTTAGGTTATACCATAGGCCAACCAATTTCCCGTAGATGTTCACCCGATCCTTCATGGAAAGGCATGCAAACCACAAGTCATCCTCAAAAGACAGGCTGAATACTCCCCCCCTGCCGAATTCTTGAGTATAAAAGAAGTAAAGGAAATCAGCGGAAATACTCTTTTTTGGAAAAGTTTGCATGTCTTGAAAACTGAAACCTGTTGATTTCACTTCATTTGCATCTATGATTGAGAAAAATCCCAACTTTCCAAATTGCATTTCGGCAAAAGGAAAAACACTTTCGAAAAGCCCTTTGAATAAATCATCCAAGCTGATTTTATCTTGCTTCCCGATAGCAATAAGGTTATATTTCGCGCCCATTTTTTTATTTATATGGATAGAGACTTCGGAAAATTCCTTTAGGATCTATCCGAAGAAGGTCATTTCCACTCTTAATATGAATCTCTCCAGGATACCTATGTTGAGACTACCCTATTTTAGCTGATACCCTAGGTGTTGCAAATTCAAACGACTCCCAGCTCCGAATAAACAAGAACAACAAAGAGGGTTTCATCTCCTCGCTTTATCAGCTTATCAATGAACTCACGAGCCACGATTTGACTTCGGCGGCAAAAACCCAAGGGATTCTCTCCAGATAACTGCTTACAATACCAATTCTCATAAGTGTAGGAGAGTTTGCCTGATGAGTCTGTGAGCACATCACCACCCAAAACGGCAACTTGGCTGTCCAGCAAAAGGTCAACCGCCTTAATCGCATCCGATAATTTCAAAGCCATTTCATTGCTCCCGGAATTGATCTCAGCCATTGACCGCCCCTGGGCAGAAACAAAACTTTTAAATATCTCTGGAATAAGCATCTTATGGATTAAGGTAGCGGTGATTTATCAAACCATTTTGATCTTTGATGAACTCGAAAATGCCGGATTCTCCACCATAGCTTCCGGGCATTTCTAGCCACTGGTATACTTTCTTGTCTGCGCCTGTTTTAGTACTCCATTTGCCGAATTCTGTAGCAAATCCATCAACACTCGGTGGAAATGAATGGCGAGGGTCAGAAGTATTATTCATCTGCTGTAAAACCTTTGGTGAATATTCTGCACCTTCAAAAAAGCCCTTGCGTCCTAACAGGAAAACCTGCCGTGAAGATTTGAGGAAACAGGCCGAAAGCCCCGGTGCTGTTGCGGCTTTGCTGAGGGTGACCCACTGATGCAATCCGGTGAAAATTCCGTCGAACCCTTGACGCGGGTTTTCGGCCAAAGAGCCGAAAACGATAGTCGTAATCAGGGTGAGAAAGAAAAAGATCCCGAGTAGTTTCTTGAATTTCATGAAAGCATTTTACCGTAAAAGGCGACTAAAGAAAAGAATGGAAGGCTGTTTTCCGCTTCGGGAAATCCTCATCGGCTGGACGTTTCCGGGAAGCTTCGAGGGTGTGAAGCACATTTTTTCCCTTTAGATGCGCTTTTGCTCTTGGTTCCTTCCCAAGCTTGCTACATTCCCCAAGCCGGGCACGACCACGAACTAGCCCACCGGTTCCGCTGCATCGCAGATCAGCGGAGGCGTGAGCCCAAGAGTAAAGGGCGGCGGGTCGATGTCCATTTAAAAAGCGTTTAAATGGCAAGCGAAGGCGGTCGGGTAGGAGCAGGAGATTGCTCCCCCGCTCCCCCCACAGATCCGTACGTGCCCAATTGAGGCATACGGTTCTTCAGGCACAACTTTCGCTTGCCCGAGTGGCTTAGATGTAGTGAATGATTCGCGGTTGAGGAAAAGGAAACTCCTTCAGTATTTTCTCGTAATTTTCCCAGGGAATCCAGCTACGACCACTTCGCCGACTCAGCCAATATTTCCACGCGTGTCTTATGAATTCCCTCATATCATGCAAACATCGAGAGTTTTTCCGGACAGCGTAGTATTGGAAGTGCCCACGAAGCTTACTCACCAGGGTTTCATGCTGCCGAGCCAATGGTTCATGACGATTGTCACGGCACCATGTCCAGATTGCCTTCTTGGCTCTTCGCATCCGCTTTTGGGCTGTTTTACGCATGATTGCCCAATTTCCCTTCAGGGATTTCCCCCAGTAATGTGTAAACCCAAGGAAATCGAAAGTATTTTCCCCCTTTCCTTTTCCCGTCCGTTGAGTGGGCGGACGAAAGGAAATCAGTCGCGTTTTCACGGGATGAATTGTGAGTTCGAACTTCCCAAACCGCTTTGGTAAAACCTCCATAACTCGGCGAGCATCGCTTTCATTTTCAAACCCGATTACAAAATCATCCGCCCAGCGGATAAGAAAACAACGCCCGGTCATTCTCGGTTTTACATCCCGAACGAACCATTCATCCAGGATATGATGCAAGAAGATATTCGCCAATAGTGGTGAAGCTACCCCGCCTTGCTGGGTTCCTTTATCGGGATACGAGATGATGCCCTTTTCCAGAACACCGGCATGAAGCCATTTCCCAATTAGACGTAGGAGTCCACCATCATTCACTCGCTGTCGAATGATTTCCTGCAATTTTCCATGACTGATGTTATCGAAACAGCCACTGACATCGGCGTCAATAACCCAAGTGATCTTCAGATTGTGGCACTGTTCCCGCAACTCATGCAAAGCCATATGTTGGCTGTGACCCGGTCGAAAGCCATGGGAGAACGAAAAGAAGTCCTGCTCATAGATCGAGTTCATCAGCATAACCACCGCTCTTTGAAGGATTTTATCCTCGAAAGTTGGTTTGCCAATGGGACGTTGCTTCCCATCTTCCTTTTGTATCCAAGTTCTTTCTACCGGGGGTGCTCGATAAGTTCCGGTTTTGATCCGCTGATACAGATTCTCAAGATTCGCTTCCAGACCAACGGCATACTCATCAGCCGTAACCTTGTCGTAGCCTGGGGCGCTGTCTTTTCTTGTGAGGTGATGAGCCTCCCGCAGAAAATCGACATCAATCAGATGTGCCAATGAAATGAAAACCTTCTTCGGATCTGACGCGGCCATCTCCGCGATCCGTTGAAGTCTCGTGAATACGGGTTGTGATTTCAGAGTATCACCCATAGTTCCCTCCAACAGAATATTGTGCCCGGCCTCGCTATCCCTCCCGTGGGTTCCCTGGGCTGAGTTCCCCACGATCATCGGTACTGTGCTCGGCTACGACTGCCACACGTTCATTTCTCCATCCTTGGATTCATCATCCTTGTTTGAAGATACCCGCTCGTTCTCGCTTTCTTTTGTGTCTCCGTGAGGACTCGCGGTTTTACCGGATCTTCCACCGGGGCTTATCCCTTCGGGGTTTGTCCCACGTTGATCAAGAGCTAGTTTTCGAGGATTTTACCAGTTTTTTTCTACTGGACACAACGATGCCTTTGCTGGGAATGGCCTTGGGTA
>Ga0209749_1002109_pt1 | contig 14436 bp, 14 predicted proteins | sample EPASupsiteSAE347_FD_187267 | JGI IMG/M metagenome (GOLD analysis project Ga0209749, IMG submission 187267) | Bioremediated contaminated groundwater from EPA Superfund site, New Mexico - Sample SAE3-47 (SPAdes) (version 2) | ecosystem: Environmental > Aquatic > Deep subsurface > Groundwater >... | reverse complement strand
GGTTTTTTTTTGAAAAGTAATGATAAGCGAGAGGTTCTAAAGTGGTTGATATTAATCTTACTTTGTTTGTGCAGATGGCCAATTTTCTTGTGCTCATCGTGATCTTGAACTACCTGCTCTATAAACCGATCCTTGCCCTCCTCGATAGAAGAAAGATGCGTCTTGATGAATCCGAGGGAGAAATCAAACGCCTCAACGAAACCGTCGAGAAGAAGGCGGCGGAGTACGAGGAAAAGCTCCGCCTGGCCAAACAGGATGCCTTGGAAAAGAAGAGTGAGATCCTCAAGGAGGCCGCGGATAGCGCCAAGGCTATCATCGACGAACGGCGAGGCAAGATTCCGGCGATGCTGGCGGAGTTTCAGGAGAAGGTAGGGCAGGAAGTGGGTGCGGCCCGGCGGATCCTGACAGATCAGTCCCAGAAAATATCAGCAGAGATCGCTGAAAAGGTGTTGGGAAGGAGTCTCCAATGAAAGATAATCACCGGCATCAACTGATAAAATCCATACTCCTTGCCTCTTTGATGATTTTGCTCACGGGTGCGGCGGTTTACGCGTCCGGCGGCGGCGAAGGTCACGTCAGCCCGGAAGAGCAGAAGAAATCACTTATCGACTTCGGCTACCGGCTGCTGAACTTTGCTATTCTCGCCGGGTTCCTCTGGTGGATGTCGGCCAAGAAGGTAAAGGAATTTTTTACCGGCAGGCGTGCGGACATCAAAACGTCCCTGGATCAGGCCCTGGCGGCGAAGGAAGATGCGGAAAAGAAATTTAAGGAATATGCTGCCAAACTGGAAAAGGCAACGGAAGAAATTGACGGCATTGCCGAAATGATCAAGGTCCAGGGATTGGCGGAAAAGGATAAGTTGCTTGAGGAGGCCAAGAAGGCCGCCGTCAAGATCGAAGAAGATACCAAGGCCCGGATGGAACAGGAATTCAGCAATGCCAGAAACCAGTTAAGGGCGGAGGCGGCGCAGCTCTCGGTGCAAATGGCCGAGGAGCTCCTTAAAAGGAATATCACGATTCAGGATCATGAACACATGGTCAAAGACTATTTGGATAAGGTGGTGATAAAACATTGATCGGAAGCACGATTGCAAAACGGTACGCCCGTGCGTTTTATGAAATTGCGGCCGAGGAAAGCCGGCTCGAAAAGTATTACCAAGAGTTGGCCAGCTTTTCCGCTATTATCAATGACAATAAGGACCTCAAGGACTTTCTGGCCAATCCCGTTTTTGATCAGAACGAAAAGAAGTCCGTAGTCGAAAGCATCCTGCAGAAAACGGACATCTCCGGAATTACTGCAAATTTTTTGAAGTTGCTTGCGGATAAACAAAGAATCATCATTCTTTCCGACATTGTCGATTGTTACCGGGAGTTGATGGACGAAGCCCTGAAAACGGTTCGGGCCAGTGTTAAAACGGCTTTCCCGCTGTCGACCGAGTTGATCCAGAAGCTTCAGGAGGGTCTTGAAACCCAGACCCGGAAAAAGGTCGATATGACCGTTATCGAGGAGCCCTCTCTGCTCGGCGGCATCGTCGTCAGGGTGGGGGACACCGTGTATGATAACAGTATCAGAACACAACTGAATAATATAAGGAATCTCTTAGGGGAGGAGATGTAGCGCATGGATACAATCAGGGCAGAAGAAATCAGTCAAATCATATCCAAACAGATCAAGGACTATGAGAAGAAGCTGGACATCAGCGAAACCGGTACGGTGCTTTCCGTCGGTGACGGTATCGCGAGAATCTACGGCGTCCAGAACGCCATGGCCATGGAACTGCTTGAGTTCCCGGGCGGTATTCTCGGCATGGTTCTTAACCTGGAAAGAGATAATGTCGGCGTTGCCGTTCTCGGTGAGGTGACCCACATCAAAGAGGGCGACATTGTCAAAAGAACGGGCCGAATTGCCCAAGTGCCGGTCGGCGATGCCGTCATGGGGCGGGTCATCGACGGGACGGGCGCTCCCATCGACGGTAAAGGGCCTATCGAGACGAATGAATTCCGTAGAATCGAGATGGTCGCCCCCGGCGTTATTCAGCGACAGTCGGTCAACCAGCCCATGTACACAGGCCTGAAGGCCATCGACGCTATGACGCCCATTGGACGGGGACAGCGCGAACTGGTCATCGGCGATCGCCAGATCGGCAAGACGGCTATCTGTATTGATGCAATTATCCGCCAGAAGGAAACGGGCATAAAGTGTATATATGTTGCCATCGGGCAGAAGAAGTCAACCGTTGCCCAGGTGGTTGAGAACCTCCGAAAGTATGATGCCATGTCATACACCTGCGTCGTCTCTGCCTGCGCCAGCGACCCGGCGACCCTACAGTATGTCGCCGCCTTTGCCGGATGCAGTATCGGGGAATATTTCCGGGATCGGGGTCAGGACGCCCTGATCATTTATGACGATCTCTCCAAGCAGGCCGTCGCTTATCGGCAGATTTCGCTGCTCCTGAGAAGGCCTCCCGGACGCGAGGCTTACCCCGGTGACATCTTCTATAACCACTCGCGCCTCCTCGAAAGGGCGGCCCGGGTCAGCCCGGAACTCGGCAGCGGTTCCCTCACGGCTCTGCCCATCATTGAAACCCAGGCGGGTGACGTCTCGGCGTATATTCCAACCAACGTTATTTCGATTACCGACGGCCAGGTCTATCTGGAGCCGTCTCTTTTCTTCTCCGGCGTCCGTCCGGCGATCAACGTCGGTCTCTCGGTTTCCCGCGTCGGCGGAGCCGCTCAGGTAAAGGCCATGAAGCAGGTGGCCGGAACTTTGAAACTCGACCTTGCCCAGTACCGTGAACTAGCCGCCTTTGCCTCCTTCGGAAGCGACTTGGACAAGGCGACCCAGGCCCAGCTTGAACGCGGTGTCCGCTTGGTGGAACTCCTCAAGCAGCCCCAGTTCCAGCCCATGTCCCTGGGTGAGGAAGTGGCGATCCTTTTTGCAGGAACAAAGGGATTCCTCGATAAGTATGCCGTTGATAAGATCAAAGATTACGAACTGCAACTTCTTTCGTTCGTGAAGAACAAGTATGCCGATATTCTCAAAGAGATCGATGAGAAGATGATCATCAGTCCCGAACTTGAAAAGAAAATGAAAGACGCCTTTGCGGAATTTGACGCCGTATTTGCCGGCTGAAAGACTTTGGAAACAGCAGATAAATAAGTCGATTTGAAAAAAGGGAGTAACAGTTAATGGCCGCACTAAAGGACATTAAGAGACAGATAGGAGGCGTTCAAAAGACAAAGCAGATTACGAGCGCCATGAACATGGTGGCGGCCTCCAAGTTTAGAACCGCGCAAATGCGGATGGATAATTATCGCCCTTATGCCGGTAAATTCATGGAGGTCCTCAACAGCCTGGCCCTGCGTGTGGACGCCACTTCCCATCCCCTGCTGGCGATCAGACCGCCCAAGAAGCTCCGGGTGATCTGTATGACCTCGGATCGGGGGCTTTGTGGCGGGTTCAATACCAACCTGATTAAGGCAACAGAGCGATTCCTGAAGGAAAAACTAGGGGAAGGCAAGGATGTTACCCTTATTCCCGTTGGCCGGAAGGGACGCGACTATTTCAGGAAAAAAACCAAGATTATCAATGACCGCGTGGATGTATTTAGAAAATTCGATATGAGTCTCGCTGTTGAGATTTCCAATGATATTATCCCTTCCTTCCTCAAGGAAGAGTATGATGAATTGTATCTCGTCTATAATGAATTCAAAAACATTTCTATCCATCGTCCCGTAGTGGTAAGGCTTTTCCCCCTTCCCTCCATAGGACAGGAGGAGACGACGGATCCGGAAAAGCGCATCGATTATATTTACGAACCTTCGGATGAGGTCCTCCTCGACAGGATCCTTCCCATGTACGTGCGGGTCCTTATCTACCGCGCCCTCCTGGAGACATACGCCGGAGAAAACGGGGCGAGGATGGCGGCGATGGACAATGCCACCCGTAACTGTGAGGATTTGATCGGTTCGTTGTCACTACAGTACAACAAGGCCAGGCAAGCGGCGATTACGGCAGAACTGATGGACATCGTCGGCGGCACCGAGGCCTTGTCAAAAGGATAGTAAATTTAACCACTTTTTAAGGAGATGGGTATGAATATAGGAAAGATTGTGCAGGTAATCGGGCCGGTCATTGATGTTGAGTTTGAGGAAGGTAAGCTTCCCTATATCCTGAACTCGATCCTCATAACCAACCCAACTATCAATGACGAAGAAGACAACTTGATCGTTGAGGTAGCCCAGCATCTAGGTGATAATGTTGTTCGTTGCATTGCCATGGACATTACCGATGGTCTGGTCCGGGGTATGGCGGCTAAGGATACCGGGGCTCCCATCATGGTTCCCGTCGGCAAGGAATGCCTGGGTAGGATTCTCAACGTCGTGGGTCGGCCCGTGGATGGTCTGGGCCCCATCGATGCTAAAAATATGATGCCTATTCACCGTGACGCCCCCACGTTCCTCGAACAGAATACGTCGGTACACGTTCTCGAAACGGGCGTCAAGGTTATCGATCTCCTCGTACCTTTCCCCCGGGGCGGCAAGATGGGTATGTTCGGCGGCGCCGGCGTGGGCAAGACCGTCGTCATGATGGAGATGATCCATAACATCGCCATGCACCACGGCGGTATTTCCGTGTTTGCCGGTGTGGGTGAGCGCACCCGGGAAGGAAACGACCTTTACATGGAAATGAAACAGTCCGGCGTCATCAAGCAGGCGGCCCTGATCTACGGTCAGATGACCGAGCCCCCGGGAGCGAGATCGAGAGTGGCCCTCACGGCCCTGGCCGCGGCGGAATACTTCCGGGATGTGGAAGGACAGGACGTGCTTCTTTTCGTTGACAATATCTTCCGTTTTACCCAGGCAGGTTCCGAGGTTTCGGCCCTCCTGGGGAGAATGCCCTCCGCCGTCGGTTACCAGCCGACTTTGGCCACGGACCTTGGCGGGCTTCAGGAACGGATTACCTCGACCAATAAGGGATCCATCACGGCGGTCCAGTGCGTGTACGTTCCCGCGGACGACTTGACCGACCCGGCGCCGGCTACAACCTTTGCCCATCTCGACGGCACCGTCGTTTTGTCCCGACCCATTGCCGAGCTTGGTATTTATCCCGCGGTGGACCCCCTTGATTCAACATCGCGGATTCTTGATCCGAATGTTGTCGGGTTGGAGCATTACAACGTTGCCCGTCTGGTCCAGGTGACCCTGCAAAAGTATAAGGACCTCCAGGACATTATCGCGATTCTGGGCATGGATGAGCTTTCCGAGGAAGACAAACTGACCGTCGGCAGGGCGAGAAAGATTCAGAGATTCCTGTCCCAGCCCTTCTTTGTTGCCGCCCAGTTTACGGGCACCGACGGGAAATTCGTATCCGTCCCGGATACGGTGCGCGCCTTCAAGGAAATCCTCGATGGTAAACATGACGATCTTCCGGAGCAGGCCTTCTACATGGTTGGCGGTATCGAGGAAGTTATTGAAAAGGCAAAGAGGCTGTCGGAATAGCCGGAGGATAGCACATGGCTGATGAACTGATGTTGGAAATTGTTACCCCGGAAAAACTTGCCTTCAGCGGCAAGGTGGAAGAGGTGACCGTACCGGGGAGTGAGGGAGAATTCGGTGTCCTGAGAGGCCATGCGTCGCTGCTGAGCTCCATTCAGATCGGCGAACTGAGTTATACCAGGGATAACAAACGGACCTGTTACGCTGTGGATACGGGCTATGCCGAAGTATTGTCCAGTAAGGTTACTATTCTCGTCGAAGGGGCGGAGCGGTCCGACATGATTGACAAGGATCAGGTCCGTAAGGAAAAGGCTGATGCTGAAGCCAGGCTGGCAAAGATGGCCAAGGAAGATCAGGATTATGAGAAGGTTAAGGCCGCCGTTACCAAGGCGGATACGCGTCTCAGGGTAGCGGAAAAGGGCTGATCGGGCTGAAAAAGAGTAATTATCGGCCGGGAAAGGTTACTTTCCCGGCCTTTTTTATTTATTCCTCGGGAGAGATGAAAATATCGATGATGTCAAATTCCCTTATGCCCCCGGGGGCGTTAACGCGGGCGGTGTCGCCGATGGACTTGCCCACCAGGGCCTTGCCGATCGGCGAGGTTACAGATATTTTATTCAGTCCGATATCCGATTCATGGGGGCCGACAAGCTGATAGGTGGTCTCCTTTGCCGTTTTCGCGTCCGCGATGATCACGGATACCCCGAAGACAACCTTGTCCGCGGAGAGATTTTTCAAGTCGATGATTTCCGAGGTGGCAAGATTATTTTCCAGTTCCTGAATCTTGCCGTGAATGAAGGACTGTCTTTCCTTGGCAGCCGTATATTCGGCGTTTTCAGATATGTCACCATGGGCGCGCGCCGTTTCTATATCCCGGACATTTCCCGGAACTTCGACACTCTTGAGATATTCCAAATCCTTTTTGATCTTTTCAAATCCTGCTTTGGTGATGGGTGCTTTTTTCATGCTCCGATGACTCCCTGGCGGCAGTACAATGCCTAAATCATTGTCTCATTCATTTTGTCATTCCTAATGGATTAGAACCATGCTGTCAAGGCGGATTTGACCTTTCTGCTTCACTTTTCATTTTCTCAATGGATTTTCATACTTCGTTGTGCCCGTGCCGGGCATGGGGGTTAATAGTGGGGAGCGACAAAATAAACGGTGATTACCGTTTGTGAAAAATATGTGTTTGCTGTATGGGACAAATTACATGTTGGCGCAAATTGAGTTAAGGAGATACCCCACTTGCCGTATATACATCCGTCGGAAGCGGTAAGCGTTGGGTGGAGATCATTTGTCGAAGAAAAACCCATGAGCCACTGGAAAATATCAGGGTTTGGGTGGCGATGATTTTGGCAATCTTCTTCCTTGAAGTCAATATTTGACAGACCCCATTGCAAGGTGTACGTCTCATGTCGTAATCCTCAAATCAACAACCAACATAGGAAGTGATAGAACTACGAATATGCTTGAAATCGATTTAGACAGTTGGGAGGCATTCGAAGAGCGGCTTCAAACACTTAGAAAAGAGCGCATCCAGCAAAAATGGTCGGCCAACTTCCTATATCGCGGGCAAGGAAATAGTACGCGGGAGCTTCAGACTACCCTTGAACGGAATGGCAAAAAAGTATTGTCCTTGAGGGAATACCACCACTTGATTTTTGTTGTGAAGCCACAGATTGAATCTTTTACCGGAACCAATTGGAACATACTGCCATACCCAAATGGCATCGACAAATGGCTTAATGAGAACGACAACCTTATACCAAATGCGTTTGGTTGGTCCACCGAGTTCCAAGATACATATAGCTTTATGGCGTATCTTCGGCATTATAGTTTCCCCTCACCATTTCTTGACTGGAGCAGCTCACCATACGTCGCAGCGTACTTTGCATTCAGAGACGTTTTGCAATGTAAGAAAAATGTGTCCATTTATGTTTTCTTGGAGTCTACAAGCGAATTTGGATTAAAATGTGGAAACAGTAGCAAACCACAAATACACAAGTTTGGGCCATATGTTAAAACGGATCGACGGCATTTTCTTCAGCAGAGCCATTATACAATCTGCATATTTCATGACGGAGAGTGGCGATATGCTCCACACGAAAAAGCTTTTGATCGCTGTGACCCAAATCAAGACGTTCTATGGAAGTTCAATATTCCTTTTTCTGAAAGGTTGAAGGTTTTGAGCTTGCTCGACGGTTATAACGTAAATGCCCTATCATTGTTCGGCTCGGAAGAGAGCCTTATGGAGACCATGGCATTACGAGAACTACACTTCCGAGAAAGAGATCTCTAACATTCTACAAATTACAAGTTCATCAACTGTTGATTATATCGACACAAAAACAAATGAAGGGGTGGAGATGTCGAAAAGGTTATTCACGCTGTTTCTCGTCACGATCCTTCTTCTTTATGTACGTTCTATGTATGCGGCCAGTACTTTGGATTATTTAAATATGGGGAAGCGTGCATACGGGGAAAGACATTACTCTGAGGCAATCCAAAATTATGAAAAAGCAGCCGAATCATTCAAACAAAGTGGGGAAAAAGGTGGTTACGCGGCAGTGCTTAACATCATAGGAATGGTTTATAAAGCTTGGGGTAATTATGACCGTGCAGTGGAGAACTACCGTAAGGCCTTGGCGATCAACAAGGAACTGGGGAAGAATGTTGATGAAGCCATGACAGCGGACAACATAGGGCAAGTCTACTATGCATGGGGTCAGTATGATAAGGCGATAGAATATTACAGCAAGGCTTTGGCAGTATATGAAAAGCTGGGACAAAAAAAGGGTATAGCAATCTGCATGAACAGTATCGGAATGGTCTATAAAGCCTGGGGTAATTATGACCAGGCGGTGGAGAACTACCGTAAGGCCCTGACGATAAATGAGGAACTGGGGAATAAGCCCATGATAGCGGTTTCTTTGTACAACATTGCGGAAGTCTACTATGCTAGGGGTCAGTATGAAAGGGTAGTTGAATATTTGAGCAAGACCTTGGCGATACAAGAAGAACTGGGGAATAAGAATAATATCGCGTCCGCACTAAACGGTCTTGGAATGGTTTATGGAGCTTGGGGGCAACACGATAATGCGCTGGAATATCATCGTAAAGCCCTGGCAATATATGAAGAGTTGGGAAGAAAAGATCATACAGCGATTTCACTGAACAATATCGGAGAAGCCTGCAGAGTTTTGGGTCAGTATGAAAGGGCGCTGGAATATTACCGCAAGTCTCTCGCAATGGAAGAAGAAATGGGGAGAAAAGATGGTATAGCCACTGTATTGAACAACATCGGGCTAGTTTACGACGCTTGGGGTCATTATGACCAGGCGCTGGAGAACTACCGTAATGCCCTGTATATAGTAGAAGAAATGGGACAAAAAGCACTGAAGGCAACCATACTGGGCAACATCGGGAGAGTGTACTATGGCTTGGGTCAGTATGACCGGGCAGTGGAATATTACAGAAATAAATTGGCGATAGCAGAAGAACTGGGTGCAAAGGACAAGATAGCAGTCGCCATGAGCGACATTGGGGTGATCTTTTATGTAGAGGGAGAATACAGCAAATCAATCCCCTACTTCGAGAAGGCTGTGGCTTTGAAAGATGAACTGCGCCAGACGGCGAAAGGTGATATCCGCCGCGATTACCTCGCTTCTCAAATTATTACATATCAGGGTCTTGCCGCTTCTTATTTCCATGTAGGTTCTTTTGAGAATGCCTTTAACGCAATAGAGGCCGCCAATTGTAAATATCTAGTGGAACAGATGCAGGGAAAGCTGGACACAACACTTGAAATATTTGACGTGGAGAAATACCGGAGAAATATACCCGTTCATACGGCTGTCGTGAGCTTTGCCAATATGGAACAGGATGATTCACTTGTGTTTACGATTGACAGCAAGGGCTTATATGGAGCGGAGTTCAAGAAGAAGGAGTTCATATCTGCCATCAACAATAAATTTGAGACATCCATTGTAAAGGTGTCTGAACGGACACGGGGAATAAAAATAAAAGAGAAGACTACGGCTAAAGAACAAAGTGCCCTCATAGAGAAGGAAAAGAAAGACAAACCCGCCTTTGACAGGATTATCGAATATTACCGCCAACTGCTTTCCAATTCCAATCCGACAAAGGAAGAGGAAGCCGCTCGAAAGCAGATAGCCAGCGCGCTATACAGGCTCCTCTTCAGCGGTATCGATAAGAATCTTGCGGGAAAGAACGAACTGGTCATAATCCCCGGTGGCGTACTTGCCTTTGTGCCTTTCGAGAGCCTCATCCTGCCCGACGGTCGTTATTTGGCAGAGCGATTCAACATCAAATACAGCCAATCTCTCACCGTATCGGAAATTATCGAAAAGAGAAAATACGATCCTCACAGAAAGCCCTTGCTTGCCTTTGGCGGTGCCGTCTATGATGAAGGCAAGTATGCAAATGAAATGATCACCAATGAGGTACAATTAAATTCTGCCCTTCTTGCCCTCAACAGGGGCGGCGATGCCCGCGTTACATATGCAGGACTTGGCTATTCCTGGTCTAACCTGCCCGGAACGCTGGCCGAAGTAAAGGCGATCAAGTCCATAATTAAAGATGCTGATGTCTACACGGGAAGCAAGGTAACTAAAGCAAGTTTCTCGGAAATGTCCAAGAAAGGTGAATTACGAAACTACAAGGTCATTCATTTGGCCACACATGGCTTGGTGGTTCCTGAAGCCCCGGAGCTATCTGCCGTGGTCTTTTCCCAGTTCACAAAACCGAAGCAAGGTGATGACGGCTATTTGAGAGCGGGGGAAATCCTTGATCTTGACCTCAAGGCGGACTTCGTGAATCTGTCTGCCTGTGAAACTGGTTTAGGAAAACTATATGGCGGTGAGGGGATAGTCGGTCTTACCCAGTCGTTTTTGGTAGCCGGTGCCAATGGATTATCTGTATCACTTTGGCAGGTGGCGGACGAATCGACGACGGAATTCATGGTGGGCTTATACAAACTGGTTAAAGAAAATGGCCTTTCCTATGATAAGGCAATGACGGAGATGAGGAGACAATTCATCAGGAACCCCAAATGGAGTTCCCCTTATTTCTGGTCGCCATTTGTATATTATGGGAATTCATAGAGTATCCATAATATGAAGGTCATTGATCGGTATATGGAGTGTGGCGACCTGCACAACGGGTTTGCCCGCCCTAAAAATAATTGCCGGTTACGACTGGCAATCCTCACTTCAATCCCATATTGAATGTTATTGCTTCGATGGAGTGTGTAATAAAGGTTTCCTAATACTTTTAAGAGCATCTCTATAGCGCAAGCTGACTTTCTATGTTTTGATTCTGGAGGATAGGGCCACGAATGTTCCTGGTGGGTCCTTTCGTTTCTTGGCAGCCAACAGAGCAACTTCGGAAGTTGGTTATTCGGTGAGTTAATAGAAGAAACCTTCTGAAAATAGGCGAAGCGTAGATATAACAAGCGATGTCGCCAGCCGTCCCTTCACAAAGCTTTCACAGGTGCTTTGAGTGAGCGGGCTCGCTTGATGAAGGCGGTATCGAAGGTATAAAAAGACACGCCTTCCGGACTCGATGCCAAATGCAGGGCGTCGGCGAAATCGAGCCCCTTTTCATAAAAATCGATCGCTTTCTCCAGTTGATCCGGCATTTCTACTTGCACGTTGGGCAAACCGAGGATGTGTCGCAAGGCCCGGATGATGGCCGTTGCAGGAAGTTCATAGGCGGCGCGTAGAACCCATTCCAACTCCAGGATCGTTGTTTTTGCAACAAAGATTTCCTCCGCTTCGGCCAAAACAGCCAAGGCCCGCTTTGCCTGGTCGGGTTCGTCGTTGGTGACGTAACGGACCCAGACATTGGTGTCCAGAGCAATCATGCCGTTTTTCCTTTCTGCCAGCGCTTGCGGATGTCCCCTTGAATCGCCTGCTCCATGTCCTGTAGATTGATGATTGGTCCCTGGTAACCGGTACAGCCAAGTCCGTCCTCCGGACGGGTGAGCGGAAATTGTCGGCTGGGTTTCAGAAGGATGCCGGAGGCTATCTCCTCGACAATAAATCGAGTGCCCGGCCGCCATCGGCGGCTCTCCCTAAGGGACTTGGGGATGACGATCTGACCTTTGCCGGATAGCGTAGTGGTAATCATGGCCACCTCCTGGGTGTGTAAGATTCGGTAAGATGAAAAATAGCAGTTTTTTCGTTGAAGGTCAAGCAAGAGCTGAGCCCGGCGAGTCCCTTGCGTGAGAGTCGGATTTGTGCTAGGGAGGGATCAGGATGTTTGACAATTATCAAAGAGACATAAACTATTTAAGGATTTCCATCACCGACCGTTGCAACCTCCGGTGTCGGTACTGCATGCCCAAGGAGGGCCTGTCCCAGATCGGACACGACGATATCCTGCGCTATGAAGAAATACTCAGGGTAGCGAGGGTCGCCGTATCCCTCGGAGTGGCCAAGGTCAGAATCACCGGCGGCGAGCCCCTGGTCAGGCGCGGGATCGTACCTTTCGTTGCCGCTCTGAAAGCCGTGCCCGGAATCCGGGATCTCAGCCTGACGACTAATGGCATCCTCCTGGAGAGGTGTGCCGCAGATCTTTTCAAGGCCGGGGTCAGGAGAATCAATGTCAGTCTTGATTCCCTCAATCCTGATAAATATCATGAGATCACCAGGGGGGGGTGTCTCGATGACGTTCTGCGGGGTATTGCGGCCGTCTATGCCCAGGGTTTTTCACCAATAAAAATAAATGTTGTGGCGATTAAAGGATTTAATGATGATGAAATCCTCGATTTTGCCCGGTTGACTATGGACAGTCCTTATCAGGTCCGATTTATTGAATTGATGCCTCTGGGGCATCCGGGGCGGGATAATCTCGGCAAGTACCTGGCCAGCGAAGTCATTATGGGGGCCATTGCCGGCAAATATCCCTTAAGTCCCGTAAATGGCGAGCGGGAAAGGATGGACGGTCCGGCAAAGATGTACCGGATCGCCGGCGGTACGGGAGAAATCGGTTTTATCAGTCCCGTAAGCCATCATTTCTGCCACCTTTGCAATCGCTTGCGGCTGACGGCGGACGGAAAACTGCGCGCCTGTCTGTTGTCCGATGAGGAGATCGATTTGAAGACCCCCCTGCGAACAGGTTGTACGGACAGTCTCTTGGAGACGCTCATTAAAGAGGCCATTGCCGGAAAACCCCGGAAACACGAAGTACAGTTTGATGACCAGTCCCTCCGCAAGTGTGTGAAAAACATGTCGGCAATCGGAGGTTAGCGGCCTTGAGCTTCCCTGAAGAAATTGCCCGATCCTACGATGCCTGGCGCGAAACGCCTGCCGGTCATTACATCGACAGCCGTGAAAAGAGCATGATCCTGGATCTGACCCAGCCCCGGGGGGGAGAACGCCTGTTGGATGTCGGCTGCGGAACCGGCGACCATTTGTGGCTCTTCCGTAGGAAGGGATGTGATGTTACCGGCGTCGATCCCTCTGCGCCCATGCTTGATATGGCCCGGCAAAAACTTGGTCACAAAGCGGACTTTTATTTGGGGCAAGCGGAAGATCTTCCCTTCTCAGATGATGAGTTTGATATCGTAACCCTGATCACTTCGCTGGAATTTACCGCTGATCCGGTGCAGGCTATTCATGAAGCCATCAGGGTTTGCCGGGGAAGGGTCTTCATCGGGGTCCTCAACAAATTTTCCTGCCTTGGCGTTTCCCGCCGTTTAACCGGTTTCTATCGACCCTCAATATATGACCGCGCCCGTTTCTTTGGCATCGGCGAAATGGCGACAATGATTCGCCGGCAGCTCGCGGGGGTAAGGATTCGCTGGGGAAGCGTGATCTTTCTTCCTTATGGCTGGTACGGTTTCGCCAGGGGAATCGAGGAGTTCCTGCCGGTTATGAATAATCCGCTTGGCGCCTTTCTCGGGTTGTCCTTTTCCGTCACCTTTACTCAGGTAACCGTTCAGGAGCCGATACGGGAAGCAATGCGCCTTGAAAGTAAAGGCAGGCAACCCCTGCCGGGAGTGGTGCGGGTGATTAAATGATCCGGAAAGCTATGTTTTTCGAGGTATTGGCGGATCAGCAGGTTCAATGCGGCCTCTGCGCCCACGCCTGCCGGATAAAAAGCGGTAAGCGCGGCGTTTGTGGCGTCCGGGAAAATCGGGAGGGGATTCTTTACAGCCTTAATTATGGAATGGTGGTTGCTGAAAATATCGATCCCATCGAGAAAAAACCCTTCTTTCATCTCTATCCGGGCTCCCTTTCCTACTCCCTGGCTACGGTGGGCTGTAATTTCCGTTGTCGCTTCTGTCAGAATCACGAAATCTCCCAACTGCCCCGGGAGACGGGTGATATTGTGGGGCGAGCCGTTTCGGCGGCGGAAGTTGTGGAAAGGGCCGTCCGTTCCGGCGCGAAGACTATCGCCTATACCTACACGGAGCCGACGATCTTTTTCGAGTTTGCCTACGATATCGCCCGCTTGGCACACGAGCGGGGTATAGGAAACGTATTTGTTACCAATGGTTATATGAGCCGGCAGGCTGTCGACGCCATCGCCCCCTATCTTGATGCCGCCAATGTTGATCTGAAGTCATTCCGCGAGCACTTTTACCGGGAGCAATGCGGCGCCAGGCTGCAACCGGTCCTCGATACGATCCGCAGGATGAAGGAACTGGAAATCTGGGTGGAAGTGACCACCCTCCTTATCCCGGGACTGAACGACAGCGATGAGGAAATCGGAGGGACGGCGGATTTCCTGTGTTCCGTCGGGGCGGAGACGCCCTGGCATATCAGCCGTTTTCATCCCCGCTATCAGATGCTTGCGGAAAGGGTTACCTCTGTTGAGGAAATCCGGAAGGCGGCAGGTATCGGCAAAGCAAGGGGGCTCAAGTATGTCTACAGTGGTAATGTGCCGGGAGAGGCGGGGGGAAAAACCC
>Ga0209749_1002104_pt1 | contig 14486 bp, 9 predicted proteins | sample EPASupsiteSAE347_FD_187267 | JGI IMG/M metagenome (GOLD analysis project Ga0209749, IMG submission 187267) | Bioremediated contaminated groundwater from EPA Superfund site, New Mexico - Sample SAE3-47 (SPAdes) (version 2) | ecosystem: Environmental > Aquatic > Deep subsurface > Groundwater >... | reverse complement strand
GCGGATTATTCTATTTATAATCGTTCAGCTTATCTATTCTCTTTGATTTTTATCATTTTTGTTTTGGTAAATTTTTTCTCTTATTTCGTTATAAGATTAATCAAAAAAAAGAATTCAGGTTTCGCATTGACATTATTCAGTATTTTTCAGATTGCAGTCGAGCTTTTATTGATATTTTCAATGACCTTGATTATCAAGGGCGGTTTGCTGATTGGTGTGTTTTTCTTTTTGCCCATTATCTCATCGGCCGTAATTTTAGGGACTAACAGCGTTTTATTGACTGCGTTTATTTCGATTTTACTGATTGCGTATTTGAATTTTGTACATTATGTCGGCATCGACGGATTAGATTTGTCAAAGTCATTAAATGATTTTATCGTATTCTTTGGAATTTTTATTATCATTTCATTGTTTATATCCAGAATGATTAAGTTTATCGTGAATCAAGATATAAGCCTGTTAATCAAGGCAGATGAGCTGGAAAAGGTGTCAGAGTATCGCAAAAACGAATGGACGCAATTGCAAAAAACCTCACAATTGTTAATTGAAAAAGAAAAAGAAGTAAGCACAAAAAACAAAGAGTTCGATAAGCAGATCAAAGACCTGGAGCGTTCGGAAAAGGCTATGCTTAATGCATTTGGCGAGTTAAAAAAGGAAAGAGAAAGAGTCGAAAAGGCAAAGAACAAAACTGAAGCAATTATTTCTAATTTTATCGACCCGATAATTCTAGTTAATAGCAAGGATGAGATTAGTTTTATTAATCCGTCTGCGCGAGAGATATTTGGTTTTGACGATAGCGTTTTGGGAAAGAAAATTCCTGGCGATGGAGCCTTTTCGATGAATAATTTTAAAAGCCTGACCAAAATTGATTATAGCATAAAAACAAGCAAGGATTTGAAATCACAAGACCCTACCGAGGAGGAGGTTGTCGTTAGCCATATTGGCAATGAGTTTACTTATAAAGTGATTACGGTTGATGTGGTGGATAAAAAAGGCAATAATTTGGGAGTGATGAAGATTTTTAATAACCTGACTAGGGAAAAAATCCTTGATAAATTGAAGTCTGACTTTATTTCCATTGCTGCTCATCAGCTCAGGACGCCCTTGTCGGCAATCAAATGGGCCATAAAAATGGTATTGGATGGCGATACCGGCAAATTGACCGAGGAGCAGGAAGAAATGCTTTTCAAGGGCTATCAAAGCAATGAACGTATTATCGAGCTGGTAAATGATATGCTGGATGTTTCTCGCATCGAAGAAGGAAGGTTCGGTTATTCTTTTGATGAGGGCGATCTTTTGAAAGAGCTTGATTTTGTCATTGACAGCTTGCAGCCGAAAATTAAAGAAAAGGCTATTAAATTGATTGTGGTCAAGCCGGAAAAGGTGCCACCGTTGTTTATGGATAGACAAAAAATGACTTTAGTTTTGCAAAACTTAATCGAGAATGCGATTAAGTATACGCCAGACAGGGGCAAGGTGGAAATAACGATGGAAATGCAGGGCAATTTTTTGAAAACTAGGATTAGGGATAACGGCGTCGGCATTCCAGCAGTTGATCAGATGAAGATATTTTCTAAATTTTTCAGAGCTAGCAATGTAATGCGCATGCAAACAGAGGGATCAGGGCTGGGTTTATTTATCGTTCGGAATATTATCAAAAAACATGGCGGAGAAATAACTTTTGACAGTAAAGAGGGAATGGGAACGGAGTTTGTATTTACTTTGCCATTAAAAAATGAATAAAAATAATTAAAATATCTTGCCGTTTCGGAGTTTGTTATTCAGACTCTGGAATAGCAAAAGATTTATATGGAAAATGAAACTAAGAAGAAAATTTTAATCGTGGAGGATGAGCAGCAATTGGTGGAATTGCTTTCAGCGAAATTAACCAAGGAGGGTTATGAAGTTGAGGCAAAATATGACGGTGAAGATGGCTTGTTGAAGATTAGGTCATGGAAGCCGGATTTGATTCTTTTAGATATCATGATGCCCAAAGTTGATGGTTATGGAGTTTTGATGGCGATGAAAGAGGAAAATATCAAGATTCCGGTTATCGTTATTTCTAATTCTGGTCAGCCCGTTGAAATTGAAAAGACAAAAAAATTAGGCGCAGTTGATCATTTGATAAAAACTGATTTTAGTCCGACTGATGTTTTAAAAAAGGTAAAATCATACTTGAGTGGCGAAACAGCTGCTAGTTTCGATGAATCAGTTTTGACACCCGTCGATGGCGCTATCGGCAGCAAAGGCTTAAAGGTTTTATTGGTTGAAGATGATTCTTTTTTGGGCGAAATATGTAGCAAGAAGTTGGTTAAGGAAGATTATACTGTTTATAGGGCTGTTGATGGTATGCAAGCGCTAGAAGGGGCAAAAATAATCAAGCCGGATATTATTCTTTTGGATATAATTTTGCCAGCTATTGATGGCTTTCAAATTTTGGGTGAGTTAAGAAGGTCAACTGACGAAAAGATAGCCAATGTGCCGATTATTATGCTTTCCAATCTTGGTCAAGATGATGATGTAAAAAAAGCGACGGAAATGGGAGCGACTGGGTATATGGTCAAAGCGCACTTTACTACTGACGAGATTGCGAATAAAGTAAAGACTGTTTTGGGTAAATAAGACTTAGTTATAAATATAAAGAATAAAATAAAATCTCCCTCGCCCCGCGGGAGAGGGTCGGGGTGAGGGGTTTTTGTATGACAAAGAAAAAAAATACAATCGAACTATTAGCGCCCGCAGGGAATTTGGAAAAATTAAAAACAGCGTTGACTTTCGGTGCGGATGCGGTTTATGCCGGGATTCCGGATTTTTCGTTGCGCGTGCGCATTAATGATTTTGATTTGGAACGTATTAAAGAGGCAACTGAACTTTGTCACGAGCTGGGTAAAAAGATTTATATCACGACGAATATTTTTGCGCACAACAAGCATCTTGATAAGTTGACTGACTATGTCAAAATTTTAAAAAAAATCGGCGTCGATGCCTTGATTGTGGCAGACCCGGGCGTGATTCAAATCATCAAAAACGTCTGGCCTCAAGCGGAGATTCATTTATCGACTCAAGCGAACTGTACTAACTGGCAGGCAGCCAAATTTTGGCATGATTTGGGCGTCCAGCGCGTTGTTCTAGGTCGAGAGGTCACTTTGTCCGAGATTAAGGAAATAAAGAAGCGTGTGCCCAAATTGGAGCTCGAATACTTTATTCACGGTGCGATGTGCATGGCCTATTCGGGGCGTTGTTTTTTGTCAAAGCACTTTGTAGATAAGTCGGCGAACTTGGGTGACTGCGCGCAGCCTTGTCGTTGGAAATACAACACGAAATCTTCCCAGACTGCTGCACCGCTGGCAGGAATTACGAATTACGAATTACGAAATAATGAGGAGCATCTTATTTACGAGGAAAAGCGACCGAACTCACCATTGGAGATCGTTGAAGAGGAGCATGGAACCTATATTTTAAATTCCAAGGATCTGATGCTGTTGGATTATTTAGAAGAGTTAATCGATGCGGGCGTGACCAGTTTTAAGATTGAGGGTCGAGCTAAGAGTGTTTATTACCAAGCCATGATTGCCGGCATTTACCGCCACGCGATTGATTTACTTTTGACTGATAAAAAAATTGCAAAGAAAGAAATAAAAAAAATGAAGAAAGACCTGGAAGAAAAGATTGTTAGCCGCGGTTTTACAACCGGCTTCTTGGTGGGCGACAAGGCGGATGAGGACACAGAGAATACACATCAGGTGATTGGCTGGGAATTTTGCGGGCAGGTGCAATCAATTAAAAATTACGAATTACGAATTACGAATAAAGGTAAGAATTTTTTAACCTTGGTTAAGGTTCATAACGTGATTAAGATTGGCGATGAGCTCGAGATTGTCATGCCGTTTTATGAAGTGAAGAAAATGAAATTGAAAAAGATATATGATGTAAATACGAATGAAGCGATTGAAAAAGCGCACGGTGGACAAGAGAGGGCAGTGTTAATTGAAACTAGTTTTGAGATCCCAGAATTCAGCGTGTTGAGGAGAAAAGTGTAATATGAGTTAAAATATTTCTTGTCATTCTGGAGCGAAGCGATAGAATCTTCGACTACGTAAAAAACGTACAAAGCGGAAGATTCTATCACTTCATCCGCCGCGGCGGATTTCGTTCCAGAATGACAAGTGTTTTAAAGAATCGGCCAAAATATTTTTCTAGCCACTAAAATCACGTAATCAACCAGTTTCATCTTGTATTTTCCCGCTTCAAATTTAATCGAATTATTTTTCCAACCTTCAATGATTACTGACAACTCGTCCAGTAATTTTTTTTCTTTAAAAAAGATGCCGGCCTCGGTATTGAGTTCAAAGGAAAGTGGGTCGATATTTTGCGAGCCAATTAATCCCTCTTTGCCGTCGATAATGAGCAGTTTGGCGTGGTTCATTTTGTTATTCAAATAAAAATCAATGCCGAGAGCGTTTAGCTTGTTGATGTAATTATAATTCAGCCGGTCTACGATGGGCAAGTCTGATTCGGCAGGAATTAAAATCTCAATTTTGACACCACGACGAGAAGCGTTGTCGAGCAGGGAAATCAGCCAACGTGGAGGTGTGAAGTAGGGAGTGACGATTTGAATGCTTTTCTCGGCGTCGTTGATTTTTTCGATGTAATGTTTTTTAAGAGTGTTAATATTGCGAATCGGCCAATGATCTATCAGAAGGTTTTTAACGCGACCGGAAAATTTATTTTCACGGCGTTTTAAAATTTTTGGATTAGTGCCACCAGACATCGCGTAAGTATAAGCAAATGAGCGTAAAATCCTTTTTACAATCAAGCCATTGACCTTTAGCTGTAAATCATCCCAGTGAATAAAACTTTTTTTAATATTAACACCACCGATAAAAGCGATTTTTTCATCAACAATTAAAATTTTGCGATGAATGTGACGAAGCCAATGACTGAAGAAAATAAATTCAATTTTCGATTTTTCAATTTCGTGAGATACTTCTTTTTTTAAAGACTCGCTGCCGAAGGCATCGGCAATAATGACTACGCGCACGCCCTCGTCCGCTTTTTGTTTGAGCGCACTAATAAAATCATGGCTCTGAAAAGTGTCATTAGAGAAGATATACATTTCAATATAGATGGATTTCCTGGCTTGTTGGATTGTCTCCAACATTGCATCCCAAGCTTTTTCTGAGGTTGTATAGAGATTGTATTTCATAAGCTAATCCTAGCATATTTATTTCAAAAAATCAATCTATTTACGGAAAGCCTGACCTGGTGTAAAATATAGATAGATTTCATGCGTCATTCCCGCGAAGGTGGGAATCCAGGCTCCATGAAGAAAATATAATAAATTATAGAAACCTATTAAATAAAAAGTGTAAATTAATATATTTACTATATCTAAATACATTGTTCGAGGTACCTGGATTCCCGCCTTCGCGGGAATGACGATTCGAAGAAGATTATGCTAATATGCTAGGATATTTAAAAGGAAAAATTAAAAATAAAGGCAAAGGTTTCGTTATTTTGGACGTGCGCGATGTTGGCTATAAGGTTTTTATCAATTCACTTTATCAAATCGAATTAGACCTGAATCAAGAAGTGGAATTTTATCTGCATCATCACTTCAAAGAAGACGCCTCGGATCTATATGGCTTTCGTAATCTCGACGAAATGGAAATGTTTGAATTGCTTTTGTCTATCTCTGGTATCGGCCCCAAATCTGCTCTCGGCGTTACTTCAGTCGCTAGTACTGATGATATCAAAGAATCAATCCTCCGTGGCGACGCAAGCTTATTGACGAAGGTTTCTGGTATCGGCAAAAAAACCGCCGAGCGTGTCGTCTTGGAGCTGCGTGATAAAGTTAGCGCTATCACTGGCATCAAGGCAATGGACGCCGGCGCTGGTACTATGCAATCATCTGGCGATGAAATCGACGCTCTTATGGCTCTTGGTTATTCATTACAACAGGCTCGCGACGCTTTGAAAAAAGTCGATTCGAGTATCACGAACAGTGGTGAGAGGATTCGCAAGGCCCTGCAGGCACTGTAAAGCAATAAAAAAGGGATGTTGTTAGCATCCCGGGATGGCGACGGTTAATCTGTGGCCGTACTTTTTTTGATTTGCTCGACGATCATCGGCCATTGATAATGAACCATCCAGCCGTAATGGCCGTAGTGCAGTTCGCACTTATTGCCGCTTCCATCCTTCTGATCGGAGTGCGTAGGCAAAAATCCTTCTTTCTGCATGGCTTCGAATTGCTCTTTTGTCGGGAGCGTTTCCTTGCTGCCGTTAAACAAGTGCGCCCACAACCGGCAATGGTCCATGGCATCAAAATCTTCCAGTTTTTTCTTGTTGTGTTCAAAACCGCAGGCTGGACATCTCATCTCTCAGTCTCCTTTTTTTATTTTTATCGCTTCAAGTCGCATTTTTTCAAGGCTTTACCGCTTAAAGAAATTTTTTATTTTATTTACACAACTTAGCAGTAATAATGAAAAAAGTCAAGATATTAGCTAGCCTTATTTGTTTTTTTGCTTGAACTTTGTTAAGATAATTTTATATGAAATTAGTAGAATTAAATCAGGAACAATTGAATAATTTCGCGTCTGCGCAAAAGTGCAGTCAATTTTTGCAATCTTATGAGTGGAGCGTTTTTCAGGAGAGTGTGGGGCAAAAAATCTTTCGCTTTGGCGTTGAAGCAGATGGAGAAATTGTTGCCGTGATTTCATTCATCAAGAAGAATATCGGTGCTGGTAAATCATATTTTTATTGTCCGCGTGGACCATTATTTAAGTCTGCCACCGTTAGTTACGCTGCTCGGGTTGGAGTTTTTCCAGATGGGGAGATGAGGCTCAAATTATTGAAATTTATCTTTAGTGAAATAAAAAAAATAGCATCGAAGGAAAATTCTTTGTTCCTGCGTTTTGATCCGGTTGATTCGTTGCAAATCGGTATGGCTGCAGCTGGGAAAATCAGAAAGACTATCGATGTGCAACCGAGTAAGACCTTGATTTTAGATTTGTCGAAATCAGAAGATGATTTGTTAAAGGAGATGCACCAAAAGACGCGCTACAATATTCGCTTAGCCGAGAAAAAAGGCGTAACTATCCGTGAGGCAGGAGCTGATGAGTTCGATAAATTCTGGGCATTGATGAATGAAACAGTCGAGCGCGACGGTTTTCGTCTGCATGACAAAGAATATTATAGAAAAATGCTTCAAAATTCAAAATTAGAAATTGATTCAAAATTCAAAATTCAAAATTCAAAATTAATCATAAGATTATATTTCGCCGAATACGAAGGTCGCGTCATCGCCGCCAACATCATCAACTTCTTCGGTGATATGGTGACCTACGTCCACGGCTCATCCTCCGACCAAGACCGCAACGTCATGGCGCCCTATCTCTTGCAATGGGAAATAATCAAACAAGCTAAGCTCTTGGGCTACAAACACTACGACTTCTACGGCATCGACGAAACTAAATGGCCTGGCGTGACCCGCTTCAAAAAAGGCTTCGGCGGTCAGGAAAAAACCTACCCAGGCACCTTCGATGTAATTTTTAATAACTTCTCATACAGAATATATCAAACTCTCCGCTGGTTACGACGGAAATTTTAATAAAAAAAATCCCCACAAGAATCAAGGATTTTTGTGGGGTAACAGGGGCTGGGTAACTCTGGCACTTTGCGTTGGTAGCCATGTCCGTATTTGGAATTGAGGCTAGCGAGTGTTTTGCGGCGCGCGTATTGCCCAACCTGTTTGAAATATAGTAGCATAATATTGACGACATGTCAAGCTATACAGATTTTTTTTAAAATGTTATGATGTGTATAAGACATTATGAAAATATTAAATCTAGTTAAAAAATTAATTCCCAAAAAAGTCTTCAAAGCCATGCAACCGCTGTATCATTATTTTATGGCTTGGTTAGCGGCTTTTTTTTATGGTTTTCCAAGTGAAAAGCTGATTGTAATTGGGGTTACCGGGACGACGGGGAAGACTACTAGTACTTATTTGATTGCCAAAACTTTGGAAAATGCCGGTTTGAAAGTGGGTTTTACTTCGACGGCGATGTTTCATAATGGCACTCGGGAATGGTTGAATGATAAGAAAATGACAATGGTGGGTCGCTTCTTTACGCAGAAAATGTTGCGGGATATGGTGCGAAACGGTTGCCAGTATGCGATTGTAGAGACGACTTCGGAGGGCATTGTTCAATACCGGCATCGTTTTATCAATTATGATTGGTTAGTCTTTACCGGGCTTTATCCGGAGCATATCGAGTCGCATGGCTCATTTCAGAATTATAAAGAAGCGAAGGGTAAGTTGTTTGCGCATTTGAAAAATTGCAAACATAAATTCGTGAATGAGGCGAAAATCGTCGAGAAGGCAGATAGTGGGATGAAAAAGATTGGTTTAGAGAGAATCAAAAAGGTGATTGTAGCGAATGGCGATGATGACAATGTCGATTATTTCTTAGATTTTTGGACGGATAAAAAAATAATATTTACAGCTGACAGATGCTTGAAAAGCGATAGTGAAAATATGCAGTGTTTGGAATATGGCGATATTGCGGTAAGTGGCGCTGGCACTAGTTTTAGCGTTGATGGTCGAATAATAAATCTGCGAGTTTTGGGGACTTTTAATGCACTAAATGCGATGTTTGCTTATTGCATTGGCCTCGTTCAGGGCTTGGAAAAAGCGAAAATTAAAGAAGGTTTGGAAAAAATCGATGGCGTAGCCGGTCGTCTCGAAAGAATTGACGAAGGTCAAGACTTTGTCGTGATCGTGGATTATGCTTTTGAGCCAAATGCAGTGAATAAATTATATGATACAGTAGAATTAATCAGCCACAATAAAATTATTCACGTCCTAGGCTCAACTGGAGGCGGCAGAGACGTATCCAGAAGGCCAATATTAGGCGCTATCGCTGGCAAGAGAGCCGATATTGTCATAGTAACCAATGAAGACCCATATGACGATGATCCCCAGCTAATTATCGACCAAGTGGCGCTAGGAGCCGAAAATGAAGGTAAAAAACTAGACCAAAACCTATTTAAAATAATGGATCGTGGTGAAGCTATTAAAAAAGCGCTAGAAATGGCAGTAAAAGATGATATTGTCTTGATTACGGGTAAGGGTAGCGAGCAGGCGATTTGCGTGGCGAATGGGGAGAGGATTACTTGGGATGATCGGGCTACTGCACGTGGATTGTTGAATAATTTGAAGAAAGATTAAATATGCAAAATCATCAAGGGCAAAATACTCACCTTGCTTTATTTAAAGGCAAGAATATTCGTCGGATTGTTTTTCGAGGAGAATGGTGGTTTTCGATATTGGACATTGTTGGAGTCCTAACGGATAGTCCACAACCAAAGACGTATTGGGCTAAGATGAAGGACAGAGATAAGGAGATGTCTCAACCGTTCCCTTTTTGGGAACAGTTGAAAATGGTTGCAGATGACGGAAAAATGCGCGAAACGGATTGCGCTGACACTGAGGGGATATTCCGCATTATCCAATCAATCCCATCACCCAAAGCTGAGCCGTTCAAGCGTTGGTTGGCGAAAGTTGGTTTTGAGAGGATTCAAGAGATTGAAGATCCGGAATTGGCGACGAAGCGGACGAAGATGCTTTATAAGCTTAAGGGTTATTCGGAGGGATGGATTGAGAAGCGGATGCGGGGGATTGCGGTTCGGGAGGAATTGACTGATGAGTGGAGTAGGAGGGAGATTAAGGAGAAAAAGGAGTTTGAGATATTGACGGCGGAGATTTCCATGGCCACCTTTGGCATGACGCCAGAGAGGTATAAAAAACACAAAGGTTTGAAAAAAGAGAATTTGCGTGATCACATGAATGACTTGGAGCTGATTTTTTCCATGCTGGGCGAGGCGTCAACGACTAAGATAACGAGAGATAGAAACGCAAAAGGCTTTGTTGAGAATAAAATTGCAGCACAAAAAGGTGGAAAAATTGCCGGTGAGGCTAGAAAAAAACTTGAGATTGAGTCAGGCGGCAAGGTCGTCTCGAAAGAGAATTATTTAGATATACCGGAAAGCGCGAAGAGATTGGAGAGGAATAAATAATTTATATTTTTCAAAAAAAACGCCCGCCAGTCGTTTCGACTAGGCGGGCTTTGTGATGTGCGTTATAATTTATAAGCTGTTGAGAATTGGATGATACTAATAACAGCCTTGTCATAGTCCTCGCGGAGAGACTATGACGGAACAAAAAAAGTGCAGATTTATGTCATTCTCAGGACTTGGTGCCTATTATGGATGTTGTGCTTTCCACAGTAAACACCATTCATGATGCAATTTCTCGCGTTCAGCCGCTTGTTTTGCGGCTTTGAGTACACATTGCTGATCACCTTTTTCGAAAGCCCTAACAATTTCTGCTGAAGTCATTTTGATGCGGCTATCTTCGTAGAGATAGCGACCAGCATACTCAATTCCATGATCCAGCGTCTCGTGGAGTTTTTCATTATCTGGAAATATTTCCTTTACTCTTTTCACAAAATCAGGTGGATATTTCATGGCTTTCTCCTTTTTAAGAACATTGTCGTAGCGTTATGCTAGATATGCGATCATAGCAGATTTCGCTTTAAAAGTCAATGTGGTTTAAAATTGAAAATTAGAAAATTGTTTGGAAAATTGAAAATTCGAAAATTTAAAAATTAAAAATATCGTTTTATGCTAATATTAAGTAAATAGCATATACTTGACATCTTATAAATTCGTTGTTATTATAAGTAAACATTCGTTGACAAATGTCCGCGAATATGTTTTTAAATAAATTCCCCATAGCCTATTAATAAAAAATTAATTTCAAGTTTAGGTGAACATTTATTCTCTTAAATTAAGTTAAAAAAGTCCCGCATAGGGCAGACTCAATTTCAAATTTGTTAATTGAGATTTTTTTGTATTTTAAAAAGAATACATCTTTTTTTTCCGCAAACGTTACGCAAAATAATTAGTTTATATAATAATAATTTAACATAATATAACGTATATGCCCGAGACAAAAACCACTAAATACCGAGGACATCAGGACAGAAAGTATTTTACTGATGTTGCTGAGTCAATGCCAATGCCAGATCTTATCGAAGTTCAAAAGAACTCGTATAACTGGTTTTTAAAAGAAGGATTAGCTGATCTTTTTGACGAGATCTCGCCGGTGACCGATTTTATTGGTCGCGATTTGGAACTTTATTTCGAGGATTATGTTCTTGATGAGCCGAAGTTTGATGAAGTGGAGAGTCGGGCCAAGAATGTAACCTATGAAGCACCTTTACGCGTAAAGGTGAAATTGGTAAATAAGCGAACTGAACAAGTTTCCGCGCAAGAAGTGTTTTTGGGAGACTTCCCATTGATGACTGATAACGGAACTTTTATTGTAAATGGCATTGAGCGTGTGGTGGTGTCTCAGTTGATTCGAAGTGCGGGTGTAATCTTCACGGCGGAGTTTTTGAAGGGTAAAAAATACTACGGAGCAAAAATTATTCCGAATCGTGGTGCTTGGTTGGAATTGGAAACAGATGCGAATAAAGTTATTTGGGTAAGAATCGATAGAAAGAGAAAAGTAGCCGTGACTTCATTGTTGCGTGCTTTTGGTATTGAAACTGATGAGCATATCAGAGCTTTATTTAAAGATATTGATATTCCAAGAGAGGGTGAAGATGAGGGCTATATTGATGCAACTATTAACAAAGACTTAGCAAAGAACGAAGCGGAAGGCTTGAAAGAGGTATATAAGAGAATTAGACCGGGTGATTTAGCGACGACTGATAACGCAAGACAATTGATTCACTCGATGTTCTTCCGTTTTGACCGTTATGACTTTGACCGTGTTGGTAGATATAAATTGAACAGAAGATTTGGATTTGATATTCCTAATAATAAAGAAACTAGAATTTTAAGAAGAGAAGATTTGGTAGCTATCATCAGAGAAGTTATCAGATTGAATATTACGCAAGAACCGGAAGACGATATCGATCATTTGGGCAATCGTCGTGTTCGTGCAATCGGTGAATTGATTCAGAATAAATTCCGTGTCGGTTTGGCGCGTATGGAACGTATCGTGAAGGATAGAATGAGTACTGCGAATCTAGAAGAAATTAATCCTGGTAAATTAATCAATGCACGTCCTGTGATTTCCGTGGTGAAGGAATTTTTTATGTCTTCCCAGTTGTCACAATTCATGGATCAAACAAATCCTTTGGCTGAATTGGAGCACAAGCGTCGTTTGTCTGCGATGGGTCCTGGTGGTTTGACCAGAGAACGTGCTGGCTTTGATGTGCGTGATGTGCACGCGACTCACTACGGCCGTATTTGTCCGATTGCCACTCCGGAAGGTCCGAACATCGGTTTGGTAGGCCATTTGGCTGGCTATGCGAAGTTGAATGATTACGGATTCTTGGAAGCGCCTTACCGAAAAGTTCTAACTGATATCGAGAATGATCCAAAAATTACTGAAGGCAAGATTGCTCGTGATGATATTTATGCAATGAAAGATGGCAAGCAAGGCAAGCTTTTGATTCAAGCCGGTGAGACTATCAATTCTGCAGTCGCGAAGAAAATGGCGGAAGAGATTGAAGCGGGAATTACTATTCCGATCAAACCGGTAGTAACTCATGAGATTGTTTACCTTGATGCTTTTGAAGAAGAAAAATATACAACGACAGCGTTTACCACTCCGATTGATAAGAACGGTCACTTTTTGGTGCATCGTTGTGAAGGTCGTGTTCATGGAAAGCCTTCGAACGTAGACGTGCATCACATTGACTTTGTTGGTGTGGCGGCTAATCAGATTATTTCTGTGGCAACTTCATTGATTCCTTTTATGGAACATGACGACGGACAAAGAGCTTTGATGGGTACGAACATGCAACGTCAAGCGGTGCCTTTGATTTTCCCTGATTCTCCGATTGTCGGCACTGGCGTTGAGGCTAACGCAGCAATCAACTCTGGTCATGTAGTAATTGCCAAGGACGACGGTAAGGTAATCGACGTGGATGCAGCGCATATTAAGGTTGAATATAAGAACGGTGAAAGAAAAGATTATGAATTGACTAAATTTTTGATTTCGAATGCGTCTAGTTGTATCAATCAAAGACCGATCGTGAGCCAAGGCGAAACAATCAAGAAGGGTCAGGTTTTGAGCGATGGTCCTTCAATCGACCGTGGCGAATTAGCTTTGGGTCGAAATGTCTTGGTGGCTTTCATGACTTGGGAAGGATTTAACTTTGAAGATGCTATTATCGTATCAGAAAGAATGGTGAGCAACGATGTGTTCTCTTCGATTCATATCGAAGAATACACGATCGACGTGCGTGACACCAAGCTTGGACCGGAAATGGTAACGAGCGATATCCCAAATATTAGTGAAGAAAAATTAAGAGACTTAGATGAAAAGGGTATTATCCGCATCGGTGCTGAGGTTAGCTCCGGTGATATTTTGGTTGGTAAGATTACTCCAAAAGGTGAAACAGAATTATCAGCTGAAGAAAAATTGTTAAGAGCAATCTTTGGCGAGAAGGCGAAAGACGTGCGTGATTCATCTCTTTATCTTGAACATGGCGAGCATGGCAAGGTGGTTGATATCAAGAAGTTTTCTCGCGAAGCTGGTGACAAGTTGTCCGCTGGCGTGCACCAATCGATTCAAGTTACGGTTGCGAATCTGAGAAAGATTCAAGTTGGTGATAAGATGGCTGGTCGTCATGGTAACAAGGGTGTTATTTCGAAGGTAGTGGCTATCGAGGATATGCCTTATCTAGAAGATGGTACTCCAGTTGATATCATTTTGTCTCCATTAGGTATTATTTCTCGTATGAACCTTGGTCAGTTGTTAGAAACTCACTTGGGTTTTGCAGCGAAGAAATTGGGATACAAAGTAGCGACTCCGGTTTTGAATGGTATTACCGAAGAACAAATCAAAGATGAATTAATCCGCGCTGGTTTGCCTGGCGATGGTAAAGTTCGTTTGTTTAATGGTAAGACCGGTGAACCGTTTGATAACAAAGTAACTGTTGGTTACAAATACATGTTAAAACTTAACCATATGGTTGATGACAAAGTGCATCAACGCTCAATCGGTCCTTACTCCTTGATTACGCAACAGCCTTTGGGCGGTAAAGCGCAATTCGGTGGACAGAGATTCGGTGAAATGGAAGTTTGGGCATTGGAAGCCTACGGCGCTGCGCATTGTTTGCAAGAAATTTTGACCATCAAGTCTGATGACGTTCCTGGTCGAAGCAAGGCTTACGAGGCGATTATCAAGGGTGAGCAAATCAGAAAATTGAACGTACCGGAATCATTCAATGTATTAACAAGAGAATTAAAAGGTCTTGGTCTCGATGTAGAATTAATCGGTGGCGAAGATGTAGTTCATGAAGTGGAAGAGAGTGATGAAGAGGTAGAAAAAATCGAAGGCATGGAAGTGGTAGTGCCAGCTGCGGAGATCCGCGAGGTTGGTGAAGAGCCGGAGATTGTTGATG
>Ga0209749_1002101_pt1 | contig 14488 bp, 16 predicted proteins | sample EPASupsiteSAE347_FD_187267 | JGI IMG/M metagenome (GOLD analysis project Ga0209749, IMG submission 187267) | Bioremediated contaminated groundwater from EPA Superfund site, New Mexico - Sample SAE3-47 (SPAdes) (version 2) | ecosystem: Environmental > Aquatic > Deep subsurface > Groundwater >... | reverse complement strand
TGGGCCCGGTCAGTTGGTCTACCGCCCATACACCGTGCACGTTCCCCCGGCCTTCATTGAGGGGCCACGCCTTAAGGTCGCCTCGTTTGAAACTTTTTCGTAAGTACTTGACAAACACAATCGCTTTTTTGCTGGGCTTGTTGTTGTTTGGGTAAGGGCAACGTAGCCTAAACCCAGGCCAAATTTGATAGACCCGCACAAGCGTTGTTTGGGTGTTAATCGTAATCGGCCACAGCTCCGAGGGGTGAGGAGCGCGATCATAGAACCTGGCCTGTGGGTGTTCCTTGAAGTACCTCCGATCTTCAGAGGTCACAAATTCAATATTGGAAGCTTCAGGCTCTGGTATCTTCATATATTCTGGCAAGACGCCTGTTGTCTTCACGCCTCCTGTAGCAATCTTTAAATCTTTAGAAGCGAACCCTTTATTGCCGTGTTCTAAGCTCTGCTCCACTAAAGTAGAGCTGTCGTTTTCTTTTTGTTGCATCTTCCGGCCTCATGCTTTGCCTGAAAGACCAACCTCTTCAGATCTCATGAGAATAGCGGGATCTTTTTCGACCTGGCTAAGCCCAACGTTAATCAAAACCCGTATGAATGAGCTTGTAGCTACTCCTAAAATAGCTGCTTTTTTTGCTACACGCTGCTTGGTTCTGGAGTTTAATCTAACCCCAACAACCTCAAAGTTTTCAAGTGATTTCGGCATGTATAGGCACCTTTTGGAGCTAGCTTCCTCTCAGTTGGCGGCCCGCCTAACTTTGGAAAGCTTATACTTTTAGACATCTCGATACTCCTCTGCTCAAACTGCCTATTTGCCAATTGTTTTGCCTATGCCAATCTTTCGGGATCTGCCTAAATCCCTTTGTCATTTCGTCCGGCATCTATACGGCCCCGGCTTATACACACGGCTACGGCTTATCACGTTTTTAGCAGATACATTCTCAATATCTTTGCTATTATTTATAGTTGTTGTTTATCGCTATGCATTACTGTTCTATAAGGCTATAACTACCTGTTTTAGTTTAGTGTTTTAAGAAGCTAGAGGTAAGCTCCCACAAAGGGAAGGAGGGAATAAGGGAGCCTCCCTCTCTTCCCGCCGCCCTTTATCCCTTCATCCCTCTACAGCCTATGAGGGAAAGAGGGAGAGAGATTCCATCCCTCAGAGGGCCGCTCCCCCTGATCTAACAGATACCTATCTACCTGAAGAAGCTGGGCCTGGATAGAGGCTATATATTCCGGCCCTTTCAGGTCGCGAGCATGGAGGATATTAGCATTTTTTCTACTCTTGGTTACCCCATAGTCGAGTGAAGTAATTTCCCGCATCCTTTTTGGGTATTACGTCTATGCGATTCAACAGGTTTATAAATGCCTTACTGTTGGTGTTGGGATTGTATATTCTACATCCTGTATTGTTATCTACTAAAAAATAGACAAAGTATGGTGTTCTTCTAGCATTATCCGGTCCAAATTCTCCGGTATACAATTCAGCATCTACAGGATTTAATTTACCTATCTTCAATGTTTCCGACAATCTCGGAACCCAAATAAATCCATCTTTGAAATTTACAGAACTTTTATTTGTAAGATTCCATAAAGTTATGATTATATCATCCTTGGTGGTAGTATCACCTATGGCGGAAAGTGGGTGTATATCCACAGTCACTGGAAGCAGATGAAATCCTATTTCATCCTTATAAACAGTTAACGTGATATCACGAAATGCATTACCCTCCAAATCCTGATCTAACACAACAATATGGTCGTCCAACGAAAACAGAACAATACTCGCTGATGTACACCCCGTTAAGAGCATCATCATCAAGCACATAGTTGCTAATAAAGCAAAAATACTTCTTTCTCTCATAACATTCCTGCTTCACGCAGTAATATAAAGCTTGCCAAATTGGTTAAATTCAAAACCTTGCATATCGCGTTAACGAGAAAGGAGACCCTTAGTTCTCCAGGAAGGATTTAAAGCTGCCTCTTTGAGATATCCCTTTTCTACTTGAGCCTGGTAGGCCTGGACCTTCTCGGTCCTGAAAGGAGATAATCACCGATAATAATTTAAGCTAATAAAAAAAAGAATATACACATGGGAGCAAAGCCGGAAGAACTACAAACAGTCGCGAAAGTAGTCCGAGATGGACGTATCACTGTGCCAATATATATCAGAGAAACCCTTGGCATAAAAGACGGTGATAAAATCCTTGTGACTATCCGTAAAATCGAGGCGTAGCGGCTTGTTTCCATAGACCTATCAGTTAGAAGATAATGTACTCATGAAAAAATTGGACTTCTGGCAGGTCGCCACAACCTACCAGGAGAAAAACTCCGCGTTTAGGAGACGTAGTAAATGATAGAGGTAGCCGAAGCAATAAATAGCTTTCTGCCTACAGAGCAGCGAGCCGTTTTTCCCGTATCGCCTTTAGAAGAACCTGTTTTTACTCTGACATCTAGCCAGCTCCAGGAGATCCTCTCTCAGGCCATAGCCCAGGCTCTGGAAGAGAGACAGGAGGCTTTACCAGAGGCCCAAATAGGCCAGGAAAAGCTTCTCCAGGTTGTAGAGGCTCAGGCCCAGGAAATACAGGCCTTAAAATCGATTCTACAGGCTCAGAGTGAAAGGCTGGAAACTCTGGAAAAGCTGGAGGAGCTTTATCATGGGAAGCCCCCGGCCCAGGAGGAGAGGCCTATCCTTCGCGAGGTTTACCAAAGGAGAGAGGAAGCCCAGAAAGGCCTCCCCTCCAGAGTGTTTGGCCTGGAGGAAGATCTTCAGAGCCTGGAGCAGGAGGTTCAATCCCTCAGAAGGAAGGAGGGGGAGAAGCCCCAGGCCCAGGGAGGGAGAAAGACAGAGGCCAGGATAAAAGAAGTGAAAAGAATCCTCAAAGCCTATGGAGGATCGCGAACCTTCCAGGAGCTGGAGAGAAGCCTGGGCCTGAGTCGTTCGCAGTTTTCTAAGTTGCTAAATCATCTTGATAAAAGGATCTTTGAGATTAGCCGCCGCCCTGGAGGAAAGAGAGGAGAGAAGATCCTGAGCCTCAGGGTTAGGATAATGGAGCTGAGCTAAGAGTTTCCAGTTTCCAAGAAATGGAAATACTCCTAGGAGGATAGGTCCTAATAAAGCTTGATTTAGCAATTAGAGCATAGATCTAAGTCTGATTTGACTTAGTATTTCCATGTGGTTTACTTTAGAGTGTTTTTCCTAGAAGGTTCAAGAAGGTTCAAGAAATAGCAGTTTCCCTTATTTCTTTCTGGGAGTATTGACTATTTCCAAAGAATGGAAACACTGTTCTCCGTTATTGATTTAATGAGGAAATAAGTAAAATAGAACTCAGTGCATCCCTAACCGTTCTTTTATAGCTCTAACATCTGACTGTACCTGTCTAAGAGTCATTCCATATCCTGGTTGAATGTCTTCCCTCAGGCCTTTGATCTCATCTAGGGTTGCATCGGTGGTCTTCCGCATTGCTTTCATATCATCTCTCATATCCAGAAGGACAGGAATTGCCTTGTTCAATTGGACTATAGAGCAGAATTGGGCAAATTCCCCGATCTTCATAACATCGCCCTCATAATCATCAAAGGCAATGCTCGATACCTCTGAGCGAGCGGGCCGTTTTGTCTCAGCTAGGACGCGAAAGGCTTTGATGGCCTCTTCATCACCTTCAGCAAAGGCTAGGACCTCATTTTCTTCATTGCCTTCTATATTATGAGCCTCAAACATCCTGATCCTATTGGACATGGCCATGCTCATCAGGAAGTATCTGTAGCCTACATCATGCACTTTAGGACCGGTAATCTTAATCTTCAGCTTCATGCTCTCCATGATATGTGTTCTCTGAGCTATTAGTTGTTATTGCTCTAAAGGGGAAAGAGTTCCAGCCTTTATCATCCTTCTTATGTTTTCGTTTAGCGTTGCTTTTGGGTAGTCTATCGCTCTGGCTATATCAGCCTGATTTCTCTGGCCTCCTTCCCAAAGCTCCTTAATTTTCGCGAGGGCCTGGGGATTCTGGGAGAGCCTAACCTTCTTTCCTCCCTGCCTGGGAGCCTCCTTCTCTGGAGATCTCCCTATTTCCCTCACTACAGTCCTGGAGTTATGGGAGCCTTCCTCCTGGGGAGTCTGGGATTCTCCCTCTTTGGGATCCTGGGCCTCTGTCAAAGAGGGAGCATCCCTCCATGTAGCCTGGAGAGCCTTCTTAGCTTCCTGGGAATAGGAGAGTATCACTCTGGAGGCTAGGGAGCCTGGGGTGGTTTGTTCTATTGCAGCCTGAATACAGAGGGCGTGATAAGCCCTAGGATCTAGGGTTATTCTTGGATTCTTTGGAGCAGACATAAGAGGTACTCTCCCTCTCTGGTAAAATAACCTTTCTGGTATCAAAAGGATAGAGGGAGGAAGGGTAGGAGGAAGCTGGCCAGGTTCTTCCCAGCTCCCCTGACCTTTGTCTAATCTTCTTTGACTGTCACAATTCCATAAGGCGCGGTTGTATTGCCACTTTCTTTTAGAACATCTCCATTCCAAACCTCTACTTTGAGTATGCTGTTCTCATCGTTTTTCTTAAAGGTCGCTGTGAGAGGTGATCCCTGGATAGTAAATGTTTTATCGCCAGGCCCAAATGCGCTCTTAACGTTATTCCCAGCCGAGACGGAACCTGTCCATTCTCCTGTGGATTTTACTTTTACTGTATACAAATCGCTGCCAGAGACTGCATTATCGCTTTTTCCATCCAGGATTTTATTCGCTTTCTTTGCCTGGAATGAGTCTCGGATCATCTCAAAATCTGTTTTACTTAAGCCATAAGCCGTAAAGGAAACTATGGTTTTATTGTCTAAGTAATACTGGGCTTCCCATGCATTAGGTATTTTCCGGCCCATTAATTCCTGAGACGGCAGGAATAAAATTAATGCTTCGTGTCCGTCTATGATTGATCTGTTAAACTGCGCTCCCTGAATAGCGCTCAAACCAAACCCTAATCTTAAAAGTACTTCCGAATTGTTTACGTCTGCTTTTTGGGGTTCAATATACTTCTTTATGTCGACCTTAACACCCTTTGAGCCATCTTTACTAGATATATTAATTCCATTTTTGTAATAAGTTCCTTCAAATATACTACCTTTTCCATAGGTTGTGTCCTCTTTTGATATTTGATATCCCGTAGTATCAAATAAAAAACTTGTATTATAGCCTTCAATTTGATATTCAAATTTGGACTGTTTTACCGAAACGTTATTGCTTATACAGCCGGAAAATATGACTGTCCCTAAAATCATGAAACTCAGTAAAAGACTCAATTTTTTCATCGCATTCCTCCGAATATTGTTTCAAAATTGGATGATCTAACAAAAAGGTTTTTTGGTTGCAATCGTTTTAATCTAGATTGTATATTAAGATAAGAGGTGTGTACTCATGGGCCTATTGGATTCTATTAAACAAGCCGTCTCAGGAAAGCGTTTTGAAGATATTGGTAATATTGAACCAAATTGTCCTAATTGCGGCAAAGCTCTTGAAAGTAAACCTTCCCGAAAGAAAAAATGTCCTGAGTGCGGAAAATTTATGTTTGTCCGAACTAGGCCTTCAGATAACAAGAAAGTGCTTGTAACTGAAGCACAAGCAGAGGTAATTGAAGAGCAATGGTCAATCGTCAATGGTACCTATGATTCATATCTGAAAGACAAGAATGCTTTTGAGGATGAGAAAGCTTCCCAGGCCAAAAGATTTGGGTGTGCGCCTTCAGAAAACGATGTAAAATGGGCTCTTCTAAATAGGGGACTCACAGAACATGCTCTAAAGGGAAATTGGGGACATTATAGAAATACAAAGCTTCAAATGGCTAATATTCTGAGAAAAGAAAAAAAGTTAAAAAATGCACTTTACTTCTACCTTGATGTATTTTACTTAGATATAAACGGAGCAAATAACATAGGTGGAATAACAAACCCCGAACTCTTGAAGAAGTGTCCTGCTTTTAATGCACAATATGCTATGGTTATTCCAGGAAATATAGAACAAATTTCACGGATTGCAAAGCAGATGAATATCAGTAAAGTGGAAGTTGAGAATTTATTCAAAGAAATGGTCAAACAGCAATACAGTTTTATCCAATTGCCGATATCACCCGAAAAAGCATGGAAAACAATAGAGACAAAATTATAATCAAAATTTTAATCACTGGCCTGAGGTATGGCAATGGGAGAGAGCCCTAAGGCCTCCCTCTTTAGAGTCCTGGCCTTCTCCTGAGCCTCCTCTCTGCTCATCCTTAGGGAAGAGCCCAGGTAGACGTTCCTTAGCTTCCCTCCCTCTCTCCAGGAGGCCAGGTAGTAAGTGTAAGCCTTCGGCCCAGCCTTGGACTCCTTAACCTTCTTCTGCTCCCATACCTGGAGATCTTCCAGCCTGGCCTCCAGCTTCTGAGCCTGGGCCTGGGAGAGCCTCTTAGCAGCCATAGATTGAAGATTCATTACTGTAACCCTGGCCGCTCTCATGGTTGCCGCCGCTTCCTTCTGGGCCTTTGCTCTTTTGGCCAGATCCTGGGCCTCCTGGAGGAGAGCCTTTGCTCTCTCCCCCGCCGCTGTTTTGTGCATGGCAATTAGTTCTATGTCATTTTACTTAAAACCTTCTATAATGTCATAGAACTAAATCCGAGAAAGAGCCCTTACACGTTCCCGGCCTGTAAGTTACATGTATTGCCTTAGCTGGCTGGAGGGAGCCCTGGGAAGGCCTGGAAAGGGAAGGAGAAGCCATAACATATTATTATAAGACCTCTTCCAGGGTCAAACCCTCTACCTTTGCGCTCCAAGTTTTAAAATTTCATAATCGCTATGTAGTGACACAATAGACCGATATGAGGAGAAGGTTTACAATCAATCCTATAGTGTCTGGAATGATTGGTTAGGCAAAGACGATTTTAGCCCCAAAGCATGGGAAGGTGGGAATGAGGGAGGCTCCCTCCGAGGGCCTGTAAGTTACACGTACCATGGAGAGAGAAGTAAATGCGACGTAATGCGACGGTTGAAAGGAGAGAAAGCGAAGTAAAAAACGAAATAAAAGCGAAGTTTGAATGAAGTTTGAAACGAAGCTTGATATGGGTTTTATGGGAAGCTTTTGGGAAGTTTGCGAAGTTTTGAAACTGACCTAGGCTCTTTTAAGGATTAAGATTATGTGTATATTTTGTGCATATTTTGTGCAGTTTCCTTATAAAGAAATGTTTTTATTGTGCTAGTCTTATGTGTCACTGCATATTTATTTATACCTAAAAGAGGGGGAGGGGTAGCCCTTAGGGACAGGTTGCCCCAGTAAATCCTTTTTTATATGGTTTGTTTTGTTCAATGAAAATAAAATTATGAGACGGCTAGGAGTTTTCTCCCTAGGCCTTAATCGGCTCTGGGCTATCTCCCTCGCCCTGGGGGAGATCTTCCTCTACCTCTATCTCCTCAATGGTAATATGCTGGGAGAGGTCCTCCTGGGGTTTGGTTCTGGTCTTGAACTCCTTTAACTCCCTCTTTTGTTCCTTTACGGCCTTCTCATATTCCATAGCCAGCACCTGAGCAGAAACCTTTGCCCCTACTTTTTCAGCCCAGTTTCTAGTACTAAACTCTGTTAAGGCATCTGGCCTAGACCCTTTAATGGAATTGGTATTATCCTCCAATGCCTGAGCCCAAACCGCTTCTTCTGGAGTCTTTGGTAGATCCATAGAGATTTTCCCCTCTACATCATACAGACCTACAGTCTTTAGGATATGGACCGCCGCCGATATTGCGATCTTCTCATCCTCACTATGGAGGCCATTAGTAAGAACGTTCACCGCTTCAGAGGCTAAAGCCCTGAGCCTTAACTTTGAATCGATCCATAAAGCTTCTCTTTTGACATTCAAATCCGCTGTAAAAAACGGGTTTCTGTGCCATTTGGTGACCGTTTCACGCCTAACACCTACTATTTCAGAGACTTCTCTATCGGTTTTTCCAAGAATCAATAGGTCTATTGCATTAAGTTGCTCTGGAGTAAGTTGGGGAGCTGGAGATCTTTCCCAGAGTCTTTTCTGCATATTCCCTAATTCTTTCTCTGTTGCATCGTCAAACACTACATCACCTCTTTACAGTCTGGAGATTCGTCTTTCTCTACGTTCTAGGGCTCTCTGGCCTTCTGGAGACTCAAAATGTCTAAGCTTCTCAAAAGAATCGGCCAGATCATCCCAGCCTACAGCTCTGCTCTCTGCTATCAGCTCATCAAGGGAAGGGAGAGGAGGAGGCTTCTTTTCCCTGAAAAGGGTAGGGGAAGGAAAATTATTCTTTCTGGCCATGTAGCACTTCCCTCATGCTCTCTGATTCTAATGCTTTACAGAGATCATTAGCCATTTGTCGGAGTTTCTCCTGAGCTATCAGCTCTACTAAGCCGGTTTTCTTGAATCGCCAAAGAGAATCTTCGCTAACCGAAAATTCCCGCGCTAATTCCGCTAATCTAGCCCCATAGATCATCCTGGAGACTATCTCCCTTCTTCTGGGGTGTCTCTCTATCTGGCTCTGAGGCCCGCGTTTACCTATTGAGATACCTCCTTGATACATTGATACAAAATGTTACAAAGATTAGGTTAAGGCTCATTGAGATACTCCTCCAACTCCTTCTCCATCTGCTCAACTAGTCGCTCTACTTCGGCCAGGTGATCCTCTATGGATGGAAGATCCTGGAGAAAGTCCTCCTGGAGTTGGACATTTTGGAGCAGCTCCTCCAGCCTGATCTCCTCCTGAACCTCCAGCTCCTGGAGGGTAGCATTGAGGGAGTACTTCCCTTTGGAGGATCCTTTTTTATGTGTCCATTTTGTGCAATTAAGAGCCAGCCTAATCACCTCCCCAGCTATCCAAAACTTCGACTTCAGCATCTACAGGGACAGGAGAAAGCAGCTCAGAGCCTACCCGCCTCATTATCCCCAGGAGGAGGGTGGCCATATCCTGGGCCTGAGCCTCTGGAGCCTCCAGGATAAGCTCATCATGAACTGAGCCAATCATCTTAACCTCTTCAGGGAGGGAAGAATAGACTTCAGCCATTACCGCCTTCAGAAGATCGGCCCCGGTTCCCTGGGAGGGAGAATTATACAGCTCAGTATCCCTGGCCAGGCTTCGGCCAGTCTTCCAACCCCAGGCCCTTTTTCTACCCTTTACAGTCTGGGAGCATACCAAAGATAGAGGTCTAACCCCCTTTCCGAAGTCGTGATGAAAGAACGGAATAGGACAACCTTGTAAGGCCCGTTGTTTTTGATGGAAAGCCGCTACCCCTGGGTAAGTCTGGAAAAACTTCCTATGAGCTTCTTGGGCCTGCTCTAAGCTCATATCTACCCCGTAAGTTTCTTTGGCCCTCCTTTGTAAAAGCTCAGGCTTACCTCCATAGATGAGGAGGAAGTTTACAGCTTTTGCTCCCTGCCTCTGGGCTTTGGTAACTTGATCTAATGGGACTCCAGCCAGTTTGGAAGCTGTCAGCTTATGGAGGTCCTGGCCGCTCTGGAAGGCCTCTATCATGGTCTTATCTTGGGAGAGACAGGCCATAATTCTAAGCTCGATACCTGAGAAGTCAGCTTTGATAAGCTTCTTCCCTGGAGGAGCCCTAAACAGTTTTCTTATGGCCTGGCCATCCTCTCCCCGCTTCGGTATCTGTTGGGCATTAGGCTCCTTAGAAGAAAATCGGCCTGTTGCTGCCTGAATTTGGAAGTATCCAGGATGGAGCCTCTCATCTATGGGAGAGAGCTTTAACAGCCAGTCCTCCATGAACTTCTCCTGCCTGGCCAGCCTACGATATTGGAGAAGATCTCCAGCCCACGAGCAGCCAGCTTGAGAGAGAGCTTTGAGATCTCCCTCTTTGGTAGAGTTTATCTTATGGCCCTGGGCCTGGAGGAAGGCTAAGACATCCTGAGAGCTGGCCGGGTTCAACAGAGGGGAGTACTTTGTTCCCTTCTTCCTCCTGGCCTCAAAGCCTGCCTTCTGAGCCTCAGCCTGAAGCTTCTGGAGAAGAGCCTGGGCCTGGGTTTTCTTCTGTTCCATCAAGGATCTACAGGCCTGAGTATCCAGAGGGAGGCCTGTAAGCTCCATCTCGATAACAGAGGGAAGAGCCTTAAACTCCAGCTCTGCTATATGCTCCAGGTTATTCTTTTGGAGAATCTCCTGGAGAATGGTATGGAGAGGGAGAAGAACCTTAACGTCTTTGGCCGCGTAAGCTTTCTGCTCTGGGCTTAAGGTATCCGCTCCCCAGTTGGAAGCCTGGTATTCTTTGGAGAGAGATGTTCCTAAGTGTCTCTCTGCTAGGGCTTTGAGGTTATGCTCAGGAAGGACTTTCTTCCAAGGGAATTTTGTGGATTTAGGAGCCGCCTCCAGCCTATACAGGCCAGCCCAGCTAACCTGGGAGGCCAGCATGGTATCAAAGAGGTTTGACATCTTCAGCCTTCGGCCCTGAGAGGCCTGGATAAAGGCTAGATCGAATTTTGCATTATGGATTACTTTTTGTATGTCCGAACGTTCGGAGAGCTGGCCCAGGTCCTGGAGGGGAGAAGCTCCTTCCCGGCCCAGTTCCCAGAGGTCAGCCACATAAACCCGTCCTGAAGGTAGAGAGAGCTGGCAAAGCCTGGCCCTGGAGGAGAGAGGATCTAGGCCTGTTGTCTCCAGATCTAAGCCACAGACCCCCGCCGCCTCTATCTCCTGGAGAGCCTGAGCCCAGGCCTGGGGAGTGTCAGCCTCGATATAATCCAAGGTTGACAGATTGTCAGAAATTGACAAGGATTTGCCAGAGTTGACAGGATCGGCCAGGATTGGACACGGATTAGACACGTTAGACAAATAGACAAAACTAGACAAACTTGGACAAACCTCCCCCTGCTCCTGGGAGAGAGTAGCCTGGGAAGATCTCTTTTTTGGAGCCGTACATACGATCTCAGAGGATCCATTTTGTAGAGCCGATCGATCACCCTCTTTTTTTGTTGTCGATCGATCGAAGGGAAAAGCCGGAAGAGATCTCTCTGTAGCTGATTGATCGGCCTCTTTTTTGTCGCTGATTGATCGATCAATGGGAGAAGCTGGGAGAGATCTCCCTGGAGCCCAGGAGGTTAACGTTGTCATTTCCTGAGATCCTCCAGAGCCTTCCCTTCTATGGTCAACACTTCGTAAACCCGGCCCCCTATTCTCTTCTTTACCTTCCTGGCCAGGCCCTGGGAGAGGAGCCTCTGTAAAAGCTCCACCTGGGTAAGGCCCAGCTCTGGAGAGAAGTCCTCACTCATAAAGAAGCCTCCAGGTTGAAGGGTAGAGGGTACCGGTGGGTACCTTTGCCAGGTAGAGGGTACCGGAAAACCGCTATCTGTAAGGCCCCGGTACCCTTGGTACCCTCGGTACCCTCATTTTTACATAAGGTAGGTGATCCTGAGAGAGATAATATATTTACACTAATGTTTTTTGCTCCCTCACATGCGCGCGAGATAATAGAGGGTACTAAGGGTACTGAGGGTACTATTGATTTATTGATATTGATTTTAGAGGTACCCTCTACCCTTAAAGGTACCCTTGGTACCCTCCACTTCCCCCTTGAAAGTCTAAGCTTCATTTTCCCCTTCCTCCAGGGTAAAAGCCTTCTCCAAAATGGGGAGTACCCTAACCTTATTTCCCACTATTTTCTTCTGGATAACTCTCCTGTCTCCCTGGCTTCTATCCAGGAGGCCTTTCTGCTCCATCGAATCCAGAAGGGAGTTCTTGGAAAGAGAGAGCCCCTCCTCCTGGGTTCGTAGATACCTAGTCACAGCTTCCCAGGCTGAGCCATAAAGGAGGTAATAGACTCCCTTCTCGTCAGGTCCCCAACCAATTCTTTGAGTCCCTAGGGTTCGCTCTGCTATGTCTGGGATTACATCCTCCATAGTGGCAAAGTAAATCCTACCCTGGGTTTGCAGCTCCAGGAGAGCCTCAAAGAATCGTTTAGTTGGCTCTTCTCTTTCCGCTACCTGGGCCAGCTCATCAGCTACTTGATTGAACGTTTCCCAGGCCTCCTGGAGGAGCTTATCCTCTTTCTCCTGGGTAATCACTCCCTGACATACTGCATATTTCAAGAAGAGATTAAGACCTAGGAAAAGAAAAGCTACAGTTTCATCTAATCTCCTATGTCTGGTTCTTGTTTTAGAATCTTTCTTTGCCTCCCCTCTTAAATATTCAAAATCGCCTGAGAGCTGGGGAATAAGAGCATCAAGCTGGGGAGCTAAATACTCCAGATATCCCCTCATGGCATGGGGAAGAAGATCCTTCTGGGCCTGAGCCTGGGTAAGCTTCTCCTCCTTTATGTCCTCCTTCAAAAGATGGAGTACAAAATTCCTGGCCAGGGAGGAGCCTGATAAGGACATAGTCTCCCCAGAGCAGAGAGCCAGGCCTCTTGGAGGATGGCCTGACATAAGCTCTATATTTGATTTTAATCGGCCCCGGCCCTGTCTATCTCCCTGATTTCTGGTAAGGTATTCCCAGACTCCCTCCAGCTTTGCCCGTTCTCTGGGGTCTTTGGCTGGGTAGAGATCATCAACTACCAGAAGGGTATCTTTGGCCTGGAAAGCCATTTCTTCAATAGACTTAGGGGAGTCTCTGAAGTTTGCAGGAAGGCCCTTAGGCTCAAAACTTCCATAATGACAGAGCAGGAGGGCAATTATGGTACTTTTGAAACTGCCTGTTGTGCCCCAGAGATAAGTTACAAATCCCGGCTCTATTCTGGCCTGTCTTAGTAGCTCGCAGAGAGGGGCCAGCCAAACCAGAGCATACAGAGGATACATAATCCCCTTTGGCCCCAGCTCCAGAAGGGAGAGAGAGGCCTTCAGAGCCTCTTTTATGTCTCCTGTCTCCCCAGGGAGTAAGTACTGCCTAAGCCTATCGGAGATCTCTACTTCCACAGCATCAGAGCCTACAGCCCCTCCAGCATGAAGGAAGATCCATGAGCCTTTTTCTTTCCTCCATCCAAGATAGGTAAAGATGGTACTCTCTGGGATACCTGCCTGAGCCATAAGTTGGAGAGCATATCTCACACTCTGCTCTAGTTTAGGCTCTATTGCTGGCCGTATTCCCCAGGCCTCAATTAGCCATTTCATTTCCATGAAGTTTTTACCAGAGATCTTTACAGGAGAGAGAATGGCCCCTCCCCGGAGGATACCCTGAAATTCAATAAACCGCTCTGTAGTAAGCCCGTTGTCTTTGAGGATATCTCTGATCGGCCAGGCTACAAAGTTACAGATAGGGGCCTGGAAGAAAATAAGCTCTCCAATCTTTTCATTGAATTTGCTCCCCTCTATACTGAGCCTTCCAAAGGTATCCAGGCCAAACTCTCCTGTAGCTTTTAGTAGAGCTTTAACTTGATCATATTCCGGCCCTAGCTGGAGATCTTCCCCGGCCTGGGAGCTGGAGGAGGAGGAGGAGGTCCTGGGCTTTGCTTGAAGCTCTTTTAGCTTCTTCTTTGCTTCAGAGAGGAGAGCCTTTCTTACATCGCCTTGGAGACTTGTTTGATGTTTCAGCCAGTCTAAAGCAAATACCTTTCCTTTGGCTCCTAGATAGGCCACTACAGCCTTTTGCTTATCCTCCAGGTCCTCAGATTTGATTTTCCTTTCTGCATATCGTACCGCCCCGGCCTGTATGGGTAAGTAAGGCTCTGCTTTGTCTCTGATCTTCTGGAGATCCTGGAGAGCCTCCTCTGGGCCTTTGGCCAGGATAAAATCATCAAGGCCTACCTTCTGGCCCTTATCTCCTGGAGGGAGGGAAAGAATCCGCACCTCTTCAGCTCCCAACCTGTAAAGCTGTTCGGCCAGCCTGGGGAAAGCATCATAGGATTTATGGCCTGGGGTTATATCAGAGTCATAAAGGAGGCTGATACTCTTTCCTTCCCAGGAAGGAACGGCCAATTCTGGAAGGAGAGCTTCTTCATCAGAGAGCTTTTTTCCATCGGCCAGGAGAGCAGCCTCCTCTCCTAGAGTCCTCCAGCTCCAAACTCCCCCTAAAGCCACTATGGGAAGGCCCTGGGCAAAGCCACAGAGAGCTTTTAGCTCCCCCTCTATTACCCAAACCTCCCCGGCCTGGGTGAGATCTACCCCAGGATTGAACAGATAATTAGGCTCCCCTTTCCTTCTGAGATACTTCTGGGGTTTGCCGTCTCCATTGACAGGAGGGTTATCCAGCCTAATTGTACTGGCTCCGTTCCCTGGATACTTGATCTGAAAGCCTGAGGAGTCTATATCCGTCCTCCCTAAATGGGAACGAACCTCTGAGGGAAGGAGGGAGCATACCTCCCCGCTCTTCCCTCCTTCTTCCAGGGACCTAACCAGAGCTTCTGGGAGCCCGTGATTGAACTGAAGCCGTTGCTTATGAGCCTGGGAGATCATGGTTCTCTCCTGGGCCCGGTCAGTTGGTCTACCGCCCATACACCGTGCACGTTCCCCCGGCCTTCATTGAGGGGCCACGCCTTAAGGTCGCCTCGTTTGAAACTTTTTCGTAAGTACTTGACAAACACAATCGCTTT
>Ga0209749_1002098_pt1 | contig 14519 bp, 11 predicted proteins | sample EPASupsiteSAE347_FD_187267 | JGI IMG/M metagenome (GOLD analysis project Ga0209749, IMG submission 187267) | Bioremediated contaminated groundwater from EPA Superfund site, New Mexico - Sample SAE3-47 (SPAdes) (version 2) | ecosystem: Environmental > Aquatic > Deep subsurface > Groundwater >... | reverse complement strand
CTGCTCCCTGGCCCAGCATGTTCGGATTTAGCGCAATCCTGAACTCGGCACTGCCGCTTTTGCCTTCCGCGTCATCTACTGATAGAATCGTAAAGCCGATGAGAACGTCGTTATCCAAAACATCGCTATCAAAAACATCGCTATCCATAACATCGCTATCCATAACATCGCTATCCATAACATCGCTATCAATAACATCGCTATCAATAACATCGCTATCCATAACATCGCTATCCATAACATCGCTATCCAGAGCGACGTAAACCTTCGTCTTTTTTTTGCCGAGATACTCGCTTATCCACCAGGCTCACGCAGGGCATAGTCGAGATCTTTGAATTCATCCGGATAGGTGGGCCAGCTTCGTATGATGGTTGCATCTTGCGGCATCATTTCTCTTAGATTCATTATTGTCTAATTCGTTGCGGGCGATTAAAAAGAGGGTGCATCAAATTCATGCGCCACAAAGGTTAAATAGAATGGGGGACATAAGAAATTATTTGATGGAGTTCGGAATTTGCTCAAAGAGGCATCTTGCATTCATCGAGATCATTCGAGTTGCCGCTATTTTCGTTATTGTGTTTCTTCATGTTGTCGAGTTTCTGGGCAGGCAATATTCTCCTCTTGGACTTCTTGCCGATTTATCTGGACGCTTTTTTGTCCCTTTGCTCTTGATGATAAGTGGATTTCTTCTCGGGTACAAATATTATTCTCAAAATAATTTTCAAAAGAAGCTCCAAAATGACATTCAGAACAGCATCGAGATTGATCCTCAGATGGGATTCGAGAAGATCGGCTTTGATCGATCCCGTTTTCTCATGCGTCTTCGGTTAAGACCACAATCCTTCCCTAAACCGTTCCCTATTGACATGTGGGTCAAGTGCCTCACTTGAATATACATTTAAGACTGTTGAGAAATCTTGTTCGATTCCAAGAAAGTCCATTATCGCAGATAGAAGGCGAGAGGAATTTTGGACAAATATGCTGCTCCATCTCAATTGAGCAAATCGGACCATTTTGGCATCAGGATTCAGTTTTCGAATAACGGAGTACACTTTTCTGCTGACCAGCAATGTTAGAATTGAGATCCAGATTAAGGCTTCGATGGCATATGGGCTTTTTGTCGTTATATGATCCAACTCATATCTGCTCTTCAATTCCTTAAAGATCAGTTCGACCTCCCATCTTGCAGCATATACTGATGCAATCTCTGAAGCATTTAATATTTCTGGACTAATATTAGTCAAATAGAAATGATGTTCTTCTGAATCAGGATTATAAATAGCAACTAATCTAAATATCTTGCTATCTTTTTTGCTTTCTCCTCGATAAGACCTTCTATCGAATGACACCTCAACATTTACATCAAATACATCATCGCTTTTCTCTAATTTAATATCTTTTAAATATTTTCCGCTCAAATCAATGCCGCGACAATTTCGGACCTGATTTATGCCTACTATTAATGGATTTGAGTTGCTCTTTAGACGAGAGACAAATGATCCTCCATTCTCGACTATCCGACTGAAGAGTTGGTGCTTGTAGAATCCGAGATCTATTAATAATATTATATTTTTTATCCAAGGACCTATTTTTAATGTCTTCAATTCACTCGTGTTCTCGGGCAGTATCGAAATACTTTTAGGACCGTTGGCTACAGCACTTGTTAAAAATGATACTTTTACTCCCGCAGCAACCTTCTTGGAGCGAGTGGCCGGCCACTTCTCAGCAAGACTTTCATGGAGTCGAATGATCGTGCTATCTTGTATCATTACATCTCGAAATATGGCTATACGTTCGCCTAAAATCCTGCTTGGCTCTTGAGAAATGTGCTCAATGCCATGAGTTACACATTGCTTGAGAAACTTTACCAATTCCGGAGTAAAACGGTCGTGCCAACTACTATCGGAAATGGATACGTTTCCTCTGACTTCGTATTCGCGTTTTAATTCTGTAAGAGTTCGATACAGTTGTGAACCGTAGCCGATCGCGAGGGTCCAAAACATAATAAGCGGATCAATTTTCCTTTCTCGTTCAATCAATCCGCTCTCTTTGGCGGCAGCTCTAATCCATTTGGATTCAAACATACTGGTAAGCTCTTGCTCGACTATACCTTTCCCAAACTGTGATACCCCTTTTGGCATGCTAATCCCCTAAATTATATATGGTATCACATATTCTATATAAATCTTATTAAATCGACTATTACTATCGGCAAATTAATGAAAATCTATAATGATTAAGGGATAAATCATCTGCTAACCGAAGACGCATGCTTTCGAATGAGCATCTAGGCCTTGCTCATAAATATCTTGAGAATATTTTGTAGATTTGCTTTCTAGCAAGATAACTCCTTCCCCACAAAATATAATAAAATCTGGAACTTTAATAGTTCGACCTTTTTGCATTTTAGATTTGAGTTTTGCGATTATTTCTCGTTCAGTCACAATTTTTCCAGATATCTGAAGCCAATTGAGTAATTTTTCCACATAACGTTCAAAGATATAGCCAAATGAGTCGGAAAATTCTTTTCTCCCGAATGAATTAAAGAGCTGATGATATAATCCAGTTGTAAACCGATAAGTCAGTAAGCTAGGGACTGGCGCTATGAATTTATCATATTTAGACTCTCTGTCGATTCCAATATGTGGGAAGTGAATCAGTGGATAACTAAATAAGAGGTTAAAATAAGAGGTTCAGATCATATGCCAGAGTGGAAACGTCCTTGTTGCATTTCTCCCTATATGTTAGTGGATCAATCGAAACTTGTTTAAAAAAAGCAGAAACAATTTCCTCATTTGGCAAAGACATCTTCTGGTTGCGTGCGATCTCAAAATATTGCCTGTTCATGTATCCAAGCTGTTTTGACCTACTATATGCAATAAATCCAAGCTTAATGAAATCAGATATGGAAAGGCCGAACCTTTCTTTGAATTTCGTGATCATGATTGTTCTGATGAGCTCCGGCGCATCACAATTGTTTATAAGCTCAGTATAAATAAAAATAGTCCTCCCCCACAAGTTATGGCATGGTATATTCCATACTACTTGATTGCCTATTTTTCTGAGAAGAAATGATGCAAAATCATTACTATTGTGTTCCATTTTTTCTTCGAATTTAGGATCATATAATGCACAATTGAGGATCAAATTACAAAAATATGATATTTCTTCTTCGTATACTGGTTCAAGAGCGGAATAAATACTGGCATTTAATAGCACATATTTTGATATCATCCCTGCTATTGAATAAAATGGGATCTTTTCATTTGCATCCAGATATTCCAACTGAAAGTCGTGCAATTTCAATAGAAAAGCGCGTAGATTGTAATATGCGAGTTGTCTTTCGATCTTGGCATTTAACATTAGAAAATCCTGCTTAGACTTTATGCAGTTTTCAGGGCGTGCTACATAGGGAATAATACGCAAATCCCCAAGATCGATTAATTCTCGCTTATCCATTATTTTTGACCCTCACTTAATGCATAACATGTTCGGCCTCAATTAGTCTCTAGCGAAGTCAATTAGGTTCGTTCATACACTCTATTTAAACACGACGTACGTGTTTAGCTGGCCAGCTTCTCGGTTAGCATTTGGAGACTATTCAATCCTTTCTGTCCCCATGTTGCCAGTGTCGTCATGATCCGCTCGTGAATCAATGTTCCTTTATCATTGCGAAGCGTACCCAAAATCTTTCTCAAAACGACATGAGGTCGCAACGCTCTCTCTGCCCTGTTGTTGGTCGGCTCTACACCCGGATTAATTATAAACGTGAACCAGTAGTCAAATCCGTTGTTGATTTTTCCGATAAATTTCCGGACTTTCTCGATAGAGTACTCTTTCAGGGTCCAGTGCCGAAGCGCTTCTCGCGCCAATTGCCATAGAGTCTTTCTGACTTTTGGTGGAGGATCGTTTTCCAGAGCTTTGGTCAGTATTTCGTAAAGCTCTTTGAGTGCGTTATGTAGTGGAATGGCTTCCCCGAACTTCTCAGAAATGTCTTTTGACTCTCGAAGTAGATGTGCCCAACATCGCTGAATGCGATTTGTGAACCTGGCATAAGGTTTCCAACCGTCACATACGATTATTCCCTTGAATCTCCGCGTCAAGATTTCCATCAGTACCTTCATGCCTCGGCTCTTCCGAATCACGAAAAAAGACTCAGATGGTGTGGAAAAAGACCATATCCAATGTATTTCTCCCTGGACATGGATTGAAGTTTCATCCACATACAGGATCGGAGCACATCGAATATCGTTTAAAATCGAATCGCATTCCGATCGAACCGCATCAGCAGCGCGACGGGTTAAATCGAGTATCGTAGCAGGACTCATTTTCAGACCGAACAGTCTCATCATTGCGTCGTGGATTCTCCTGTGAGGCATTCTACCCTCATATTTTAGCAATGTGGCCTGTGCAATTACATTGTTCCCGAATTTACCTTCATGTGGACAGCCCGGATCGCTTGCAACAACTTTTTTATGGCAACAGGGGCAAATGTAATGCGCAATTTTGTATTCAGTGACGATGATCGGCTGAGGCTCAGGAATCTCCTCAATAATCTTCGAATCTATTTTAAAAGGAGTACCAAGATCAGACCCGCAATCTGGGCAGCGATCCATTGTGACTTCCACTTGCCTATCCGGCGCTGCATAAGGTCTTGTTACGCCTTTGTGCCCGATCTTTTGACCAGGCTTTCCGTTGTCGTTCTTATCCTGATCTTTTTTGCGATTGCGGCCATGTCTTAGACTTGGTGGAGTATGAGCATTCTCATATTGGGCTAAGCGGGCTTCAAGCTCAATGATTTTAGCCTTAAGCAACTCATTCTCACGTTTTAATTGATAATTCTCTTCACGAAGTTGCTTGTTAGTTTCTCCTTCGTCCATGCTCTCATTGATCAAATATTAACATTATATTATTTAATTCTTCTGGTCTATATGCATTTTGTGATAATTTCTTGAAGGTTAAGACGGAGCTAAACACATACAACACGACCATCATCCCACATTCCGCACTTTAGGTTTCGGATTCAGTATTTTTCCAGCTATCGATTTTTGTTATTCAATGAAAAATATTTTAATTAAATAAAATTTTATTATTAACTAATTTGACAATAAGGTGATTTTAAGCAGATTTTTATCTTGTGGGTAGAGGTGTCATTATCTTCACTCAATAGAGCGCAAGGGCAAGCAGACAAATATTAATTATAATAAATAATTTTATTTATAATTATATTCTGAGAATCGATAACAAGAAAAATACTCGCTTTAGGAAGTTAAAGCGCGGAATGTGGGATCATTTATCTTTTTAAGATCGATGCATGCAGGTACAACCCAGCGTCGCTTGCCTGCCAGGCTTTTTCGGCTAGGATCCAGATTGCCCGCTCGCCCGATGTTCCTGGCCCGGAGCTGGAAGATCTTGGCCAGGAGCCCCCTGGAAGGCTGCAGCTCAATAACCCAGGGCGCTTTGCTATGAGCCCTAGCTCACCGCCTCCTTGAGACCGAGCCGAAGATTGGCCAGGTTCATTCGATGCAGGATGTCCCCTGGCAGCCATCATCGCCCGGCCCGCGCTCAGTGGGATCCTGCCCAGGGCCACTCTGCAGAGAGAACGCTTTCGGCCATTCGTGCTCTTTGCGCCAGGGCCTCTCCGCCAGGCGGCCTTGGATCAGGCACTAATCGTCTTCGGCCATAGTAGTATCATTAAACAGAGAACTGAAATATCTCCGAAGGACCCTTTTAACTTCAGCTAAATTCAGAGTTTATGAATTCAAATAGTTTGGTAATGCTATCCTTATGTTCTTTCCTTATTTTATAATTTTCATCTAATAGGCCGTTCTTTGCAGGGATATTCCGTGCCTTCTTAGTTCGCAAGTCGTCTGTCGGTATGCATAAGAATTTGTAGTCTGGATAGTCTTTATGCAAGCGGTCTCGTTCTGCGTTCTTATCGCCATCCAAAATTCCTACGACTTTCTTATAGCCTAAATCATTCAATAAGCGGGCAATAAACTGCATCTTTTCAGCTCCTCCAACGCCCCAGCCATAGAATTCTCCATTTAATTTAATTCCCAATTCTTCTAAGATTTTTTTATAATAAATCACATCCTCTTGGCCCTCGACTAATAGGATATTATCCTCCAAGAAGAATATTTCTTTTGAATCTAATCCAAGAACGTGTGGATTATGAGTGTCATTCATAAGGCCCATCAATTTCTCTCGGACATCTTCACTAATTTTTTCTATCGGATAGACACTAGTTTTTCTTCCTTCCTTTACGACTCGTATTATATTTGCGCCATTTGCAATAGCTTCCCAATCAATGAAATATGGCGAATGCGTAGCAATGACTATTTGCCTATCTTTGGCATATTCTGAAAAAAGTATGGACAACTTTCTTTGGAGTGATGGATGCAAAGAGAGTTCTGGTTCATCTATAATAATTATTTCATTCTCATTTGAATCATATAGCGCGTCGACGATAAAAAATATGCTTAATAAACCATCGCCTAATCCATCACTTATATGAGCAATCTCGTCATAAATAAATTTCATATAATAATGACCCGAACCATTTCTGTCAATCTCCCAAACTGGCAATGGATTCAGTACCCTCCGCATTATATCATTAAAGGTTTCTTTTCTTCGTTCTGCCGCAAAGATTCGGTCAAAAAATTGCGTTAACTCTTTTCCTCTGCGGGGGGATAATTGCATTTGATCCCGATATTCAGTTCGGTATTGTGCCTCATTTGGATTTCCTTGATAATATGGGGCAAATGCCCTTCGTGATGGCAAGATGAATATGCCTTCGCATATCTTGCGAAATTCACCATCAGCTTCTGCACGTGTTTCACTTCTAAGAGGAGAAGAATTAGAGATCTTATAAAAGCAACCAGGTTTTCCAATAGCTGTTATTAATATTTCATCATTTTTTTTATTGCGCATCTCTTCCGTGAAGCTCGGATCTTTGTGCGTTTCTGAGAAAGCTGATGAGAGGGCGCTGAAAGCTTCAATTATAGTCGATTTTCCTGAATTATTTGGTCCAACTAATATAGTCAATCCACTTCCATATTGGCCATTAGGGATAGCTAGATTTATTTTTCCTTCATCTTCAAATCCTCTTAGGCCCTTAATCTCAATTCTTTCGAGTGTCATGATTTTGCCTCATTCCTGCTCCTAAAATTGTCTTCCATCTTATTAATATCTGCTTTGATTAAAAGCATTGTAGCTCTAGAATTATTGAATAGCAGTAAGTGTTTAGAAGATCAAGAAGTCCATCCTCTTTTATGCTAACACACCAATCATGCCCTCAATGCTCAGTGCTTGCCCACCCCGGATCTGCGCCACGAGGCAAATTTAAAATGCAAAAATGTCATAGAATCCCCCCTACACCCCCAGCTGCGGAATGTGCGTCATATATTCATTGCGCGCATCCTCCGGATCGATGTGACAGTAGAGACCTCAAGAATGCTTCCTCGTCGATCTGCCCGATTCAGTCCGCAAACAATTCCTCCTTCTTCAGTGCCCAACGCTCTAAATCGCTCATTCGATTCCTTAGGCCTGAGCCTAGCGATCTTGGCCAGGAGGGGGCTATCTGCAGCTCGCCCGATCAAATGAGCCCAACTTGCTCCATCGTGCCAGGCCAAGGTCAGCCATGTCCGGTCCTGGTTGATATTTGCCGCATGGTTGCGCCCTCTTGCGCTGTCAGGAGCCTGCCGAGAGCGCATCGATCAATCTGGGGGCGAGCAGCGCCCGCATGCCAGGGCCCCTTGTCCACAGCTCCAGCTCACTCGCTCGCACCAGGCCCGAAACTGGGAGATTTCAGCCAGGGGCAGGGCCATCTGCAGCTCTCTCAGGCAAAGCTCATTGCATCCCGGGGGCCGAGCTGAGGATCAGCCAGGTTCGTGCAATGAAGGATGGCCCCAGGCAGCTCACCGCCGCCTGGTCGCATGCTCAAGGATTCTGCCTAAGATCAATCAGCATGCTGAACGCCGCCGGCCATTCGCGCTCTTCGCGCCAGGTCCTCTCCGCCGAGCTGGCTTTGAATCATGTCTTCGATGTCCACGGGCCCGGCCCGGAAGATCCCGGCCCGAAACGCCGTCTAGCTGCAGCTCCATGGCCTTGTCGTTCGCAACCAGCACAGACGAAAGAACCTGGCTTTATGTCGCAGCCTGGCCACATTCCTGGTGCCACTTTAGCCTCGGCCATCAAACGCGCCGGTCACGAGCGGCCACCCGGCTATCCAGATAGAACTGCACGAGAACCACCGAGCGAGCATGGATGCCATGCTCACGGTGATCTGAGCAAGAGATTTGCCACTCTCAAGTTCTGCCACTACCGATATCTTGAATGCTCATTCGTAGCGCCGCCTCGTCTTTTTGATATGAAAATGGGCCTCACACATATCGATGCAACCTCTCCTCTATGCGATTCATGTTTTTGATAACGCCTTCATGCCATGACTCATTTTCATGCCTCATGGGTGCCTAACCAGGCATGACGGTTTCATGTACTTCCCTTTATTGAGTTGATGTTGCTTAACTCATTGTCCGCTCGGAGGGGTTCACTCAAAAGGACAACCAGTGGGGCCCGGTAGCTGGCGGCGCAAGAAAGTACAATAGCGACGGGGACAAGTTGTCCATGAGCCCCCCCTGGTTGAGGTCCTCACTGCCAGAACTGCACCAGCTTTTTTGCCCTGGCTTCTCCCGGTGATGAAGGCAAAGATACAGTCGCAGGGGTATCAACCTTTGCACATTCTTGCCATACCATCTCGAAACCTTCATAAATGTCTTCTTTCTACAGACATATCGGCCCGGAAAGATCGTTGATACTCCCAAGTTATTCGGTTTTCTTCCGGGCCATTTAGTTTTATCTTCTCTCAGCCTTATTGTGCTATCCAACACTCTGTCGACGTGAAATCGTTAATCTTCGGAAAAACCTTTGTCGATGTCGAGATCCTTTTCGACATAGTTGATCTGCTGTTGAAGAAGCGGATATCTTTCTTGAATATCTCGGCCAGGGAACTGGGCCCTCTGCAGCTATCATGACCTTAAGGTTCGCAGATTACACCGGGTCTAGCATCATGTCTTCGAGGCCATTGGACGCGACAGCCAGCTCAATGGGCCTCTCTGCATCTCCGGAAGCGCGTTGGAGACCATCCTCGGCGCGGGGATTACTTTCGCCCCGCACGGCTAAGCTACTCATACCTATGAGTAGTAGTATAGCTCGGAGCCGCCCGATACCCCCAAGTCTTATACTACTCCCGACGGGCGGATTCATTCCTTTACTGTAGCTCTGGGATCCAAGAGATCTATTCTTAAGTTTGTATCTTATCCATACATTATATCATGTATAAATAGCCTATTGATATTGTTTTCCTCCAAAATTACTTAACCTTGCACGCAGTATATGCATATCATGGCAGGAGTCATCAAGCGGCTATTCAGGCCTCAGAAAGAGATTATGCTCGATCGAAGGATCATGGAGCTGCAGACGGCCAAAGAGATCCTGGCAGAAGTCTTCGGGATCCGACTCCAGGATGTGGATGAGATGATCCAGAATCGCTTTGAGGCCGCCGGCCCTGAAAATATTATCACCAAGCAAGACGGATTGTGGCCGCAGGAGTTCAGGCTGGAGGGATGAGGCCACTTCTAGCAGATCATATTGCTTGCAGACGGCACTTATCGTCCTGTCTCCCTGCTACTGCTACTCTCCAGCCTTCTCCTTTCGCCCTTCCGCCAGCGCCCTCGCCAGCCGTATGGCTTCATGCAGCTTGGCCTCCAGAACCTCACGTGGCGGCAGCTCTACCAGATACTCTGCCACCCGAATTTCGCCCCGGTCGAGCTGCAACAGCTCGATCTGTTCTTGGTTCTTCTCGCCGCACAGAATCAGCCCGATAGGCGGCTCCTCGCCAATCCGCCGCTCGTACTTATCCAGCCAGCGCAAATAGAGTTCCATTTGGCCCTTGTAGCCGGCATCGAAGCTTCCCAGCTTCAGCTCAATGGCCACCAGGCGGTGTAGGCTGCGGTGATAGAAGAGCAGGTCGAGGTAGAAGTCTCGATCGCCAATGGTCATGCGCTTCTGGCGGGCGATGAAGGAGAAGTCCGTGCCCAGCTCCAGCAGGAACCTCTCCAACTCCCTTAAAATGGCCGACTCCAGATCGCGTTCGCTGTAAGTGTCCTCCAGTCCCAGGAAGTCCAACAGATAAGGATCTCGGAAGACCAGATCGGGCGTTAGGCGGTCCTCATCCTGCAGAGCTTCCAGCTCCTGCCTGGCCAGATCTTCCGGTTTGCGGGATATGGCAGTGCGCTCGTAAAGCATACCCTGAATCTTCCGGCGCAGCGTTCGAACGCTCCAGCGTTCCCTTCTGGCCAGCTCGGCATAGAACCGGCGCTGCAGAGGATCCTTGAGATAGATGATCTCGATGAAATGGGACCAGGAGAGCTGTGCAGACAGCGTCTGCACTGTCCTTTCTTCCTCAAGAGTATCGGCCAGCCGGATCATATGGAACAGGTTACGTCGGCTGAAACCCCGGCCATAATCCGCGGTAAGCGTCTCGCTGAGGAGATCAACGACACCCTTCTCCTGGCCGGCGATCTTTCTTGCAGAGATCTCCTCCCGTATTCTCTTCCCGATCTGCCAGTAAAGAATTACGAGCTCGGAATTCACCGATTGAGCGACACGGGACTTTGCCTGCTCAATTAGAGGCCGAATGCTGCCGACAAGTTCCGCTGAGGCAATGGAGATCTCGGTTTCTTCAAACTTCTCGATCTCGCCGACAGATGCCTGCTCTTCATCAATTCTCCTCATATCTTTCCCCTCCATCAGAATTCACAAGCATTCTCCTTCAACTTAACGAAATAGTACGGCTGCATGAGTCTCCCTCGCCGGGCCCATATCGCCCGTGATACAGATATTGGATCTCCTCATTTGGGTCCTATGACATTCTTCAAGCGCCTGATGAAGTGTCATAGAATCCCACGCTACACCCCCAGCTGCGGTATGTGCGTCATGTATTCCTTGCGCACGTCCTCCGGATCGATATGGTAGTAGATATCCACCGCTTCCTTGATCGCGTCTCCCCGGAGCCATTTCACATATTCACGCCGCATCCCGGCCCTGAGAAGATGGGTTGTGAACCAGTGTCTGCAGCAGTGAGGAGTGAACTTGTCGGCGAGCTTGCCCGTTTCGGGATTATGCAATCCGATGACTTCGGCATGCTTTTTTACCATTCTCTGGATATGACTCGTGCACAAATACATGCAACGACTCGAAGGGAAAAGCGCTGGATTTTCATGCTTTCTTCTGAGATCCCGAATGGCCAGCCAATGACCCAGGACCTCTGCCGTCTCATGATCGAAATAAAGTAGTCGATTTGATCGCTTTGCAGTTTCTTTCAGAGTAAGGCTAAGGTCATCCAAGTTCACGTCCGAGACGTCCAGAGAGCCCAGCTCGCTGAGTCGCATCCCCGTCTTCAAGAAGAGCAAAATTATCGCCTGGTCTCTCGTCTCCAAGGTCGAGCTCACTAATTTGGCGGCATCTTCTATGCTGATTATCTGGCGCTTTTCTGATTCGGAGTCGTTTTTATATACATTCAGATATCGTTTCATGAAAGACGGAACCGGATTGGCAGATATCAGCTCTTCCTCTTCAAGGTAAGAAAAGAGACAATTGATCACAATAAAGTCGTACCGAATAGTTCCGAATTTAAACAGCTTCTTTTTTTGCAGATGATAGAGATACTCTTTCAGATCTCTTTTTGTGACCGCTGGTGCAACCATATTTCGCTCGTCCAGCCAGGCGCAGAATCTTTTGGCAACTATCGCATAGTTCATCGAAGTGGAGAACTTTCTCAACTCACAGTCTTTCTGGAAACGGTTGATTAAATCATCGTGATTCAGGTAATTAGGGCTCAATGAAGCCTTGCAGGGATAACTCATTGCATCATTCATTTTATCCACGTCCATCCACAGCTATTTTCTTTTGCCAGGCCGTAGCGTTGAAGAGCTTCCAATTGGTTTCTGACAAGGCGAGTGGCGGCCAAGTCACTGGGATCTACTTTCAGAGAGACCAAGAGGGTCTTGCTATCAAGTGTTTTTTTGCTTGATTTCAGGAGCTGAATGAGGTTAAGGTCGTAGCTGCGCATGCCTTCGCCTTTCGGTGTAAGTTCCTGGAAGCCCGCGTGCTGCACCCGATAAAGTTCGGATTCATACTTCTCAATCAGATTGGCCTGCAGACGAATTTCTCGCTCAGTCTTTGCGATCTTCTCCTTAAGAGATTCATTCTCTTTTAGCAGATCCGGCCTGGGTTTGCTCTCTATTTTCATCCTTAAGGTTTCAAGGCCTTCAAAGACAAGCTTACTTAGGGTTGTGCCATGCTCCCTTGCTTTCTCTTCCCAGAAGGTCTTCTCTTCCCGCGTATCAAAATATACCGAGATATAGCGACCTACAAATGCTTTCGGCGGCATATAAAAGAAAATTTTATTATTGGCTATTTAACCATACCGTAACGCAATCATACGACTTCCAGACCATAATCTTGTATTTCTTTGGGGTCGTGGGGTTATGGAAGGTGCTGACGTTGAACTTCTCGGAGCTGATCAGATAATAGTCAGGATCGCCCCGGTGGTCGACCTTGTGAAGATAATAGATCCAGTCGAAGCCCTTGGGCGTGCCGGTGCCGTAGTGCGACAGGGGATAGTCCCTGGCCCTCAGGCGGCCCGATATGACATCGTAGGCCAGCTTCGGGCAGAGGGAACGCTCATCGCCCCAGGCTGCCGAATAAGTGGGGCCCCGGGCGCGGTCGATCTTGCCCTCCTGGTCCATGGGGAAGATATGCGTCGTGTGGCCGTTCGCCCACTCGATGATGTTCTCCGATTTGTTCCAGCTCACCAGGTCCCTGTTGCGGTCTATGATCTGGCCGAGGGTGTAGAGGGTGGACCTCTGCAGGGTGGGGTAGGAGGGGCCGTAGATGCATGAGCTGTCATCGGGCCGGCTGAGGCAGATATCGCGGTAGGCGTATGCGCCCACCAGCGACTTCCCGAAGCCTATGCCCGTAATCATGTCGATGTTCAGAGGACCATCCAGGTATTTCGCGTCCAGCTTCAGAGCGTTCTGGTAGAGAACGGCTTGGGCAGGCATCAGACTAAGTTTCCTGAATTCCTTCGGGATCTGCCACTTCTGAGGTATCAGGGCCATGGTCCTTATCGCCGTACTTCATGAACTCAGAGACGTCCGCAGTCTCAAGGATCTCCAGGGTGGTGGTGATGTGCCGGTCGGGCTTGGGCGGGCCGATGATCTCAATGAGGGTCTTGCAGGCCGCCAGGATGGCACCGCTCACGCGCGTGCGCTCCGTGACGGACATGTCTTCAGCAGGGATTTTTTTCTCGGGATTGCCGTAGGCCATGGTGCGGAGGGAGGCGATCTCATCCTGGATGTAGCCCAGGACTTTGGGGGCCTCGACCTCGACGTGATCCAGGACCACGCCCCGGATTGTGGCCTCCTTCTGAGAGTTGGCGATATTGAGGTCCTCGAAAGCTTCCTTTCGGATCCTGGCCGCCGAGACGCCGGAGATCTCGATGCCAAGCTCGCTTGAGATCATGGCAGCCAGGATCTCACGCGGGGTGCCATGGAGCTTTTTGGCATCTATAAATTTTCGGATATCCGATTTTTCGATATCAGAGAGTTTCTTAGCCATTTTATGTTAGCATCCTGTAAGCTGAATGCAAGCAAAAATTGTAAGCATAATGTAAGCATTGTAAGCAGGGCTCAATCACCATACAAGCGCTGCATCGCATTTTTTGATTTGCAGCCAACCCGGTAAGCTTGATTTTGCTCCATCCTGTAAGCAGGCTGTAATCTGCAAGGTTGCATCAGAAATTCTTCATTAAAACGCTGCGTCCTCTTTCTTCGGAAAGGGTCAGAATCCTGTAAGCAGAATTGTAGGCTGGATTGCAGGCATTGTAAGCTCGGCGAGCCGGTGATCAAGAAGTAATGGGCCGGGGGATATTCAGGGTGTCGCAGATTGGATGAAGTCCCGGCCCGCACAGACTTGTTCTATGACTGGGGGTAGCCAGCATATTATTCTAGCAACCAATACTATTTAAAGTATATTGCATTGCTGCATTTCGATAGTGATTATTAATGCCGGTGGAGGCTGCTGAACCGGCTCAATGGAAAATAAGAGGTGGGAGAGCCCCTTTGACAGACAAGGAGGAACGCCATATTCGGGACTCTCTCTGGGTCTCCCTCTACCCCTAAAGACATATATGTTCTTCTACTATATATTACTTATGAGAAGAATTTAAAGATTGCTCTAAGAGCTGATATTGATAGATCGATTTGTCTTTTGGCGCTCAACCAGATATGAGAAAGAGCCCCTTATCAAAGAGGTAACGAACATGAAGAAAGGGGCTCTTTGGGTCTGTTTCGACCCATTGAAGTGATTATCATCTTATACTATTTATTTCATATGGTGCAGATCAAAAGAATTAATCAACGCATTTTTAGCTTCCTAATAGGTCGAGAATTTGG
>Ga0209749_1002097_pt1 | contig 14534 bp, 9 predicted proteins | sample EPASupsiteSAE347_FD_187267 | JGI IMG/M metagenome (GOLD analysis project Ga0209749, IMG submission 187267) | Bioremediated contaminated groundwater from EPA Superfund site, New Mexico - Sample SAE3-47 (SPAdes) (version 2) | ecosystem: Environmental > Aquatic > Deep subsurface > Groundwater >... | reverse complement strand
GGCTACGTAACGTGTGACAGGTTTGCCGTTTTCGCGACATTGGAGATTATAGTAAGGCCCGTCAGGCCCTTCCCGAATGACGCATAGTTTACCGGCCTCCATCTGCTGGATGCCCGCGATCTGTTGCAGCACTTCTTGCGGTGATGTTTTTGCTTTCATACCGCTAATATATACTATCGTATATATTATGCAACAAAAAAACGCTTTTTTCGCCTATCTGAAGATTTTTGTCGTGCGCCCTTATAAAACTATTATGGGTGTAGGACAAATTTTTTGGTGCAGATCAAGAAACACCGTAAATATTGAGAATTTATAAGAATCTGTGTATCCAGAAAGATACAACCTTCAATTTTACTAAGGAAATCATAGGCCAATTTCATGCGGTACGAAAAAACGTCAACAGATACAACGCTAAAATTATCAAAAATAGGCCAAAATAATGGTTTCTATCGCAGATGCACTCAAATTACCAAAAAATTTGTCCTACACCCAACTATTATATTTTACCCGGTCCGGGAAATTAGGCCTTCCATTCCTTTCGCGACGGCCGCCAGTGGCTCCGGGATTATGAACGTGAAACCGACTACGAAAGGGTGCTGGAATCGTATCTGCTAACTGGTGGACGAGGAGACCGGTGTCCTGAACCCGCCCTTCGCCTCCGACAACCTCACGGCCGTGATTATCTCCTGACTCAGGGACAGCCCTTAAATATTAAATTTTACTATTTAAGGGCTGTCCCTGACGCTTAGTGCGACGTTCTGAAAATTTTGAAATTACTGTTTTGAATTACGGAATCCTGTAGATGGATCCCTGGTAGATGGTCTCATAAGCCCCCATGTCCACGGTCCCGTAGCGGACGCGTTGGCGTCCATCAAAATCAACTGCGTTTGTCATCCAGTTCTGGTTAGAGCCCGCATTAACGCATGGCGAATTTGCGTTCAAACGATAATTACCGAACGTAGAATCGACAAACTGCGGGTCATTCGTGATATTCCCGCGTCCAGCCGGGAAATTCGTGTAATTCGCACAGGTATAACTGAACGCAAAAAAACTATTTGTGCTATTGGAGTAATCACCTATGTCGCTGACATAACTGCCGTTGGTTGTATTTCCCCATACAACGCAATTTGACACGGAATAATTATTGTTAGTATTTCGCGTCACAATCCCGCCGCCAGTATTGGTAGCCGTATTCCCAACGATTGTACAAGAATCGACAGAACCATTATTGTTCTTAATGTCATAGACAACAACTCCGCCACCGTAGGCTTTGGCGCTATTATTCCTTATTAAACATTGTCTTATTTTGCCGCTGGAATCCATCCATATGCCACCAGCGCCGTTGCCGGCCGTGTTATTTGCTATTACGCAATTGACGCCAGAATTCGAACAGCCGCTATACATAAAAACCCCTCCGGCATGGCCATAACTCGTATTGTTGCTGATTAAAGAATTATATATTGTGGGAGCATCTGCAAGGCTACCCCCCCCTAACGCAACCCCACCGCACTGAGCGGCATTTGTCGCTACATTCCAAGATATTACACAATTGGACATATAACCCGCAATGAAAAGCACGCCACCTCCGTACGTTGCACCCGATGAAATTAAAATATTGCTTGCAATTATTGAATCCAATATTCGCCCTCTGCAATAGAGACCTCCACCTCCATTATTACTGTTTGTGACGCTATTTGCGATTATGGAACAACAGGACATAAGGAAATAAACAGCTGAATCAACGACCGAGTATATTCCCCCGCCTCTTTGTGCGGCCACATTACCTTTCACCGTGCATGTTGACGCTGTGCCGCCGCCGCTAAAAAATATCCCGCCGCCGTATTTTGTTGAAGTATTACCAGTGATCAGACAATTCGATATTGTTCCGGAAGAAACGTATAATCCGCCTCCACATCCGCTGATATCATTTGTTGCCGCGTATCCATTTGTGATCGTAAAACCGCCTACAAACGGCGAGTTACTCATATAAAGGCATCGATTGGTAACGTTCGGATAATTTCCATTTATAATTGTCAACTCACGCCCATTCACGCTGGCCATTGTTATCGCAGCCGTAATGCTTATCTGATTGCTCAGATAATATGTGCCGTTCGACACCAGCACAACATCTTCGTTCGTTGCCGCATCCACGGCCCATTGAATATTCGTGGCGGCGTCCGCCCAGTTTGTGTAGGGCGGATTATTGGTTCCCGCGAGCGAGACATAATGGTCAACGGCAAAAGTCGGCATGACCATATGCATAAGCAGCAACAGCCCCACCGCCATCCGTCTTTCATTCAAACTTATTTTCATCCGCGCGTTCCGATCAATCCGAATCTATTTTTCCCGTCATTCAATGGTTACACCTTAAACCGACGGAACTGGAAACAAAAGGCCGGCAATTTATTTCCGACCGTCCCCTTCAAACTTTTACTGTTTTGGGGAAGCATAATATTTACAGGCTTTTATTCAAATATATTTTTTAAAAGGCCGGGAAAACGATCCAAAATCGTGTATGAAGAAGACAATTCATATACCTTTGTTTCCATCCCCTTGAATTCGTCTTCCAAAACAGCCCCAGAATAACTTATGGATTTTTCCTCAAACAAGACTTTTGCAAATCCTTCCTTCGCAAAAAATCCACGCTTCAGGTTGAAAACAACCTTTGCGGGCGATCCACACAGATTAGCACAGATAATGTATTTCTTGCCGTCATATTCCCTTACACAAAAATGAATGTTCTCATCTCCGGCTCGGACAATGCCATCGGGACATTCAATACCTTCGGTCAAAATCGGGGTCAGACAAGCAATCTCATCGTGAAGGGCCTTCAAAGAATCCCAGAGCGGAATTGACATCGGTTTTTCCATAAAGTAGCTGATTAACCTGGTCCCGTAAATTAAAGCGACATAGACCTGAAGCCGGTTTTCCTGCGGAGTAACCTCTCTTGTAAAATTAGGAGACCAATCGGGCATCTGAGTCAACTGTATCCACTGATTAACCGGTTTACCGCATGTTTTCCCGTCATAATACATTCCGGCGATTTCAAAAGCCCACGGAGTTATGGTCATAGAAATATCGGCACCGCTTCTTACATACTGATCAATTATATATTCATCCCGGCTGAGAATATCCGTCGCATCCGAACCACCATAGCGGCTGTCCTCCGCCCAGTTCAAGATAAAGGGGTGACAAGGATCCTTTTCCTGAAGATGCCGGTATAAAACCGACAGATCCCTCTCGTTCTTACCGGAATTTTCCCACGATTGAACATCCGGTTCATCCAAATAATACCAACCCAATAATGCCGGATGGGCCTTGTATCGCTCTATTTGCACGAACATATTATCTTCCATGTCTTTTAAAGGCTTATTTCTGTCCGATCCAATCCGGAACAGTATTTTCATCTTATGACGATGGACTGCATCCATTAGCGTCGAAATGTCCCCAAAATCCCCTTCTCTCAGCATGATCGTGTTGAAACCACGATCAGCAATATCCTTCCAGAGTGAATCATCTTCTGCGAGTCCGCGCCTCAAGGCAGTTACCTCAAGAGCAATCGGAATAAACGGCCGCCGGTCAACCAAAAGCACATCGTTTTCCCTGTCAATATTCACACCGTGTGATTGTTTTTCCAATTTCCTGAGGACAACGCGCTGTTCAAACGTTTTCCCGCCATTGAGATTCATATTGACCAAGAGGTTGTAAATTCCGGTCCCAAGACCTGAAATATCAATGGGAACTTTTGTTTTATCTTTGCCGAACGAAACGGTTTTCGTTTTTATCAGGATGTTATTGTTGCCATCAGTCAAGGAATATGCGGCCTTCACGCGGCCATTTCCGTTTAATTTTTTTAAGATCAAATTCGCATTCTTTTCATCGGTATAATACAACCGGTCTGGGAAACAAGACACTTTCCTACCGTCCCGGACAAAATCCTGCCATTCCTTTTTTCCGGCGCAAGATTCAAAACCGGGGTTTTTTATCAAATTCTGATCAGGCGCATCGGTTTTCGTCAGTGAAAAATCATCAAACCAGGCAATTCCTTCCGAATCAGCTTCATCCGAGTAACACCAGACCCCAAGATATTCCATTCCCTGCGGAAATGCGCCGGCGGGAAGCGACAACTCATACTTTTGCCAAGCGGTCGTTCCGCTGACAACATTGCTTTGTTTTAATTCTTCAATCCAATTTTGCGCGTGTCCCAGTGCAACCGGATGGATCCGCACCCCGGCGGCATGTTCAGTTTTCAACCAGCAGGAAAAACGATAATCCGCGCCTTTCTCTATTTTTACCGGAAAATCGCCGTTGGAGAAATATTTTCTTCCCGTATCGCTCAACCTCAAGGCTTTTGTGCCGCCATGCGTTTCGTTGGTGCATATCCGCACCGCTTCCCGCATATCCGGCAATATTCTCCAGAACATCGGGTATGCCATGCCTTTTATGGCTTTCCTTTCCTTCACCTGGTCCTTGCCGGAAACAGCATATTCCGTCATGTTGCTGCCAAGTTCCAGTTGGGGTGCATTTACCCACAAAGAACCTTGCCCGACAGTTTTTATCATTATACCTGCCAGAGTGTCGTTTTGAATGGTTGTGAGAAAATACCTTTCCCACTGATTGCCGACTTGCACCTCTTTTTCCTGGCCCAATACACCGATTCTAACCGCCATATTTTGGCCGGACTTCATATAGACCGAAAAGGTTTTGATGCCATCGGGGAAAAAATCGCGGTAATATCTGACCCCCATGCCGCTTCCGATCGACTTCGCAATTACCTTTATGCTCTTTGTGCCTTTAATATAACCGTCATCATCCAGCCCCCACCCATTCGGCCAATCCGGTATGTGTATCGGCCCCTTGGCGCTGTACCATCCGTCCGGTATTCCCGGGTAAGTCGTCTTGAGAAAACTGCTGTTCCAAAGCAAATTTCTGCTCTCGCCTGAAGATGGTTTTTCCTTGGCACCAGGCACCGCCTCAAGCGCAGAAACAGACATCAGGGCGCACAGGACAAAGCCTGCCGCCTTCAAAATCGGAATCCTACTCCGGACTATTTTTTGTGTTTTCATCTGCACCTCCTGACAATACAGACAAAATCATGCTCCGTCCTGCGCTTGGCAAACCGCCATTGCCGCGTCATCCGGTCAGAGACGACCTCTTTGCCGGTATCCAAGTCAAAAACACACACCTGCTTCTTATCGCCGCCCAATCCGGCAAGTTCCAGGCTGAAATCGAACGGCTTGCGATCTCCGCGCAACTGAGCAAAAGAAGACGCGAAATATGCTTTTCGTTTTTTCATGTCCAGATAATTTGAAGAGTTTCTCACGTAAATAATCATCTGATTCAGGTCTTCGGAAATCAGGCTGTTGACAAGATACCCATTGCTTTCAAGGCGCACAAAATGTTCCTTGCGAATCTTCGCCGGAAAACAGCCTTTTTCCACGAGCTCAACCCGTAATTTTGGAATTCCGGCATTCAAAACGAGATAAGGCGGCACATTCCTGTCTTCATGGGCATACAGATCACTGCTCAATGGAATGGGATCATGATCCCAGATATAACCGTAATCCAAGCCGGTTTTCGCAAATATCCGTTCAATCCGGTTCAAAAGATCAACGTCTTCCACGCCCCTGATCCGGCCCACGCGCACCATCACAGGCGGAACACGCTTTTTGAAATGTTTCCAATCCATCAAATCCGAAACCAGCGCCGGCAGACGGTGCTCCTCCGCCATCAACATTTCATTCCAGTTATAGGCGGCAAAAACGCCATGCAACAGCGACATCCACAAAAAATCCCTGACTGCCAGCCGCACTTCTTCGGAAATCGGATGAATGATCTTTTTATCCCTCGCGAGCCCTATCGGGCTGGTAAACACCGTGGTGTCAATACAGTCCCCTTCCCCATATCCACCGGAAGGCGACAGGGTAAAAAACTTATATACCACCGCCATACCCGTGTCCGATTTCTGATTTTCCACGTTGAGCACCGCGCCTATTCTGTGATGTCTGTATTTCAGGCGGTATTTAAAATCCTGATTCTCAGGATTTTCTTCAGGCGTCACCTTGAAAACCGGCGTGAAAAAACTGGCCTTCTGGTCAAAGCAAAGGATATGATTCCCGTCATGACGCCGGATAAAATCACAAAAAGGATTTACGATCCGCGTTCCCATCTCCGGATCTCCCTCCCCGAAAGGCGTTATCAGCAAAATCGAGGTGTCATTCCTGAAAAGTCCGAGAAACTGCCGCACATAAGACCTCGTCAGCCGCTGGACGGCCGGCCGGCACCACTGGTCAAACATATAACACCAAAGCCATGATCCAAATCCGTGCAGGGCGATATTTTCACTTTCCGCCTTCATATCCTCCCTGAGGTTCTTCATAAACCCCGCCTTCAAGTAGCGTTCCATGTTAGGCGTGATCCGTTCAATGGCCCGGAAAAACGTATCGTGCGTCGGCTCCACTTTCAGGTAGATGCCATTGTCCCTGCAAAAGCTCATGACACGCATCACAAGCTCCGCGCCGTAGGGGCTGATTGTTCCGCCGGCATTGAGGATATCCGGGCTCCAGTTTGCCATAAGGAACAACCGATATCCGCAATCCCGGCGATGTTCCAGCCAACGCCGCATTTCCTCGTCATTCAAAGACGTAAAAAGGATACCATGGAGCCGGTCCTGATTCCTGAATTTTCTGGCAAAATCATTTGCATCCAGTAGAATTTCTTCCTTAGGCGTTCCCACTCCCACTGCGGGAACAAGATCGCACAAGGTCGTGCTTCCGGAAAGGAAACCGAGGTGCCTGCCGTTTCTGGCATATCCGCAAAATTTACCGTTTTTATCATGCAAAAGATGCGCAAACTTGCCGTCCGTCATTCCGATATCAGTGTGCGATTCATAAACCTTTCCGCCGGCCTTTTCCGTGCAGCTCAATTTTGCCCGGAACGTTCCTGTAGAAGCGGGGTAGATATTGCCCTGGAAAATGCCAGTCCTGCCTTTTTCCCGCATTTGGAATGATTTCCCCGCGAATTTAATTTCCATGGCAACATCAGGACCGTGCAGCAACATTCCCTCCTTCCCGGCAAAGACCGCATGTATCCTGACGGGAGCGTTGCGTTTATGCACAAACACCTGCGGCAATTGCGGCACGAGCACCGGCTGCGAATCCGACCAGGCGTTAAGACGAATTTCCCTTCCGCTGCCGGCGGCCGCGCGCACCAACAAGCGCACCCGCATGTACCGCGTTGTGTAGCCTTTTTTCGCCAGAAGCTCGGCAAGATTTATTTTAATGGCACGCCGGCCGCGCGCAGGTTTCTCCGCGAACAAGGTGCGCAGGGGTTCCTGCGTTCCGTAATCGAAATCCCTGGCGAAAACAACTTCAAACGCCGCGGAACGCGGCCCTGAAGCCAATTCCACGTCAAGCACGGGATGCTGCGCCACGAGAAATTCATGCAAATGCATGACCAGAAGCGCCGCCCCTTCGCCCTGAAGCCGCGCCACGGTCCATGCGCCGTCTTTCCGGCATTCCCCCTCCGCCGGGTCCATCCACCAATCCGACGCCGCGTTCTCGCCGCTGAGCGCGAGTCTTGGCGTTTTTGAATACGCAATGAGCGAATTACCGGAAAGGACGCGCCCATCCAGCCAGACCATGTCGCGGTTAAAAGTCAGGCAGGCGGCATGTTTCAAACGCTCCGCCGATTCCATGTGCGCATCATGTTCCGCTCTTTTCATCAATTCCATGCTTGGAATGTTTTTAATTGCTGTCATCAAATCACCTTTCAGTTTTTATTTTTTTCGCAAAATTATCAGCGAGGAAGCATGATGCTTCGGGATTGCCAACTCCAGGCCTGTTCCGGTTTTCTTTTTAATTGTAACCGGCATGCTTTCCGAATAGTCGGAAGAGATAATTTCGGCCCGGCATACAGCTTCGGCATCCGGGACATTCACTGCCACAGGAATGTTTTCGAGAAACCGGTCAACCGACAAGGAAGATTTGTTTTCACACACCAGCGTCACGACGTATTCCCCGGTTGAATTTTCAAAAATGTTCCCATTAATTCCAGCCGGCAATGTCAAGGCGTGCGGCGTCAGTATCCAACGTTTTCTCTTAAAATGCTCAAAAAGAGGCTGATATTTGCCTAACAGCGCGCACATTGCTTTTGTTGGAGAAGCATACGGCGATTCGCCGCGAATAATGCTCACATGGTCGCCGGAGACGTGCGGAAAAGCCCCGCTTTTCAAGCACTCCTGCAAGGCCTGTTCCATAAGGCGCGGAGTTTTCGGCGTATAGGCATCTGTCGGAAGATATACCATCGGCCGTTCGAGGGCAAAATACTTCGCCCATTCCAGGGAGGCCGGCGTGCATTCCGCCATGAGTCCGTCAATGCCTTCTGCCGCGTCAATAAAGCCGGGCCCGTTGACCCACAGAAATTTGCCGGCGTCATGGAGCAGTGCGGCAATCCGGCCCATGATCTTCCGGTGCGCATGGCGAATCATGTAACACCGTTTTCCGCAGACCATTGAAACGCCATCGTCATGCGCAAAATCAAACTCGCGGTGACCGTAGACATCTACAAAAAAACCGGCAATACCGGGGTATGTCTCCAGCATTTTCTTTGCCTGATCCAGCAAGTGTTTTCCCCAGGGCAGGTCGGGGTCCGGATTCATCAGGCAAGTAAGCATCCATACACAAATCGGTTTCCCGTTCAAATCCCTTATGATGCTTTCAGGGAACTTCTCTTCGGCAAATTTCTGCCAGCATTCGAATGTCTGAAAATAGATTACGCCGGCCACATGCTGCCGGCGAAGCGCCGACAAATATTCGTTAATCGCCCCCCGCGTCAGTGTCATTGCCCCGGGCAACCCCTCCATGGCTCTCAAATCGTCCCACGCAGATGTTTCCGGAACATATAAGCCGTAATGCGGAAAATAGCAATGCAATTCCGTCCACTGCAGAGCTTCTTTTTCCTTCAGTTCCCTGATACAACTTTCCGGCGTTACGTTCGCAAGAAGCATTGCGCCCTCATATTCCCAGACCTGCGGATTTCCGACCCGGAAATATTCCGGGTACTTCCGCCGCATCCAGTCCAAACCAGGCCGCCAATCGCCCTCGTGGGGAACAACAACAACTCCGCTGCTGATTTCGCGTTTGTCGGCAAGACGAAGATATCGATTGGTCATGCAGACTTCGCCCGCCTTCTTATCAAAATCCACGGTAAGCCGTGGAATAGTCTGGTCAAAAGGAGCGGTCGCCGTGATCCCGTAATCTGCCGGATGGTCGTAGACGGTAAAGGAAGGGGTCCCGATCTCCAATCCGGTCGAAGAAACCGGCTCAGGCTCGTTCCTTTGAAAATAATTGTAATAATACCGTTCGGCAATTTCTTCGAATGAAAAATGCCCTTTCTCGTGCGGCATGAAAACACGCAAATCCGGCTTGAACCAGGGAAATGAAAAAGCGACATGGATCTCTCTTTCCCCGGGGACAAAGTTTCTTATCTTTATATTCCATTTTAAGCAATCATCTTCCAGGGCGTACGATACGCCTATTCGAAACGGCGCATTCTCATAATGCAATTCCAAAGCCAGAAAAGGATTGCCTTCATTTCCATGCTCAATTTCAACCGCCTTCACGCGGGAAGCAAGAATATTATATGCGACTTTCGCCGTTCTATCCTCGATCGACAAATTGCATGTTTTTCCACACGATAATTCAATGTTTTTTTTCTTCAGGAAAAATGACTCCATGAGGCCGTTGGTTTTATTAATGCCGATTTCCATCGCCTTGTTTTCAAGTTTCCATTTTGCTTTTGTTTTATTTTGCGTTGTCATTGTTAGCAACCTTTCTACCGTTAATCCGGTTTCAGAATCACTTTGCCAGCATTTCCCTGCCGAAACAAGGCATAGGCCTCGTCCGCCCGGGTGAAATTAAAAACATGGGTAACCAGCCGTTGAGCAGGAAGGCCTGCCGACACAAGTTTCAATATGTCCGGCCATTCTTCGCGATGATAATGCCAACTACCGAAAATAGTTTTATCGCCTATTCCAATCATTTGCCAACTATCCAGAGGCCATGCGCTCAATCCGCCCAATATCAACAATTGCCCGCGCGGGGCAAGCAACGCGAGCGCCGATTTGGCCGCTTCGTGATTGCCGGTGCAAAGAATAGAGTGACGAATACCCAGGGCGGGAAGCGTTCGCATTGCGTCGAGGTCGCGGCTGTTAAGCGACCTAACCGCCCCAAATTGTCCGGCCAAGTTTAATCTGTATTCCGATACATCCAAAGCTATTGCCTGCGCGCCCATTTGCTTTATAAGCATCACGGCGGCCAAGCCGATCGGCCCCACGCCGAACACGCAAACTTTTTCAGCCGGCATGATCCCGAGGCGTTTGATGCCGTGCCACGCCACGCCAATGCCGCATCCGCCGGTCGCAACCGCCGCTTCGAAACTCATGGTATCCGGAATTTTCAGACAGTTGCGCGCCACATAAACAACTTTCTCGGCATGGCCGCCAGGCCGAAACGGTCTGCCTTTTGTGCTCCAATCACAGCAAAAGTTTTCCCGCCCCTGCCCGCATTCGCCGCATTCACCGCAGCCGCACACCACATTTAAAACAACGCGATCTCCTGTTTTAAGCAGACTGCCTTTCGGAGCTTGTTCAATAATGCCGGCAAGCTCATGACCGGTTGGTTCGCCGCCGGATTCGGAATCATAAACATGCATTTCGCTGCCGCAAATACCGCAAGCTTTGACGGCAATGACAGCCTCATCCTTTTCCGGAACGGGCGCGGAAATATCCTTGCAGACAACCCGTTGTCTGCCGGCTTTGACTAATATTTTCATGACCTTCCTTTACTCTTGATGAACGGCGCATTGACCGTCAATAATCACATCTTGTCTTGTACAGCACGAATATCACACCCCTTCGTTTAAAACTCAACGCAATCCTACTGTAAAAGTGCACTTAAAAATTGTAATTTGGAATTTAAGGGGAAAGGAGAATCCATACGGCAAGCTGCATATTTCTTATGGGGCGGCAAATCGTCACGCGTGGCAAATCTTGCGCTAACCCGCATTTCTCACACTTTGTGTGAGAAATGCGCCCGATGGGCTTCGACGCGCCCCGATAAATCGGGGCTTGCTCAGGATTTACCTTTCAGCGCGTCGAAGGGTTATCTTGAGCAAGGTGCGTCAGCACCGCGCCGAAACTTTTGCCGCAATCCACTTGCGGCAAAAGCGGATTTCTCACAGTCAGACTTTGTTTGTGAGAAATCCGGGCTAACTTTACGGAGGTCCCGGAAGATTAATGAGCAGATTTTCTTTTCCGCAAGCGGTATTCGCGCGGGGTACAGCCATAGTATTTTTCGAACAGCCGATCAAAGTGGCTCGTATCGAAAAAACCACAATTATGCGAGATGTTTTTGACCGCTTCACCTGTCAGCCGCAAGCAGGAAGCGGCCGTATCCAGTCGGTAACGCAGGGCAAAATCGGCAAAAGACAATCCCATGAGATGGCGAAACATCAGGCTGAACGCGTTGCGGTTCATGCCGCACAGGCCGGCCGCGGTCTTTGTCGTCATCATGCCGTGGCTGTCCATAAAACAAATCAACACCTTGTTCAGCCTTTCAATGGAACCGACCGGAGTCAAATCCTGGGTTTCCGATTCCAATATTCCCTTCTCCGTCAATAAAATGGCCTCCATGAGATACAATCGCAGCCATATCCATTTTCTGATCTCCGGCATGTCCTGTTTCAGACAATCCCTGATTTTGGCCCCGATCTCGCGCAAGGCGCGCCGGTCTGCAATATTGGCCTGCGGCCTTTTTGGCGGCGGAACGGTGAAAGGCGCCAGCCAGTTGAACTGCGCTGTCTGGTCAAATCGCAGGCACGCCAGAGCCGGAGGCCAGATTATAAGTATGATCCTCTCAAACGGCGCGGCAGCCGCCCAACCATGCGGCTCCCACATTCCGCAAAACCAAAGATCGCCGGGGGACAGATGAATTTTTAAATCAGAATAAAAAATATCCATTCGACCTTGTAACACAATCCCGAACTCCACCCCGTAATGCATGTCGAATGCATCTGATTTTCCGGGTTTGCACCGGCAAAAAGAACCAACGAAAGGACACTCGGACGACAAATTATGTATTTGCGCTTTGCCGGGTAAAAAATCGAAAGACTTTCTGATGGCCGGCTTCACTTCTTCAGCGCTTTTTTGAATTCCGCGGTCAGGAGCGGCAGGATTTTGAAGAGGTCGCCCACGATCCCGTAGGTGGCATATTTGAAGATGGGCGCTTCGGGATCCTTGTTGATGGCCACGATAATGTCCGAGGAAGACATACCGGCCAAATGCTGGATCTGGCCGCTGATGCCACAGGCAATATAGATTTTTGGGCAGACCGTCTTGCCGGTCTGGCCGACCTGGTGCGAATAAGGGATCCAACCCGCATCCACCGCCGCGCGCGACGCCCCCACCCCGGCGCCCAACACCTCCGCCAGCCCGCGGACCAATGAAAAATTCTCCGGCGCCTGCAGACCGCGGCCGCCGGAGACAATAAGATTGGCTTCGGCGATGTTCATGGTCGTTTCCATTTCCTGAACAAACTTGACGCGACTCGTCCGGCATTTCAGCAATTCAGCGGCAATTTCTTCGACAATCGTTTTGCCTGCGCGGCCCGCGTCGACAGCGGCTTCTTTCATCACCTTGTGCCGGACCGTGGCCATTTGCGGACGGTGATTCGGCGTGATGATGGTGGCCATGATATTGCCGCCGAACGCCGGCCGGGTTTGCAGCAGGTTCTTTGTTTCGGGATCAATTGCAAGTCCGGTGCAGTCGGCCGTCAAGCCGGCCTTGACCGTGACCGCCACGCGCGAAACCAGGCTGCGGCCGATGGTGGTGGCGCCGCAGAGCATAACGCAGGGGTTATGCCTGCGAACCAATTCAATAAGCGCGGCAGCATAAGGTTCATCCTGAAAATACTCGAGTTCCTTCCGGTCGGCTATATAAACGATGTCAGCCCCGCGTTGAATGAGTTCCGACGCCTTTTCGCGTATGCCGTTGCCCAACAGCACCGCGGCAAGACGCATCCCAAGCTGGTCGGCCAGTTTCCGTCCCTCTCCAAGAAGCTCGTATGTAATGGACTGGATTTTTCCGTCTTTCTGCTCGGCAAAAATCCAGACGTCCTTGTAGCCGCTCAAATCTTTTTTGGGCGCGGCATCTTTGCGCAGTTCGATCGCCTTGAATTTGCACACCTCGACACAGGCGCCGCAAAGCGTGCACTTGTTCAAATCGATAATCGCCAGCTTGTCCTTGACCTCGATGGCGCCAAAGGGACAGGCCTTGATGCACAACTTGCATCCCACGCATTTCTCGGGAATCACGACTATCAGTTCTTTATCCATCTTTATCGTCTCTCGTATCTCGTATCTCGTGAAGCGTAGTTCGTCGGATTCTGGCGCTTCACGTTTTTTTCTCACGCCGAGGCCGCGGCGATGACCGCATCCTTCAATTTGCCCGCCAGTTGTTGCACGACTTCCTCCGGTTCGCCCTTGAAAATTTCACCTCCGGCGCGCGGCGGCGGATTGAAAATCCTGACCACCTTGGTGGGCGAGCCGTCCAATCCCAGATTGCCCGCCTCGCACCCGAGATCGGCTGCCTTCCAAAGCGTGATTTGCGCCTTTTTCGCCGCCAATTTTCCCTTGAGGGAAGGAATGCGCGGTTCATTTATTTCCTTCACGACCGTCAAAAGACATGGCAAGGGCGCGCGGATTATTTCAGTGCCGTCCTCCAGGAGACGCTCGGCAACGACATGGTCATCGGCAATTTCCTCGATCTTGCGCACGTAGGTTATTTGCGGCAAATTCAGATGGGCGGCTATGCCCGGCCCGACCTGGGCCGTGTCGCCGTCGGAAGCCTGTTTGCCGCAGATGATCAGGGAATAGGAAGAAATTTTCTTCAGCGCCATGGAGAGGGTATAACTGGTGGCCCAGGTGTCGCTGCCCGCAAACGCGCGGTCCGACAGCAGAATGGCCTGGTCGGCCCCCATGGCGATCGCCTCGCGCAGGGCGTTTTCGGCCTGGGGCGGCCCCATAGTCAGCACCGTCACCTTGCCGCCTTTTTTCTCCTTGACGCGGATGGCTTCCTCGATCGCGTACATGTCAAAGGGGTTGATGATCGCCGCCACCCCCTCGCGCATGAGGGTATTTGTCTTCGGATCGATCTTTACGTCCGTGGTATCCGGGACCTGCTTGATGCAAACCACAATGTCCATTCTTTTATCTCCGCCAATGAAAAAAACGTTACCTTTATATTATTACTCAATGAAACTTGCAAGCTGTTTCAGGATTTTTTTGCGCTTAATGCCTTATCGGCATTGGCGCAAAGTAAATTTTGCGCGAAATTCGTGTGAAATTTAGGTAATAAACTGTTGACTGAAGCGGCAAGTGTTAATAGAATACAAAACATGAGAGAAGTTATTTTATATCCAGGCGAAGATGGTTGTTGGGTGACCGAATGCCCCAGTCTCCCCGGGTGTATCTCCCAG
>Ga0209749_1002095_pt1 | contig 14542 bp, 9 predicted proteins | sample EPASupsiteSAE347_FD_187267 | JGI IMG/M metagenome (GOLD analysis project Ga0209749, IMG submission 187267) | Bioremediated contaminated groundwater from EPA Superfund site, New Mexico - Sample SAE3-47 (SPAdes) (version 2) | ecosystem: Environmental > Aquatic > Deep subsurface > Groundwater >... | reverse complement strand
AGGTCCAGGATACCCTGAGGCCGCCGGCGATAATCGCCCGGCAAAGCTCCTGCACGTAAACCCGGTCGGCAGTGAAGGTATCGGCCCAAATAAAGAATTCCCGAATGCCGTATCGCCGGATATTGTTTTCCATTTCTTCAATGATGTTTTGTACCGGTCTTTTTCTGATCTTCCGGCCGTAATATATCGGCGCCGTGCAGAAGCTGCACTGAAAAGGACATCCCCGGACGGGAGCGACGATGAGAAAAGGCCGGCCCGAAAGAGGCAGCCGGTAAGGCGTGAGATCGAGCAAGTGCCATGACGGCGCCGGTATATCCTCCGGGGGAAGCCAACCTGCGTCGGGATTGCTGATGGTCTCCCCTCCTTGTGCGCGGTAGGATATTCCCGGGACGCTTTGGAGATGTTGAAGATTGTTATTGCAGATATTCCTGATAATCCCCTCCGGTTCTCCCCGGATTACGACATCAACCGCTGACGCCTTCAAGACTGCTTCCGCCATGACGGTTACATGTGTTCCCATAACGCCGGTCAGCGTCGAACCGGAAATATCCTTTATCATATTCGATATATGAAGATCGTGGAGGAGGGTAGGGGAACCGGTGGACCAAAAGGCCGCATGGAAACGCTGCCTGGCGATAAATGCTTTCAGGTCCTCCATTCCCATGGCCACCGCCGGAAAGTCGATGCAGAAAACATCATGGCCGTCCGCCTCCAGCAGGGCGGCCGCCGTGGCGAGGGAGACGGGAGGCCACTGGGTGGCCCAGACGCCGGATTCCTGGGTGCAGCGGCCTTCTCTTGTGAAAAGACGGCCGTCAGGGGTGGGGGGGTTAAAAAGAAATACCTTCATCTTCTGCATTTAAACTCAATAATTTTTCACGACGCGGAAACCATGATCGCTTACCGGTCCATCAGGAACCCCCCAACTGCGAAAGGCCGACCTGAGCGTCCAGGCATTCAGACACCAGGAACCGCCCCGCAATCCTTTTTTATCTCCCCTTTGGGGACCCGCCGGATCCGTAACCTCTCCCTCCGGGTAATCACCATACCAATCCAGGCACCATTCCTGGACATTTCCCGCCATATCGTAAAGCCCCCATGGATTCGGTGCAAAGCTTCCGACCGGTGATGTGTAGGAGAACCCGTCATCGAGTTCCCTGTGAATGTAAGTGTCCGAGGAGTAATGGTTCGCATACCGGCGGTCTGCGAAATTGGCGTATCCTGATTTCAGGAGCTCTCCCCAATAGAATCTTGTCTCCGTCCCGGCCCGGCAGGCATATTCCCATTCCGCCTCGGTGGGAAGGCGGTAGGCCGTTGTTCCTTCCCTTTTGTTCAGCCAGGCGATGAATGCCTGGGCGTCATGCCACGAGACCATCACCACCGGGTGATCGTCTCCCTGAGCAAATCCGGCGTCTCCCCAGTTTGCCCCCGGCTTTTCGACCCACTCGGCGTTCTTGTCCAGAATAAAGCCGTATCCCTTCTTTTCCGCATCCGTCATGTAGCCTGTTTCCTCGAAAAAAAGGCGAAACTGAGCGATGGTCACTTCCTGTGTTTGCATGTAAAAGGGTTTGGAAATAATAACGGCATGCCGCGGATGCTCCTTGACGAACCACTCTGCCTTACCCGGTCTTTGGCTGTAGGCAGGGTTTTTAATAACTGATTCGGGAGATTCTTCGCTACCCATCCTGAAACGCCCGGCCGGGATCAGCACGAAGCGCATGCCGATGCTGTTCGTAAATGATTTTTCCGCTTTTGCCCGATCCGGGGCAGGAATATCCGGTGCGATCAGAGAAGAGACTTGGACGGGCAGAGATATGAAAATGATGATGAAGGTGACGATGGAGAACAGACGCCCTGGAATGGCTGCCATGGGCCGGGAAAAAATAGCATGATTACCTGGCTTCATGAAATTTATCTGGTTAAATATAGATATTTAATCATACTGTAAACATACCGGAAGGCAACCTTGCGGATGCTGATCTTGGAGTATCCGGCTTTTCTCTTATGTTCATGGGTGGGAACCTCCCCCATGCGGTATCCCTTCTTCAGGGTTTTGATGATCATTTCCTGCTCAATGGTGGTGATATTTTCTTCCAGGCCGATATTCCTCAACACCTCCGTTTTGAAGGCCCGGAAACCATTCTGACTCTCCGACAACCGCACCCGGAAGCGATGATTGATGCAGGCCGTAATCAGAGAACTTCCCATGAGGCGAAAGCACTCGTCGAAACCGCCGTGAAGCTCACTGGAACCGCCGATAAGCCGGGATCCGGAAACATGATCGGCCGTATCCTCCAGAAGCGGCTGTACCAGGGCCGGGATGTCTTCCGGATTGTGGGAACCATCGGCATCAATAAAAACGGTAATCCCCCGTTTCAGATGGGGGATTACGCATCGAATTGCCTCCCCCTTGCCTTTTCCGCCATCGAAGATGACCGCGGCGCCGAGAGAGCGGGCCATGTTCACCGTATTGTCCCTTGAATGTCCGTCAACCACAATAATATCTGATGAATAGGGGGTGCACCTCTCTATAATTTCAGCAATAGTCTCGCCTTCATTTAAAGCCGGGATAACGATCGTAATCTGCTCCTTCAGGGGGAGAGGATTCATGGTGATTATCTTCCTTTTTTCAATAAAATATGATAGAAATAAATTAAAAAATGCTTGACACTTTGGTCGGGATTCAATAGCATAAGGACCGCTTCAGGTAAATATTTATTCTGCATTATATTATAGTCACCGCCCAAACAGTGAAAGGATGGCAATAATGAAGAAAATGAGAGTTTTATTTGCCCTTCTAATTTTCGTTTTGATGTTGCCGACAGGCTTTGCCGCCGCCCAGGAGGGGGGAAATATTCAGATCGGCAAATTGAAGGTAGTTCCCACCCTTGCCCTGGAAGCTGTTTATGACAGCAATATCTACAAGGGGAGCGGGAATTCAGCCACCGTTTATACGGACCCGACACAGCAGCAAAGGTACGGCAGAGAGGAAAGGGTCGTTTCCGACACGATTTACCACGTCAAGCCGGGGATAATGGCAAATTTCGAGATACCGGAAAGGGGAAACATCACCTTCGGCTGGCAATTGGACCGGGCTTACTACAATACGGAGACGAAGAATAATTTTCAAAACAACGGCGGCGGGCTCAAAATTGATTATCGGGCGCCCGAGGGGATCCTATTTAATTTTCAAGAGCAGTATCAATACTCTAATGACCCTTATGGTAATGCCGATCAATATGGCGTCGGTCAGAACACGGAACGATATACGAACGATGTCGGCGGCAAGCTCGGATACCAGATCGGCAGCAGTTTCCGTCCCATTTTCTATTACGATTATTTTATCCAGCAATATGCAAAAACGAGCGACTGGGCCCAGAACTATGGACAAACATCGGTCGGTGTCGGTCTGGAAGGACGTGTTCTTCCCAAGACCTGGCTGTTTGTACGCTATATGAATATTGCTAAGAATTACATAGACAATAACGACTCCACTACGACAAAAGGCAATTCCAGGACCAATGCGGCCCAGATCGGTGCCACCTGGGATCCCGGCGCCAAACTTTCCGGGGAGGTGAATTTCGGTTACCAGTGGAAGCGCTACGATAATGAATGGGTCAATTCAAACAACACGGGGGCCAAGAGAGACGAGTCCAACTCCTGGACGGCGGCGACCAATGTGACTTTTGTGCCTTCCGAGAAGATGACGATCGGGGCTTCCGTCTGGAGGGCTTTAAGGGATTCCGGATCAAACACGAACGAGAATTTCTATGATACCGGGATCGGCCTCAATCTCACCCAAAAATTTTATACCAAATTTGCCTTCAAGCTCGGCGGCTCTTATGCGTCGAACGATTACAACGTCCCGCCGACTTCCAGTCCGACAGTCCCCACTCCCCTCGACAAAAAGCGCCGGGACGATAACTGGAACCTGACTGTGGGTTTTGACTATAACATTCAAAACTGGATAACTGTCGGGATCGGCTATGCTTTCCTGGATAAGAACTCCAATTATATTGAGAATAATTATATTGACCATCAGCTCAACGCCGCCCTTAAGCTTGCTTATTAGAGGAGGAGGTAGGAGATATGACTACACTTGAGAAACAAAGGTTATCAAGGATGGATGTTATGAAGAGTCGGTATCATGTTTCTTATTTACTCCTGGCGATCACTTTTTTGGCAGTCCTGGTATGCATCCCCGCGGATGCCCTGGCCCAAATCGCTAAAATTACCAGTGTCAAAGGGGATGTCATCGTCAACCAGTCGGGACAGATGACAAAGATTACGAGCCCCGGACTCGCTTTAAACGACGGTGACCAGATCCTGACCCGTGAGGGAGAGCTTCAGATAGCCTTCAAGGACGGCGCTATTCTCAAGATTAATCCTTATTCAAAGGTCTCCGTTCAGGAAAGAATGGAACAGAGCGGCACCTGGATATTCAAAAGTACTCAGGCCGCCCGCCGCGTGACCTGTTTCGTCGGTAAGGCGTGGTTCAAGTCCGGTTCTTCCGCGACGAAGAATTATCTCCAGACACCGACGGCCGTGGCCGGGTTGCGGGGATCCGACGGGGATTTCGGTTTCAACCCCGAAAGGGATCAAACCCTCCTCAATATGTACAGCGGCGGTGCAGATACGGTAGGGAACGTTTTGCGGGGCTTCTTCGCCAATCCCGGGGTAACGGCGGCTCAGAAAAGCGAGGTTTACCGAAGCCTGGAGCGGGCTTACTCCGTCACGGTAACCACGGCGCAGGCGAATAGGGCTCCGAATGTTACTGCGGAACAGAGAACGATCAATACAGCCCAGGCGAACATCGTGGCCCTCGCCGTTGCCCGGCAGGCCGCCCAGATACTGGTGCAGAGCAATCCCGATGCCGGCGCGAAGACACAGGCCCAGGCGACGCTATCCGTAGTCAATACATCGATTAACGCCGTTCAGGTGCGGGTGGAAGGGGCGCGCGCGGAAATTGTGAGGCAGGCGGCGGTTCAGGAGGTCCAGAAGGCCAGGGCGGCGGGTAACACGCAACAAGCGGCTGCGGCGCAACGGGTAGTTGAAACGGCCACAGCAGCGGTAAGCCAGGCGCAGGCCGCGGAAAGGCTGATTGCGCAGCAGGTTACCCAGGTCAACCAGGCCTTGGCTGCGGGTAATACTGCCGGGGTGCGGCTGATTGAGCAGCAGGTCCAGCGGGAGACGCAGCAGGTCCAGCGGCAGACGCAAACGGTTCTGCAGCAGGCGCAGCAGGTGGTAACGACGGTGGCGACGACCCTGCCGGCGACGGTTGCGACGACGGTTGCGACAACGGTTCAAACGACGGCTGCGACAACCATTCCTCCGCCGTCATCGACAACATCGTCGACTACGTCGGTGTTTACAACGACAACGACAACAACAACGGTTGAGCCGACATCGACAACAACCTCGACAACGTCAGGACATACAACTTCAATTAGCCCATCTTAGTAAAAAGCAATAAGGAATGAATCCAACTTTTCCCCCCCTCAAAAAGGGGGGGAGTTTTTTGTGGATAGATGAAAAAAGTGATATGGAACGGAGTATGAAGAAAAAATATTATAAAATATTATATATGTTGATGATATTTATAGCTACTCTGTCTTTGACGGCATGTTACAGTGGCGGGCCCGTGGTAACGGTAACGGATATCAGGGACCCGTCCAAGGCATATAAGGACCTCGATCTTAAAAAAAATGATCTGGCAAAGCTGGAAGAGTACAAAAAGACGGTTACAGCCAAAAAACCGGGCGCTGCGGGCCTTTCGGAGATTCTCGAAAAGAGCGCTTCCTACAGTGTAAATGAATATCTGGCAAAATATCCGGAGAATAAAGATGCCCTGAGCGATTACAAGATCGGGGGATACGATGTTCTCAGCATTATTGTTTATGAGGAGAAGGACCTGACCCGGGAATCGGTGCGGGTTACGGCGGAAGGCTATATTACCTTTCCCCTGATCGGGAGGATCAAGGTCGCCGACCTGACAACCACGGAAGTAGAGAAACTCATCACGAAGCAGCTTGCGGTAAAGGATTATTTGTTGGACGCCCATGTATCGGTCCTGGTAACGAAATACGAGGGACGTAAATTTTCCGTCCTCGGGGCGGCGTCCAATCCCGGGCTTTATCCTCTCCAGGCGAGGGAGAGAGTACTGGATGGTATTTCCAAGGCCGGAGGGTTGGCTGCCATGCGCGCGTCCGGCGGCAAGGAGGAACCTCAGGCCCAGGAGGGGATGATCATTCGCACCATCAATCGCGCTAAGCCCGACGAGAAGAAAATAGTTATCAATTTCGACCTTCAGGGTTTGCTCAAGGGAAAGGACCAGAACGCCAACATCCTCCTTGCCGAGAACGATGTAATATACATCCCTAGCGCCGATTTCTTCTATATCATCGGCGAGGTCAAAACCCCCGGTTCATACGCCTTTAACAAGAAGGATATTACCATTGTCGAAGCCATAACCATGGCGGGCGGCTTTACGAGGATCGCCTCCCGTAACAGCACCAGAATCGTGCGCGTTGAAAAGGGCATAGAAAGGATTTATGAAGTCAGTATGGACGCGATCACCAAATCGGGAAAGATGACGGAGGCCCTTTACATACGACCGAATGATCTGATCGTTGTGCCGGAGAGCTTCTTCTAAAATAGTTAAAACAGGGACAGCCACCTGTTTTATAAAGGAGATAATTTATCATTCATGGAAATAGGCCAGAAGAACGTCAACATCGAGGACTACATCCGGGTATGTCTGAAGCACCAGTGGACCATTCTCACGGTTTTTGCCATTATCGTCATCAGCGTCGCCATCTTTTCCTTCACCGCCACCCCCATTTATAAAGGCACCACCAGGATTGTCATTGAAAAGGAAAATCCCAAGGTTGTCTCCATCCAGGAGGTCATGTCCGTCGATTCATCGGGCATCGATTACTACCAGACCCAGTACAAGATCATCGAAAGCCGGGCCGTGGCCAACGATGTCATCAAGCGCCTTAATCTTGAAAAGAATGAAAAATTCAATCCCGGACCGGGGTTTGTCGCGGAAGCCTGGGATTGGATCATCTCCCCGATTACCTATATCAAGTCCCTGCTGAAAACGGAAAAGAAAATAAACCTCGCCGGAATGCAGGGGATTGCGGAACCCGTTTCGCCCCTGGTCGGTAAATTTATCAGCGGGATTACAGTCAGCCCCCTGCGGAACAGCCGCCTTGTCGATATCAGCTACGAATCCTCCGACCCCGTCCTGGCTGCCCAGATTACCAATACCCTGGCGCGGGCCTACATAGATCTCAATTTGCAGACAAAATTGAAGGCAACCCAGGACGCCGTCGCCTGGCTGAATCAGCAGGTGGAACAGGAAAAGAAAAAGGTCGAGCAGGCGGAACAGAATCTTCTCCGTTATAAGCAGGAGAAGGGAATTATCACGGATTTCTCTTCGAATGTCGAGACCATTACGGCTCAGAAGTTGGCGGAGATAAACAAGCAGGTTCTGGAATCGACGGCAAAACGTGTCGAGGCGGAAACCCGTTTCCGCCAAGCCCGGGGCCTGGAAGGCAGTCCGGACGCTGCCGGTTCCATTCCTGAGGTTATGAGCAATCCTCTGATCCAGGATATCAAAAAACAGGAAGTGGAAATTTATAAGAAACTGTCGGAGCTGTCCAAGCGTTATGGAAGCAACCATCCCCAGATTATTGCCCTGAACAATGAAATCAAGAGCCTTAACACCCGGAAAATGGGTGAGATACAAAGAATAGTGAACACCCTGCAGAACGAGTACCGGGTTGCCTTGGCCAGGGAGCAGTCCTTAAGGGGGTCTTTGGGGCAGCAGCGGGGAGAGTCCCTGTCGATGAATGAGAAGGCCATCGATTACGGTGTCCTGAAAAGGGAAGCCGAGACCAGCAGGGACATGTTCGATCTCCTGGTCAAGCGCTTCAAGGAGGCATCCCTTACGGAAGACATCCGGACGGGCAACATCAGGGTAATCGATCCGGCGGAAGTACCGAAAGGGCCGGTCAAACCGAAAAAGATGCAGAATATCCTGCTGGCGATTATTGTCGGATTATCCATGGGGGTAGGTCTGGCTTTTTTCCTTGAATACCTGGACAATACGATCAAGCTGCCCGAAGAGATCAATTCGATTCTCAAAATTCCCTATCTTGGCCCTGTTCCGGCTATTGCCGCGACGGAAGCGGAAGGGGTAGAAAAAGGGGAAGACAGGAAGCCGGCCGATGATCTCATTGCCCTCCATTCCCCCAAATCAACGGCGAGTGAATCATACCGGGGGATCAGGACGAGCATTCTTTTTTCCGCCGCCGATACATCCCCGCAGGTGATAATGGTATGCAGTGCCGGTCCCCGGGAAGGAAAGACCATTACCTGTGCAAATGTTGCCATTACCATGGCCCAGGCGGGAGGCAAGGTTGTCGTCCTGGATTGCGACATGAGACGGCCGAAGCTTCACAAACTTTTCAATATAGAAAGGGACCGCGGGATGTCCAATATCCTCGTTCGTAATTGCAGCCTGGACGAAGCCATCATCCATACGAACGTACCGCACTTGGATATCATCCCCTCCGGGCCCGTTCCTCCCAATCCGTCGGAGCTGCTCCAGTCTCAGCATATGAAGGGCCTTATCGAAGAGTTGAGGTCGCGCTACGAGCGGATCATCATCGACTCCCCCCCCATCACGGCGGTGACGGATGCTGCCATTCTGGCGAGTTTTGTTGATGGGGTCGTCATGGTTATCCGCGCCAATGAGACGCATCGGGAAATCGTCAAGAACGGTATCGGCCAGCTCAAGGCGGTTAACGCCCATATTCTGGGGGCCGTCCTCAATGGCGTCGACATGGGGAGGGACAGCTATTATTACTACCAGTATTATTATTACTATTACGGTGAAGACGGAGAAAAACACAAAAAAGAGCGTAATAAAAAGCGTACCCGTAACTGGCGCCACTATGGACAGGACGAGGGAAAAACCAAAAAGGTGTCTTGAGATTCATGATCGATCTCCATTGCCATATCCTTCCGGATCTTGACGACGGCGCCGGTGACTGGGGGCAGGCGGTGGACATGGCCCGCATTGCCTGTGGAGACGGTATCACCGATGTTGTCTGTACCCCCCATTGGGTTCCCGGAAAGTACGATAACACCCGACCTGTTATTATGGAGCAGGTCGAAACGTTACGCAGGATCCTGGCAAAAGCTTCTATCCCTCTGAAAATCCATGCCGGTATGGAGTTACGTCTTGACATTACGATCCCCGGCCGTATCCGGTCGGGCGAACTTCTGACCGTAGCTGATCGCGGCGTTTACGCCCTCATCGAACTTCCCGATGAATCCCTGCCGGATCACCTCGACGAATTTTTCTGGAACCTGGCAATGCAGCGCATCAAACCTATCATCAGTCATGTGGAAAGAAATGCCGTTTTTCGCGATGACCCGAGGCGCCTGTTCCGCTTGGTGGTGAAGGGTTGCCTGGCCCAGATTACGGCTGCCAGTCTCGTGGGCATCTTCACATCCGAGGTGCGTGAGTTTGCCGCCTTCCTTCTGGAACATCGTCTGGCCCATATCCTGGTAACGGACTCTCATGGCCTGCGGATGAGGAAACCCATATTGTCGGAGGGACTTGCTGCGGCGACAGCCATTGTGGGAGAGAAAGCGGCAAGAAGATTAGTATATGACATCCCGCAAAGGATTATCAATGGGCAATACATAGACCTCCCCGATCCCCTTCCTATCCGCAGGAAGAAAACCCTTTTTGATTTGCTGAATAAGCTCTTAAACAAAGCATGACTACCGATCAATTATACGAGGCCCAGATGGAGAACCGCTTTCTGAAGGAAACGATCGCCGCCCTCAGGGAAGAACTTGAGAAGGAAAGGATCTGCCGTGATAACGATATTCAGAAGGCCTTAGCGGATGCCCACGATAATATCAGACAACTAAAGGAAACGGTAAACTCCCTCCGCCTGGCAATGGAAAAAATGGCCATCGAGCATGATAAAGATAAGCAGAAGATCATCGCTGACAGTCATGATGAGGTGAATCAATTGCGAGGCATGGTCGATGCTATGAGATACGAAATGGAAAAAAGAAAAATTCAATATGAAGACGAGGTAGCAAACATTCGCCGCTCTGATCGGGATGAAATGCTGCAGTTGCAGGAAGCGATTTGCGCCATGCGTCAGAAACTGGAGGGTTATGAAAAAAGATAAGTCCCTCGATACGGATGTGCGCCTTCACCAGGCGGAACTGCTTCTCAACGTTGCCCAGACCATGGCGACCTATGAGACCCTCGATGACATGCTGAACGTACTGGTGGAAATTACGACCAGAGAAATTCGTGCGGATCGAGGGACAATATTCCTGAACGATGCGGAAACGGGGGAGTTATACTCACGGGTTGCCCAAGGTACCTTCCAGAGGGAAATCCGGATCATCAACAATACGGGCATCGCCGGTCATGTTTTCACCACCGGGGAGAGTCTGTTTGTCCACGACGCTTACAATGATGAACGGTTCAACCGTTCCGTGGATGAGAAAACCGGTTACACTACGAAAAGCATCCTCTGTGTGCCCATTCGCACCATGAAGGGGGAGATCATCGGCGCCGCCCAGATGCTCAACAAGAAAAAAGGACGATTCAACAAGGAAGACATGACCCTTCTCGAATCGATGACGACCCAGGCAGCCATTACCCTGCAGAGCATCGGCATCGTCGAAAAGATGAAAAAATTCCGGGCCAAGGAGATGGAATTTTTCGATCTTGTCTCCAATGTCACGGCGGAAATCGACCTGGGGAGCCTTCTGAACAAGGTCATGTCGGAGGCGACCAGAATGCTCAACGCCGAGCGTTCGACCCTCTTTCTCAATGACGAAAAACGGAAGGAATTGTTTTCTATGGTCGGGGAGGGGTTGGGGGCCATGGTCATCCGCCTTCCCAACCACATGGGCATCGCCGGGGCTGTTTTCCAGTCCGGAGAAACGATCAATATCCCGTATGCTTATGCGGATCTGCGTTTCAATCCCGCTTTTGACCGGAAAACAGGCTTTTTCACCAGGTCGATTCTCTGCGTTCCCGTTGTGAACAAGAGCGGGAAGACCATCGGCGTGACCCAGGTCCTCAACAAGCGGGGCGGTCCTTTTACGAAGGGCGACGAATCCCGCCTCCGGGCCTTTACGGCCCAGGTATCCATCGCTCTCGAGAACGCCAAACTCTTCGATGACATTCAGAACATGAAGAATTACAGCGAGAGCATGTTGGAGAGCATGTCCAACGGCGTCATGACCCTCGATGAGGAAGGGAAAATCATCACCTGCAACGCCGCAGGGCTTAGGATTATGCAGATTGAGTCTGAGACCATCATAGACCATGCGGTTCGGGATTTCTTTACGGGAAAGAACGCCTGGCTTGTGGATAAGGTCTGCCGTGTGGATGAAACCAGGAAATCCGAAATGACCATGGACGCCGAGCTGGAGTTCGGAGCGAACAAGGTTTCAGCGAACATCGCCATTCTCCCCTTGACGAGCGTGGACAAAAAAAAGCTGGGCGTCATGATCATCATGGACGACATCAGCTCTGAAAAAAGGGTAAAATCAACCATGTCAAGATACATGGACCCGGGCCTTGCGGATCAGCTCCTGGAAGGAGGAGAAGACATCCTGGGCGGAAGAAGCGCCCTCGCCACGGTACTCTTTTCTGATATCCGCCAGTTCACAACCCTGACCGAAGAGCTGGGAGCCCAGGGAACGGTATCCCTGCTGAACGAGTATTTTACCATCATGGTGGAATGTATTCAGCGCGAGGGGGGGATGCTGGACAAATTTATCGGTGATGCGATTATGGCCGCCTTCGGCATCCCCCTTGCCCATGACGATGACGAAGACCGCGCCATGCGGGCCGCTATTGCCATGATCAACGCCCTCAATCACTGGAACCGGGAGCGCGCCGCCCAGGGGAAAAAACCGGTGAAGATGGGGCTGGGACTCAATACCGATATAATAGTTTCGGGGAATATCGGCTCGCCGAAACGGATGGATTATACCCTGATCGGGGACGGCGTCAATCTCGCCTCGCGACTGGAAAGCTTATGCAAAAAGTATCATGCGAGTATCCTGATCAGTGAAAATACATACAAGCGCCTGCGGGGAACCTACCGGATCAGGGAGGTGGACCGGGTGGTGGTCAAGGGTAAGACGGAAACGGTCGGTATATATGAAGTCCTTGATTACCACAGCGCCGAGAGCTTCCCCAACCTGATGGAAGCGGTGAATCATTTTCAGGAAGGGCTTCAGAAGTACAGAAATCAGCAATGGGACCGGGCGATTCAGTCCTTTGGCAAAGCGGCGGAGCTTAATTCGGCGGACGAAATTTGCCGGATGTATATCGACCGCTGTAACTTCTGGAAAGAAACACCCCCTGCGGAAGGCTGGGACGGTGCCTGGATCATGGATTCGAAATAAAAGGACCTTTACCCCTCAGTTCTCTCCCCTTCAAGGGGAGGGTCAGGGTGGGGATGGGTCTATAAAAAGGCTCTCTGTTTCTAATTGAAGATAGAAAAAACGGGTTCATTCTGGCGAATGAACCCGTTCCCTTGTTTTTGGAGCCGATGGCCAGAATCGAACTGGCGACCTGCTGATTACGAATCAGCTGCTCTGCCGGCTGAGCTACATCGGCGTGAATTTCAACCCCTTTATCGCAACCCTCTTGACTTGTCAAGACTTAAGGCCATTTACCTTGACAATACATAGGGTTTTCATTAAACTTAAAAAATATTTCTTCCAGGAGGGATGACCATGAAGAAACTGATGAAAAAGCTGCTGGTCCTGTCACCCATCAAGATTTCCATTTTTCTGGTGATCCTTGGCTTGGCCCTGTTCTTCATGGATCTGCCCTTTCTACACTTTATGGAGTTAAAATCGCTGGATTTGCGCATGGTATCCCGGGGGCAGTTGCCGACGGGAGGGGAAGTTGTCGTTGCCACGATTGATGAAAAGAGTCTCAGCGAAATCGGCAGATGGCCCTGGCCAAGGACGGTGAGCGCACGGCTTGTCGAAGCCCTGAAGGGTTACGGCGCGAAGGCCGTGGGGTTTGATATTGTCTTTGCCGAGCCGGATCAGAATACAAGTTTGCAAACACTCGCTGAAATCTTTCAGGATGCAAAAAAAATAGGAATTCAGGATGACCGCCTCACCGGGCTTCTTGAAGGTAAGGCAAAAGCGGCTAATACTGACGCCATTCTTGCCAGCGCCATCGAAAAGGCGAAGAATGTAAGCCTCGGCTATTTTTTCCATACCACGGCAAAAGATGTCGGTTTTATCAGTGAAGAGTATATTGCCGCCGGCTCCGCTTTGATCAACGGTTCCATGTATTCCATGGTGAGAGCGAAAGGCCAGGCGGGAATATTCAATATCATCCAGGCTTACGCGCCTGTTCCAAGTATCAAGGAAATTGCGGAAGCGGGGGAAAACAGCGGCTATTTCAACGCCTTCCCCGATCCCGACGGCGTCGTCCGCTGGTCTCCGCTCGTCATCAAATTTCAGGACAATTATTTTTATCCCCTTTCTATTGCCATGCTCATGCAGTATCTCGATTATCCCATGATTGCTCTCAATCTTGCCGACTTCGGCGTGGACGGGATCATGCTCGGCGATTTACGGATTCCCACTGATGAAAGCGGTCGCTTGCTGATCAATTATCTGGGGCCGGCCAAGACCTTCCCCCATTACTCCATCACGGACATCCTGAACGGCCGTCTTTCCCCCGATGTTTTCAAGGGCAAGATCGTGCTTATCGGCGCGACCGCCACCGGTATCTACGATCTCCGGGTGACCCCCTTCAGTCCCGTTTATCCCGGGGTGGAACTGCATGCAACGGTAGTCGACAACATTCTGCACCGGAATTTTCTGGAACAGTCGGCGTGGACGACCTTTATCGATGTCTGTAACATCGTCGTGTTCGGCATGATCATGGGCATAGCGGTCCCGCGGGTCAAAGCGGTCCAGGGCATCATCCTCGCCCTGGTCCTGGTCGGCGGTTTCATTGTGGGCAATACCATCGTTTTTGCCAAATTCAATACGTGGATCAACATGATTTATCCGGTGTTGACCATGCTGACGATATATTTGGTTATAACCGTATACCGCTACTTTACGGAAGAGCGGGAGAAGAAAAAGATTCGCGGGGCCTTCCAGTATTATTTGACGGCCTCGGTCATTACTGAAATCCTCAAAGATCCGTCCAAGTTGAAGTTAGGGGGCGATAAAAAAGACTTGACCGTCATGTTCTCCGATATTCGGGGCTTTACGACGATCTCGGAAAAGTTGTCCCCCGAGGAACTCGTCCGCCTCCTGAACGAATATCTGACGGTCATGACGGATATCGTCTTCAAATATGAGGGTCTCCTCGACAAGTACATCGGTGACGCCATCATGGCCGTCTTCGGCGCCCCTCTGGAGCAGCCGGATCATGCGCTGCGCAGTTGCCGCACCGCCCTGGAGATGATGGCGGAACTGAAGTTGCTTCAGGAGCGGTGGG
>Ga0209749_1002093_pt1 | contig 14570 bp, 11 predicted proteins | sample EPASupsiteSAE347_FD_187267 | JGI IMG/M metagenome (GOLD analysis project Ga0209749, IMG submission 187267) | Bioremediated contaminated groundwater from EPA Superfund site, New Mexico - Sample SAE3-47 (SPAdes) (version 2) | ecosystem: Environmental > Aquatic > Deep subsurface > Groundwater >... | reverse complement strand
CTCCAGCCGCCAGGCAAATTCCTCCGCCGATGCTGTTATAAGAGATGTTTCCAATAATTTCGCAGTTGGTTATAACCCCATTAATGTATGCTCCGCCTCCCAAAGACAAACTTCCTTGCGCATTGGTGGCCATGCATCCCGTTATCAAACAGTTTTTAACGGTGGTGCCGGCGGCGCCGATAACCCCACCTCCGTTTCCAATTATGCCTCCGTTTGTAATCGTAAATCCGTCCAATATCGCACCGCTTTTGGTGAGGTTTAAACATCCATTGGTGTTAATCGGGAGATTCCCGTTAATAACCGTAACTGCGCGGCCATTGACGCTCTTCAATACGATGGCATTGGTGATGACAATCTGGTTTGTCAGGACGTACGGGCCGTTCGTAACCCAGACTGTTTCGTTGTTAGTGGCAACGTCCACCGCCCACTGAATGTTCGTGGCCGCGTCCGCCCAGTTGGTGTAGGGCGGATTGTTCGTGCCGTATCCGCCAGGCAACGAAACATACCGATCAGCCATGCCATGAAAAAAAGAACATATTGTCAGAACCAGCGCTATCACAATTTTTTTCATTTTCCCTCATTGATTATCGCTGCCGGGATCCGGCTCACAAACTCAGGTTATAATAGCCAAAGCGATTATTATTGCACGTGAAATATTTCCGTAAAATGCTTCGGATAATTTGCCGGCGGGATATTTCACAGTAATCGCAATGCCGGCAATACATGCCTGATAAAAAGCTCGGGTGGCAGTGTGCCGGAGTGGACATTGTCACCGAAATTGACGATGTCTACCGGAGAGGCGTTTATCACGTCAATCAGCCGGTCATGGCATTCGTCCAAGGCACAGATGATCCGGCCGCCGGATTTGCCGAAAACCACGTCGTGATGCAATTGGGCAAAATCGGTGATTTCATGCATTTCCATGCGCTCCTTCCCATGCAGTCGTTAGTGCGTATTGTTTCATTTTTACGATACCGCAACGGATGTGTTTTCATCATTAATACCGGCCGAATTCCTGAAACGCCTCGAACATAGCGAGATAGTTGGAAAGCGGCACTTTTACCTGTATCTCGCCGTGGAGGATAAGCCCGCCGTCAGGATGATAAAATGTGCCAATCACATCCCGCACGTGCCGCCGCACGTCTTCAGGTGTGCCAAAGGGAAGAATTTTTTGGCAATCTATGTCTGTGCGGATGCAGATTTTTCCCCTCAATTTGTCACGAACAATGTCATTTCCCATCACGTTGTGCTGGGGATTCAGAATATCCACGCCAATTTCGACCAAATCGTTCACAATCTCCAGTGTGTTCCCATCGGTGTGAAATTCGACATATTTCCCCGCCGCATGGATGGCCTGAAACATTTTTTGATAATATGGTTTAAATAATCCGCGCCAGACTTCGGGATTGATCATCAAGGCCTGGTTGGTTCCCCAGTCATCCATCAGCCAGATTCCGTCTATCTCGGGAAACTTTGCCCAAAATCCCAGCGTTTCCAGATTGTACGCACAGATCCGGTCCATTAAATCAATCAAGTTCTTGTTTCCCTTCCAATCGGCCAGGTCCAACATTAATTCATCGAATCCCCGCAACCACTGCATCAGTTCGAACAGGTTTCCTGCATACGCCCGGATAAACTTCCTTTTGCTGTTGTCGCTTATGATTTGCTTTATCTTTTCCCTGTTAAAACGCCACTCTGCCTTCGGATCCGGAAATTCAAATGTCTTCAGATTTTCCCAGTCGGCAAGCGGATGTTTTATTACCTGGCCGACATAGGCGGTATTTGCCTTGTACCATCCGCAATGCCATTCGCATGTGAATTCGCCGGTCTGCTCCGGCTGTCCCCACTGCCTGGTGTTATATTCGAGATCGACAAAGTCGGAAGGATACTTAGCCAGCATTTCAGCAAGTGCCTGGCCGTATTCCTTCAGAGAACCCTGCAAAAGCATGTGCAGAACGGGCATGCGGTCCGGCTTCTTGAATTCTATTGCCCTTTTGACTCTTTCGCGGCTATTCATAGTCATCCCATAAGATCTTTACTGTTTCGTTTCCTTCATGAACTGCTCAAATAACGTTTGCGATAAAATAAAAATCTCAAGTATGCCTGCTTTTCATGGTCCTTGGTTTAGAACCTCCATCACCAGCCGCATTTTCATCCGCTTGTACCTGTTGAAAATATCCTTGAGAAGCTTCTGTGCCGCGATCTGTTCCGCGGAGCCATCCGTCGTTTTCGCCAGTTTCTTTTTGGCATCATCCAGTTCTTCATATAATCTCTCGAAATCCCCGGCGTGCTTTTTTCCCGCTTCGGAGCTTAACATCCGCGCGACCCTGGTTTTCTCCCTGTTGATGCCATCTATCTCCAGCGGGATACGCGTATAAATTTTTACCTCGTCCACATATAAGTCAATATCCTGCTTTTTACCCACGCCGTATAAATTAAAGCCTATTACCGTAATTACCAGTCCCTGTGAAACATCAACATGCGCGGCTTCCGACTGTGAAAACGCCTGTTCTTCAATGTCGCCGAGTCTTATTTTCTCCCATATGCCGATCCCGTTATAACGGCCGCCGGTTATCACGCCGCTTTTTTTGCCGTCCTTGACCGCCCACGCCACCCTTATATCCATGGGACTGTCCGCTTTCACCCAGGCTGAAACTTCAAGCATCATTCCGGGCGTGAGCGTTATGGGCTGAAGTCCTTTAATCCGCCAGTAATCATACCTGGCCCCCTTGTTCCCATACACGATACTGATATGTTCCGACTGTTTCCCGGAATGAAACACGTTGCTGGAAAGGTCATGCGCCGCGACCTTCTTCTCATGGTCCCCGGTCCATTCGACAAGCTTCAATTCCTTTCCCTCAAATTCCTCTCTGAAATATGTCCCCTCTCCGCCGTCTGGCGCGGCCCAGGCGCAAAAAAAACACGCCGCCGCAAAGGTCGCCGCCAAAAATAAACCACATTGCGTTTGATATGTTTTCAGAATCATGAAAAAACAATCGCGGTATAGGCGTCAATTTCAGTTTCTGACGGCTTCCCGCAAATCTTTCTTTAATTTCCGCAACACTTGGCCTGTTGCCGATTTGATTTGAGCCTCGATTCGCGGAGAAAGCGTCAGTCGGTTGCGGTAAGCCAAGGCCGAACAGGGGGCCGGAACGATCCCCGCCTCATAACCGCCAAGCGCAAAATCGCTTTCACACGGAATATAACTTTCACAGCCGTTGGTGTAGCCGAAAACCATATTATATTTGAATGGAGAAATTTTGTTAACCCAAAGCTGATACTCGGCAAACATTTCGTGTGTCAGCCCTGTTAGGCAAAAGTCCTTTCCCAGCGCAAACGTCTGTATCCTGAATTTCAAACATTTTTTTTCTCCTCTTCGGACAATTTTCAACAGTTCCTTCAATGCAAGAATTATATTCAGCATATGCCAGTTTTTTCCCCTCTGGGTATCGTCATATTTGTCCTGCCATGTTTTCAATTCTTTCACGCACGCTTCCAGGCGCGGCGGTTTCCGAAACGGCAACTGCAGTTCAAGCGTATACGCGCGCAAATCATTTCCGGTCAGCGGCCGGCTTTTCTTAATCGCCCTGAACACGGCCGCGGCCAGAATTTTTCCCGCCTTTTCCGCCGCGGCAAAACCGCCCCGCAACGGATCCCCATTGATATTGGCCCCGCAGCCCTGCGCAAACATCACGACCGTGTTTTCGCCTGTTTTTTTTCTTATAGCCTTGACGGCAAAGCCGGGATAATCGGCGGTGATCGAGGAACTCGCCCCATGTACAATCACGGGATGGGCCGCATGACTGAATAATACAGCAATCGGTCTGCCGTCCATGCCGTCCGCCCGCAAAACGTCCACCCACGGCACAACCGTTCCTTTCAGGTTCGGCTTCATGACAATGCCGTCTTTTGTTTGTAGACGCCGATTAAAGCCGATCTGAGCCGAAGCCCGGCCATAGAACAATGTTGTCTCCTGGAGTCTTGAACGGGCGGAGACCGCCGTGTTTGCTATTTTCCTTGTCAATTCGACGCGCCATTTCTTCATCCCATCTTCAAACGAATTCCACCCGGTTATATACCATGGTATGGTGACCGGCGCGTTATGCGTATGGCTGCAGTTGAGCATTATCCTCTCCCTGCCGATTCCGGTCCGGCTTTTGATTTTCGCGCAGATTTCTTCGGCAAGTTTAAAATCCAGTCCCACCAAGTCCAGCGTCACGATCACAAAATGGCGGCAATCGTTATTTTCAATCCATAACACTCGGCAGAAGAGGTCATCATGTGTTCTTTCGCTTATTGTGTGTTCGACCAGTAATACGCCTTTTTGCCGCGGAGTTATGACCGTTTCCGCCGCTCCGACTTTCAGTGTTCGTTGCTTTCTCATTATCTTTTTATTTCCGACAATGCGTCAATATCCGATTCTTCCAGGGAGCCCATCGCAAATATGTAAATTGTTTCAACGCCGGCCGCCAACGCATATTCGATTTGGCGGATCATTTCCGCCGTTGAAAGCTTGCCCGCGCTGCTCCCTTTCCCAATGATTTCGCATAGCCTGGCGCGGTTATTCCCCATAATTTTTACATGCTCATCAACATAAGCCTTGCTGAAGTATTCAAAGGACGTGCTGTAGCTCATTGCCCGAACCATATCCACCAATCCCTCCTTGGCCCATTCCGCCCAATCCTGTCCCTCGAATATCGCGTCGCGAAAATAATTCGCCCGGCCATCCACCGTCAGCGCCTGATCCTTCTTCAACAGTTTCCGCGCCTTCCGCACCACGCCCGTGATGACCTTGTTCCTGTATTGAATTTCCTTGTACATTTTTTCGGATTTGAATGTCAGATATTCATTGCCGTTCATTTCAGCCCTGAATGCCGGCATTAATATCTCGTCGTGCGTCAGAACTTCTTTCCCCAGATACTGCAAACGGGCTTTCCGGCAGGCCGCGCAAACACACGGGGAACGGCGCAATATTTCGGAATTGCAGAAACGGATAAAATCAAGATTAATCCCGTCAAAGTCGTAATCGTTGGCCAGCCTCTTTATCAATCTCAAAACTTCGTCCTGATTCTCGGGCCAGGAAGGACAACGCCATGATTCCTTTTCCGGAAGCTGTTTTAACCGTTCCGGAATCAACTCCGGTGTTCCAAGCTGATAATTCCGTTCCGGCGCGTCCCCGACATGTTCCCATCTGCAAAAACATTCCACAGAAGCGTGCACGGCGATCCCACGTTTTCGCGCCTGTTTCATAACCGGCTCGATCAGTTCCCAATACGGCTTGTTTCTTTCGAAAAAAAACGGTGTATAAATATCAACCTTGGCCCGGGATAACTTTTCAAAAGTTTCCTCAACACCCGCTTTTCCCTCGCCGATTTTTCCGGTTGGATAATCGATAATTCCCAATTTCATTTTGTGCCTCCATTCATAAATTTCATTTCCCAAATAATCGTTCCATGATGCCGCGGGCGATGCAGTCGTCGCTTTTCTGACGCAAGGCGGACAGGTCGTTGCATAATGTCGCCAGCCGCCGGCAATCGGTATCCGGACTGGACGCTTCACTCCGCAGTTGTTGCCATTCCTTCAGCAAAGTTTCGGCCTCTGCGCGTCTGTCCCCTGGTTTTGATTCTGCTGAAAAACCCGGCTCACCACAGGTTCGCCCTCCACAAACGGTAAAAATATTCGATGAGTCTGACTTGGAGGGCGAGGCTGCCTGCCTCGCCGTAGCTTCCGAGCGAAGGGGGGCGCCGAGCCGAATGGTTTTTTTTGCGGAATCAAATTTCAGGAACCCGGACAGGTCTTTTTCGTATTCCGGCGCCAGACTGATGAATTTCGTGATTTTGCCGGACAGATCGCGCAGATATCCCTGATTGATTTCATTTTCTTCGGTTTTTTTCCCGGAGTCGACCGCACTCTTGAAGGCAAATCTTCCAAAATTAGGCAGATCGTGAAATCCGGTAAACAGCAGCGGCCAGCTGGTATGGCGTTCATTGGCCGAACCGGTCAATCTGTTCCTGGCGATATTCACCGCCCATTCGTCGCCTTCTTGCGGCGCCGGCTGCATCAGCGCCGCAAATGGAATCCGCGCCTCCATGGTCCAGTTGTTTGTCCCCACAACCGCCTTTGCCTCCCAATCAGCCGTGGATCTGAGTTTGTTTCTCCGGCTCCCCAGGGTGTTGACGACCATGTGCGCATATCCCGGCGCTCCGCCGGGATGAATAAACAACTCGATACTGTCTTCTTTCCAAAGATCGCCACCATCCTTTAACAAACCGACTATCTTTTCCGGAGAATTTTCGTCGGAACATACCTGAACATACAAGGCGTCCGCCGTCCAGCCGGCCTTGAAATACGTCTGAGCCTCAACGGCATATTTACCGTCCGAACCGAACACGTAAAAACCGGTCGCATCCGGGATGTTTTCCCACGCTTTGTCGTCAGTTTTGCCGTCGATTAAAGGCGGCTGTTCCAGGCGATGGCACGGATAAAATCGCCGCTCCTCGGCTTCTGCAAATGCCAGCGTGAAAAGCGTAAACGCAAAAAATAATATTTTGGGCAAATCAGTTGCAAAAAAAGTCGGTCCGAAACCCACCCCGGCCTTCGGCCACCCCTCCAATGGAGGGGACCTTAATGAGTTAAAGGACAAGAGGTTAAGCTCCCCTCCTGGGAGGGGTACGCGTAGCGGGGGGTGGGTTCGACTTGTCCGCCGTAGCCTTGGCGTAGGTAGATGCCAGCAGAAAAAGACTTTTGCAAGTAACTCAGACTTCATGTCATTTTTCCTTCCGTTCTTCAAGTATAAATGTTTTTTCAACGGTCGCGCCTGTGGCCGCGTCCCTGATCGATATCCGCCATTTCCCGATTTTATCATTTAGCGCCATGGAAACCGCGCCTTTGCCCTGGCCATTTTCCACGACCATGTTGTCCGCGTACCACGGAACTTTTTCGCCTTTTGGCGAGATAAGTTCGACGTGAAACACATGCAACCCCGGCTGTTCCACGCCTTCGATGGCAGCCTCATACTCCAGCGTCTCCCCACGCGCAATCCGTTTTGGCGCATTCAGGTAATGCTCCAATTTTGACTGCAGGCGGCCTGTCCACCGGCTCCAAAGGTCGGAAGGAGGATGTTGGTCTTCAAGCGGGCGCACGTTCAGAATTATTTTTCCCATCTGATAGGGCAGAAGGGCGAACAACATGCCCCTGGCCGGCTCGATCGATGTTTCAATCCTGTCGCTGAAACCGAGGTATTTTCCGGCGCGCGCGTCATAGACGTGTTTTTTCGTGTCCAGCGTCAGGACTGTTGTTTGAGGCGTCAGCGGTTTTGCCGTGCCGTTGAGATAAGCGCCGGGAGATTCCGGCAATTCCTGCAATATTCCGAGATAAACGATCTTGCCCGATGCAAACCTGTATGTTCGCGCGCGCGGGAGAGTGGGGGCAAACCTGACCGCCTCCTCAACACCCAACTGCGCCATAAGCGTTTTAAAGAATTCGACGATATTTTGCGCCTCCCTGCCTCTTTGATCGCCCGCCCCTGCCAGCATAGATCCTGCCTGGGCGTAATCCGATAATGAAAAATTCAGCAACACCGCTTTTCCCTTTCCGTAATCGTTTTTTATCAACGCCGGAACGCCTGCGGCGGGTTCAAGCGCGGCCCGGGATTTTCCGGTTTCCAATTTGAGCGACAAATCGCATTTTAGCTCAAACGGCCATTTCTCGGCCACGGCGTCATGTTTGCCGGCAAGCGGCGCCTTTGTACGCTGTTTCACGCCGAACACCTCGTCCAATACGCCGCGATCGTCATACGGTTTGCCGTGTTCATCCCGCACTCCGGGACGCAGATCGGCCACGACCGTGCCGCCGGCATTCACAAAGCTTTCCACCTCGTCTGCTTCATGCCGCGACAGGGATTGTGCGTAGGGAAGCCACAACAGGCGGAAGCCGTCTTTTTGTAATGCCTCAGTCTTCGGTGGAGACGGCCTGACCTCAGGCCGTACAGAGCGGGACGAGGTCGTCCCGTCTCCATCTTTCCACCCACGTAACTGAGGGGGTACGTCTTTTTTCAAATCTCCCTGGGCGAGTTGTTCGGAAGAAATGATTCTGAACTGGATTCCGGCATCCTCGAATAACGGAGTCAGGGCGTTCAAGACCTTGTCGCTCGGCGGCAGTCCCTCGGTCAAAGTAGAGACGTGGACACTCGCGGCCGAATACAGTACGGCGACTCCGTCGTCGACGCGCCTGGAAGTCATCAGGAGTTTCCCGATGCCGTTCTTGATTTCCATGACCTCGGTTGTTTTGGCCTTGAAGAAATCATACAAGGACAAATCCGGCGCCATGATGCTCTGGTGCGGTTCGCAGGGCCCCGAAGTAAAAATCCAGTACGAGTTGGCCCCACGGAAAAGGTGCCGCCAAGCCACGTAACGCTGAAACTCCGGATAACGCATTCCGTTATATCCGCCGCACCAGCCCAACCCCAGCATTGTTCCCGGCCGGGCAAAGCTCATGACCGCGTATGGCACAAATGCGCCGTCGTAAAGACTGTTCAGAGTCATGGCCTGCATGAGCTTCCAGTAATTGGCCGCGTCGTAGCTGTCTATCGTGGCATTGCTTCCTTCATATCCCACTTTTGCCGCCGGCAGGGTCTTGTGAACAATTTCCGCACAGTATGAGAAAATTTCCGCCCAGACGTTTTCCATGTGCCGCCGGTAATCGACCCAGAGCGGTTCAAGGCCTTTTTGTTTTGCTTCCTCAAGCGTAACCGGCCGGACTTCTTCAAAGGTTTTATACTGAGTGCCGTATTCCCGATCCATGGCTTCCACGGTTTGATATTCGACAGCCAGAAACTTGTGAAACGCCGCCACGCAGGTCGGCGAAAAACACAACTCATAGGGCGCTTCGCTGAAAAGACATTCGTCGCCGACCGAGCAAACGTCCGTGGAAAAGGGAAGGTGCTGTTCGGCGCATTTCGTCAGAATTTCCGCCAGTTCCCGGCGGTAGCTTGGGTCGGTCAGGCACGGCTTGCGGATGTGATCGGTCTTTTCGCGCACAGGACTGGCGCCCCCCCATCTCGATTTCCGATCCACGATCCGCGTGGCGTACGGCACGTGGCGGACGTTCGCCAGAAACGGAGTTTCCGAAAATCGGCCAGGCTGGGGACCGTATTGCGCGTCAAACCCGGCTTTGGCCAACTCTGAAAACATGTAACCGGAAAGATAGGAGGGCCAGGCGTCGCACCAGCCGATCATTTTTACATTCTCCTTTGATAAAAGATCGGAAATGGAAAACGCCTTTTTCTTCCTGTCCAAAACCTCTTCGCCTTTGCGCAGTTCCACTTCCAGGTACTGCACGATCGTCAGAGGGCTGCCGCCGGCCAGCTCAATCGTTGTTTCCAGCGCCTCATCGGACTTCAGCGGTTGAAGGTCAATACATGATTTAGCCGTAATCCGCCCATATGTGTCGCGCTGCCGCAGCAGGAGTGTCAGGCCATCCGCCGTTGATTTGCGCGCGATGACTGTAACCTTGCCGGTCACTTTATCGTCACGGCCGTAATAAGTTTTTAAGTCAACGGCTTCAATCGTCCGGCTGCCCTTTAATTCCACAAAAGACGAGCCGTATGTAAGAACTTTTCCGCCTTTTTTTACCCATAGATCGGCGAAATAACGGCCGGCAGGCAGGGCTTGCGGAACCTTAAAGTCAACGTTTATGCCGTTGGCGGTCAGAGTTATTTTCCTTTCTCTGGCGGCCACGACTTGATTGTCATCATTGCGCAGGGCGAATGAACAAACGCCCGGTTTTCCGTCAGGGCCGGACACGATATATTTTAAATTGTCCGGATTGTCGCGTTCCATAACCGCATAATCCGCGCCCTTGATCGTTGCCATGGCCGGCCGGCCCGACGTAAATTGCAGTAAATGCCCGATCCAGGCAAGGTAATAATCATATTCCACGGGCCTGGGTTCGAGAGCGTTTCCCGCCGGTTCAGGCGTAAGGGCCTGGAGACGCGGCACCTTAAATCCCTTCAAAACCAGAATTTTTCCCTTGCCGAATCTGGAATATTCGACGGTCGCATTCAGCCAGGAGTCCACATCCTTGTATCCGGCAAAGGCGGGCAGGCCCTTGTAGGGGATCAATGCCTGCAAATTCAATTTCTCCTTTTTGGCGGTCGCTTTTTTGAAATAATCGTCCTGCTTGGGCACAACCCCAAGAAGCGAAGCGCCTTCGTTCACTTTTTCCAGAATACGGGCCCGGACAATCATGGGAAAGGAACTCCAGTTAACGTTTCCCAATACGATCACGTCATGGGAATCCTTGAGCTTTTCCAGAATATCCTCGGTCAGGGCATCGGCGTCGCGGACACGGTCCGGCAGACGTATTTCCGGAGAGTTCGTGCCGCAAAAATCAAGGGGCTTGTCTTCGTTGCCCACGGAAAAAACGGTATATTGCAAATCCAGGCGCTGGGCCAGTTCAACCACCTCCCGCATGCCGTCGCGATAAATGATGAAGAGCGCCTTGAGCTGACCCTGCGCGTCTGGTTTCGACCACGTGATGTGCGGCGTAACCACTTCCCCGGAGGGGGACCAGAATTTCGGGCCGTAATCCATAACGGCCATGACATTGCCGGCTGCGGCCATTATGACGGCAACTGCGATCGCTTGCACCGTGTTCTTGTTCATTTTTTTTCTCCCTCAGACCGGCAGTTTATTCTTTATTTACATTTTTTTATATCATAACATCTAACAATAAAGCAATGACTGCCGGTTGTAAAAAATCGCTGTTAAAGTTGTAAAAAATAGGAAATACGGTTTTATAAATTGGTCTGAAAACATTGATTTACCCAACCCGGCATAGCCGGAACCAAAAAGGGTTCCGGCTATGCCGGGTGATAATTTTTTGATACAACTGCCTCCCAACAAGGAGGTTCGCTATGCAGACATCTTTTCTTGAACGACATGCAGAAGATATTCTCGGAGTCTATTCGTGTTTCGACCGAATCATTATCCAGGGAACCCTGCCGGACATTGCCCATGCCGACGCCATGACGCAGTGGTTCTTCACCCATCAGTTGCGCATCTTCGATTTCCCGGCAGCAAAAATCGGGGTCAAGTCTCAAAGGCGTGTTGCCCAAAGGCTCAAATAAATTTATTACGCACAGATTCTGATCAACCACTTTAATTCATCCATTTGCTGATTTTTCGCCAAAAAAGAGACGATTAATCTGGTAATATAGTCGAAATGCGAAAGGAAAACGGCGGATAGAACTTCTGTTTGATGCAAAATCCGTCCGGAGGAATCCACTAGCCGTCGTTCGGTGTGTTTCATCAGAATTTTTATGTTCTGAATTGCACCGATCAAAAAATCTTGAATCTGCTGCCGCCAAAGTCTTCGCCAGCGGCTCCGCTTGAAATGATAATTGTTAGCCGCATCTGCAAAACTGCCTTCCGCTAAATGTTTCCGGCGACAACGATCATGATAAGCATCTGGGCTGTGCGCCTGTTGCCGTGCTTGGTCCAGTAATGACTGATATTCGTGACGCTTGATCGTGCGTCCGGTGGTTGCGCGTGTGCATTGCGCCCGTAAGCGGCAGACAGCACATACACCTTTAGCCGCTACAAATTCCCATGTCCGGCGAACCGGATGTAAGCGGCGTGGCCGCATCGTCTGCCCAGCAGGACACTGGCAGGTATTGCTCTGTGGGTCATAGCTAAAGGCTGTGTCCGGAAAAATGCCTTTCCGCCGGGGATTATTCGTTTGCTTCGCCAAGACATCCCCGAGATGCGTGCAGATGCCTTGTTGCTGACACTTCACGAAGTTTTCTGCTGTCCCGTATTTGCTGTCAGCTACAACCGTCTGCACCTGCTCGCCAACATTTCGTTCGTGTTGTTCAACTAATCCCATCAAACACTTGTTTTCCGCTATGCTTCCCGGCGTTGTTTCCATTGCGGTAATCACCCCGTGGGCATTATCCACCGCGCGATGATGGTGGTATCGCGGCCGAGATTCTCCTCCGCCCATCCGAACCAATTCCGCATCAGGATCGGTTGTGCTAAGCATACGTTCATTGACACCCTCGTAATAATTCGGCGTGCTTTTGTCTTCCAGTTTGCTTTCCGTCGTCTGGTACAGCCGTTTAAGAGCCGCTATCCATTCCGGTGAACCCTTCACAATCGAATCTTTCGAGGCATTGGCGTTGATCAAGCTTGCATCCACGTGAATTTTCTTGCCATCCACCAATCCATCCGCAACGCATTGACCTACAATCTGGATGAAAAATCGTTGAAACACCTCCATGCCCCAGCGTTTCCGCGCCTTGCTCAACACGCTGTGATCTGGCACCTCATCGTTCAGCCCGTATCCTAAAAACCACATGTAATCCAAACGTTCCGCTATAATCCGCATCAGTTCCCGTTCGCTGGATATGTCATCGAAAAACAACAGGAACATCATCTTCAGGATCACCGCCGGATCTTCAGAGACATTTCCGTTATATCCGTATTGCCCCGCAACCTCCGCGCGCACAAACGTAAAATCTATCTTTTCCGATATTTTCCGTAGCGGGTTGTCTCTTCGTATCCGTTTATCCAGATCAATAGTGTAACTGAACAAATCCTTTTGGTCCTGCCGGATTCCCATCATAGTCAGTTTCCTCCCAAAGTTTTATTGAACTTTACCAAACCCAGGAAGAATTGCTACTCTGTCCTTGTAAAAAGTGATTTGGGCAACACGCCCTCAACATTCAACAAAGCAATGAATGAAATATTGAAACTTGAGACATGCCCCCAAAGGCATGAAGTTTCTGGCTTTGCGGAATATGGCCGCACGGCTATCCGGCGATTAAGTTTCTCCGAGTATGCTGGCGTCCTCTTCCGAGACGTAAGTTTGTGATGGCAGGCTTCATGGTATCCTGTAAATGCTTCCGTTATAAATGAACTCATACGCGCCTATGTCCACTATTCCGGAAAACCGGTCGATGCGGGAGTGGCCGTCCAGATCGAGCGCGCCGGACATCCATGACTGATTCGTGCCGGTGTTGACGCAGGGTGAGTTGGCGGTTAAACGATAATTCGCCGTATTCGTATCTACAAATAACGGATCGCCGTAGATGTTTCCCTGACCTAAATTCATCTGCGTCGGCCAGCAACTATAATTCATTACTGCGGTAAAACCTGAATTTACAGCAATATCATTATTGCTGCTTGGGACGCCGATATTTCCCCAAATGATACAGTTATTCGCCGTTCCCGCACCAGCGTAATAACCAAAGTATATTCCGCCTCCTCCAGACACCGACCTATTACTGGCAACCGTACAACTATACATCGCGCAACCAGATTCAAGCTCTATTCCTCCAGCCATCCCGCCTGAAACATTCCTCACTACCAAACAATTTTTAATTACAGCATTGCTACCATCTATACGAACACCACCGGCCCTGGCGGAAGCGTAATTATCTGCTATTGTGCAGTTGTTCATCGTGCCCCCCGCCATGTGAACGCCACCACCAAAACCGATAGCGCGATTAAATTTTAATATGCAATTGTTCATTGTTCCAGTGCCATCCAAAAATACAGCGCCTGCACCGTAACCATTACCACCACCACCGCATGTATTCCCTGTTATTATGCAGTTACTCACATTGGCGCCTGACGCGATAAAGACGCCGCCTCCTCCTCTGTCATAATAAAATTGTCCGTTTGTCGTGGTATATCCATTAGTCAACGTGAACCCCATTAGTGTTCCGGCCCCTAAATACACGCAACGGGCGGCTCCGGTTCCACATCCCCCGATGGGCGCTTCCTGTCCCTTGATTATCGTTAATTCCGGGCCGTTGACGCTGCGTAACGTGATATTGGCGCCAACGTATACCCGATTGCTTGAAAAATATGACGGCGTCACTTTCCCTCCGGTATCATACACGCCGTTTGACACCAGCACCGTGTCGTTTGCAATTGACGCATCCACCGCCAATTGGATATTTGTTGCCGCACCCACCCAGTTGGTATATTTACCGTCGGCATCATTCGTGCCGTACAACGAGACGTAATGCGTGGCAGCCGTACATGTTATTACAGAAGCCATACACATGATAATGACATAAATCGCTGTTTTTCTGGCGCTCATATCGCTCCTTGGTGTTATTTTTTTCCTATTTCATCAAGTTCAACTGGATGTAAATAATAATCTGTTCGCCTTTGGCGAACCATCTTTTTCGGCTGGGCTTGAAAAAAAAACATGGAGATTTCTACCATATTTTATCCAGTTTTTCAAGCATGCTGTAGTAATAGTCGTAATTTTCAACCGGTATGTCATAATCGATCGAATGCGCTCCGATTATCACGCCACCTTCTTTTGCCGCTTCGACAATGGAACGCTCCTCAAAGAAATATCCTGATCGGCTGTGCCTGTTAAGCCTCCCCCAACTGTCCCGTTCCAGATAGATATCACCATTGATCTCCTTCGTGGACTTTTGCCCAATGAACGGCCCTTCATGGGTTGCCAGAATTGTCCCGATGTCTATTTTGGTATAATGATCATAAATATTGGTATTTTCTTCGATCCTCTTCATTTCTTTATTTCTTGAT
>Ga0209749_1002090_pt1 | contig 14575 bp, 8 predicted proteins | sample EPASupsiteSAE347_FD_187267 | JGI IMG/M metagenome (GOLD analysis project Ga0209749, IMG submission 187267) | Bioremediated contaminated groundwater from EPA Superfund site, New Mexico - Sample SAE3-47 (SPAdes) (version 2) | ecosystem: Environmental > Aquatic > Deep subsurface > Groundwater >... | reverse complement strand
GCATCCAAAACCCGGATGTCACCGTCAAGGAAGGTCCGGCAAAACAGGTCGGCACAGCGGCGACAGGCCGCCAGTGCTTTCGCATCGCCGGTCGCATGGTGGAAAAGGTAGAGCCCCAGCATGACGTGATAGATGCCCCAGAGGTCCGCAAGCTTGTCCGCGGGCCGCGGCGCCTCGCCGGGGCATGGCGGTTTCCAGCGGTTGAAGCCGGTCAACCGCTCCTCACGGGAGAATGCCCCGAGGTAGCCATCCTCCGCTTGACTTGCGATAAGTTCAGCCACAAAGCCCTTCAGCATCTTCAGCAAACGGGGATCGTTCGTCAGGCGCAGCGCCTGGACGGCTGAAATGAGATACTTGCCGGCGAACTCGCCTTCATAGGACAGCCGCTCGCGTCCAACTTCGCGGTCCCGCTCGTAAAACATCTCCAGTATCGCCGGATTTGACTTGGGCGCAACGAGGAGCCAGTTGTCCAGATTGGACTTGATCCGGTCGGCGACGATGCCTCCGAACGAGAAACCCGCGCCGTTTGGGAACTCGAAGACGGGCTTCGCCCGCGCGTTGGCCGCTCCGAAAATGACATTGTCTGATGTCATAATACTTTATTCCCTAACACGAACTATGCCCGCAAGCCAAAGAATTTGCCCGCTAAACACGCAAAAGGAACGCTAAATTTAAAAGAAAAATCTTTTCTTTTTCGCGCCCTTTCGCGTGTTTCGCGGGTAATGCTCCGTTTTGTAGCGGTTTCTGATTAGGACCTAACGCGTCCGAAGCTAACCAACAAAAAACCAACCGAGGTCGGCGCTGTTGATAAACGTCCAGTTCTTCACATGCACCAAAGGAGTATGTTTTATCCAACCCGATAAATAGTGACGGGCAGAATCGGTTCGATAAATGTTTATCCGCAGAGGGTTGCGGCCATTGAACCATGGAATGGTCTTGAAGGGAATCGAAAAAATCGAAAGAACGCGTTGGCCCGATTTTCTCGTTTCGCCTTTCCAAGGCGCCATTGCCTGTGTTTCCTGGAACACCCCTTTGTAATGGGATTTATTTCCTTTCGCGGTAATTTCGAATCGGATGACAGGCCAGAGCCGGCGCGGCTCAATGGCGAGCGTCATAATATCGCCTGCGTCATCGGGCGTCCAGTTCACTTCAAACACAAGCGCTTTGCCGCGTTGCCAAGCCCGCCACGAGCCTGTTCCTTCCGCGAACTCCGCGCGGGGTGCTTCACCGGATTTTTTCCCACAGCGGTATAGTTTGCCTTGCGGGGATACGCCGGTGTATTCAGGGAAGAGCGGCCGGCCGTCTTTCACGCAGGACCGGGCTTTCGGAAAATCTTTTGCGAGAAGCGCATTCAGCAGCCCGGCCCTCCATTCGAGCTTGGCCGGGAAAAACTTGTAACCTTCCGCCTCGGAATGGAACCCGAGGCGTGTGTCTTGCAGGCAGAGTTCTTTCATCGCCCCGCAGTTCTCGATTTCCGCGCGGACGAGCACCTCCATTATGGCCAAGGTTTCCAGCTGTTTAGCCTGAGGCATACCGGGAAGCTTCTCCCGGAGGTTGTAGAAACGGAAAACATTCAGCGTACTTCGAATCTGGCGGCCAATGGCCTTGTACAGGCCTATGTCAAGACGCCTTTCCGCGTTGGCGGCATATTGCCCCTCGATCCCGGCAATGATTTCCAGCCCCCTACCCCAATACTTGTCCATTCGGCCAAGCAGGATCAGGACGTCATCAAGGGAATGATTGAAACCGATGCATTCCCCGATCCGGTCGCCGCTGTCCGGGTAGCCGAAACACCAGGAAGGCGCAATGTATTGGTCAACCGGGAAGAGATGCAAAGGCCAGACGATGGAGCAATGCAGAGGACCAAAATGCGTGAAAAAAAGGGATATCGGGATATTGGAATAACCCAACATGAAATATTTCCAGGCCCGCGCGATTTTCCTTCGATTGCCGCTCCAGTCCATTTTGGCCAGGTTTTCAAGAAATTCATTTTCGCCGGCGGGGAAAGGCAGGAACGAAAGTTCCCCGGCGGCCTTGTTCATAAGCCCAGGATAATTGCCGAAATACCAGCATTGCATGACGGCACTGACGCCGAGTTTGTTCATGGCGCTGTATTTCCGAAAAAGGCTTCCGGGCACCGGCATGAAGGGGATGGTCGCATTTTCGTGGGAACACCCGACCTGTATTTTGGCGGAAAACCGCACCCCGGCTTTTCGTGCGCTGGCGGCGCAGTCGGCGAAGTGGCCGCTGGGACCCGGCCAGGCCAGCCAGTAGTCATAGGCAATGCATTCCCGGCCAAGCTGCCTGACTTTGCCGTTGGACTCGAAGTTGAGTTGCATGATTACATCCCGGGGAGCATGCGCCACAATCTGCCGCAACACTTCCTGCTTTTCTTCCACGGAAGAACTGTTGTCGGGCAAAATAGCCGAAGCATAGAGCCATGCGATCAACTCCGCCTGGGGAGCGGCCTTTTTGATGCCCCTGGCCATGGCCGCCAGGGTGTCGCGATAGACCTCCCAGGGTTTTCTTTTCGAACAGCGCGGGCAGTTGTTATTGAAGAAATTATGGGCGCGCGAATAACAGTTGGTCGGCTTTTCCCCGAAGGTTATGTTGATCATGCCCCCAAGGCCGGGCACTTGCGCGAATATGAAATTCGTGCATTCCTCAAGATAGGCCTGCCCCTGCTTGGAGGAGGTGCAGAAATAATGCGCCAGCACATCCAGATATTCATCGCCTTTATGGCCTGCAAACCAGGATTGATTTTCCAGGCTTACAACCGGAAGCAGGTCGTTCCGATGCCCGAACCCGACGGGTTCGTTGCAATACACATAGATTTTAATGCCGAAGCGGGCACATTGCCGGACGGTTTGCCTGAGTTTGGCAACCTGCTTTTGCGAATCTTTGCCATGTTCGGGGAAGAATCTTGAAGGGCAGATGTCCCTGAACTCGATGCTGAGCCAGAGACCGTTTATGCCTTCATGGGCCAGCCGGTTCAGATATTCGTCGGGGTAATAATTAACGTCGTCCATCAATTCGTCGCGGTTCATCGGCGGGCGCTTGATCGGCCCGAAGAAGCATCTTGACACCCTGGTTTTGATAAAGGGTTTCCGGCGTGTTTTTCCAACCGGCAGGCACGGAGCACCCGAACGCAAGATGGTATCTTCCAGGAAAACGAGCGCGCGGCGGATGCCTTCGGTATCGTTGGCGAGAATCCGGCATCCCGCCGCATTCGCCTCAACAATATATTCCTCGAAGCAGGATGTTGGCGCAAGCGCGGCGATTATTTTGTAGCCGCCGCGCGCGGGAATGCCCCCGGCGGCGAGGAAGCGCCTGAAATCGGCATAGGCGGTTGCGAGCTTGCCGTCGGGGTCGGGAAACGTGAATTCAAGCGCAACGCCATTTTTCAGATCGATTTCATTTTTACGCGCAACACGCTGCCACGCTATTTTTGCATGGAGCGGGGATTTGAGCTGTTCGACGAACTTCCATGCGCTCAGAGGAGGCTGGTTGGCATATTCGTTTGTCACGACAATGGTCCCGTGTTCATCCGCGGATAAAAATGTGTTCTCCGTCGGTCGGATTGTCGCGTTTTCCTGTATTACTTGCCAGCCAGAAATTCCTCCGCCGACACCTTGTAAAACGCGGACGGGGCCTTCTGGTTTTCGAATTCCGTCTTGAGCCAGTCCGCGCCGCGCGCGGTCTGCGCCACGCGGATTTCGGCGATGTTGCCCTGGAACTGCCCGCCGCCGTTGCTGAGCCGGCCGATTGCCAAGGGCACGGAACTCGCGATCAACGGTCCACCGCCGGCATTCTCGTTGACCAATTCGCCATCCACGTAAAGCTTGACCGCGCGACCGTCGTAGACGCCGGACAGGTAATGACGCCCCGGCGCCAGAACGCGATTCGACCGGGCGCTGCGCGCGCCGGCGCGCGTGTTTACGGTGAAGGTGGCGCCCGGGACCGCGGCACACAGGCCGCCGTTATGTCCGCAATCCACGGCATTCAGGCGGAACGTGCCGTTGCTCCCGAGCGTGTCGTAACGCAAGGCCACGCCGTGCCCCTTGATGACGCTCCCCTCCCCTTCGCCCCGGTTCCAGGGCGCGAAATAGATGAAGCGGCCGTCAAAAGCGCCCGCGTTGTAACCGCGCGATCCCAGGCCATCGGTGTTACCGGCATCGTAGGCGCTCCAGTTTTTCATGTCCGCAAAATCACCGGTGGTGTTATAGCGTAAAACCGTACCGTGGAAATCCTGCTTTTTTGCGGCCGCATTCTCTTCATAGAACGGGACGAAATAAACATATTTTCCGTCAAACATGGCGCCGTCAAACCCCTTGCGCATTCCCGGCACGCCGCCGGCGCTGAAAGCGCTCCAGCTTTTGGCGTCCGCGAATTCCCCGCGGATATCGAAGCGCACCACCACGTCGTGGGCATAGGGCACATAGTAGATGTAGCGGCCGTCAAAAATGCCGCCCACGCACATTTTCATTTTGAGCGGTTTGGCATCGAACGCGGACCAACTGCGCGCTTCGGTAAACGGCTGTGTGGTATCGTAACGGATTGGCGCGCTATCGCTGAGAGGTATAAAATACACGTAGCGGCCGTCGAACACGGCCCCGTCAAAATTCACAGTGCTCAACCCGGGCGCCAAATCGGCCGTGCGATAGATTGTCCAACTGGCCTTGTCCTTGAAATCGCCGCGCGTGTCGAACCGCAGAATCTTGCCGGCGTTTTCGCCGCCCGGGCCGCCGGGCACGAAATATATATAGCGCCCGTCGAAGGCCGCCGACTGATAGGAGTGCTTAATGCCGGCATCGTAGGCGCTCCAACTTTTCCCATCGGTGAAAGCCCCCTGCGTATCGTAACGCAAAACACGGCTGTGGTAATCGTAACCGTCGAAGCGGGGCACATAATAGATATAGCGGCCATCGAAGACGGCGCCGTAGAACCCGCGCGTCGCGAGTCCGTCGGTTTTGTCCGCGTCGTAGGCTTGCCAATTGGCCGGCGTCTTGAAATCGCCGTGCGTGTCGTAACGCAGGGCGATGCCATGCCGCCGCTGGCCATTGGGCAGCTTCGTGCTGTTGGCCTGCGGCGAAAAATAGACATAACGGCCGTCGAACACCGCGCCCAAAAAACCCTTGCTGTCCAAGCCGTCGGTCTGGCCGGCGTCATAAGCCGCGAAAGCGCCCAGCGCTTCCGTGGGCGCCCACTGCGCCACAGCCGTCTGGAAGGCTTCGGCGGACGGCCCATCGTTGCGGACCCAGGCGCTGACGGTCAGGGCCTTGCCGGGATTCAGGCTGGCGGCCGACGGAATCTCGATCCAGCCGTTCTGTCCATCCAAGGCGTAACCGCCGGCGGGATCCGCAGTGACTTTGCCCTTGATGGCGCCGCGATTCCGGTTGGCCGTCGAATCCGGGCAAGCGCCGCCGGACACCGCTCCGTGCAGGACCAGCGCATCCTCCTTGCTCCAGACCTGGGCGGGTTGTTGCTGGGAAGCGCAGGACGGATTACCGTAATAGAGATAGATGGTCGCATCCGACTTGGGCGAGAGGACCGGGATGTTTACCCATGCTTTCAGCGCGCCCGCGGCAGCGTCGTAGCGCTCCAGCTCATAGGCCAACCGGGTCTTGCCGTCAGCGGCCGTGAACACCAAATCGTTGCCGTTGGCCTGCGCCACGTGCCCACCCTGGGCAACAGGCTTCAGATTGGCGCCCGTGATCGCGATCAGCGCCGGAAACTCACGCAGTTCGCCGGCCAGGCGGTTTCCGGCAATAGTTATTTTTTCCCGAAAGGCCCAGCCCTCCAGGCGGCCTGCAGTCTTGGCGGCTTTGGATGACGATCCGGTAACAGACTGACATGCGCTCATGCAGAGGACCTCCATAATCAAGGTTGCGAACATAATCTGACGAAACCAGCTTTTCATGAGTTACTCCCTTTTGTCGTTTGCGTACGAGTTTTGCAAAATAGCACGAAAACCGGTCATAGACCGGTGCTACACATTCGAATATTATGCGCAAGTGTAATGTATTTAAATGCTTGCGATGTAGCACCGCTCTGTGAGCGGAGTTTTAAATGCTTATTTTGCAGAACTCTATCGTGTGCGGCCAAGCCGCGTTATATTATTCCTCACGTTCGCCAGGCGGAATTCGCACCAGCATGACCGAACAATGTCCCCAGAAATCGACGCCGAGCTTTTCCGTCGGTTGGATAAAGGCGCCGTTCCAGACGATGAAAATGTTTTCGCCCTTGTCGTCCAGTCTGAGCCCGTAAGAACCGGTAAGCAAATAGCCGTATTTTTCATAATAGTATGACTGCAGGAAAGCCAGCACTTTTTTGGTTCCGGTCTTGGTGTCGTATTGGATGACAGGCGAGAAATTTTTATCGGACCTCAAGCTATAATATAAATACCTTCCACCCGGGCTACGCTCGATCGAGCAGGCGAAGCGGGCTTCGCCCGGCCAGTCCAGTCCCTTGTCGACGATTTCCGCGCTATCGGGGTTGAATGTAAAAAGTTCGCCGGCCTCAGTCAGGCACCAGAAGAGACCGTCGGGACCGCGGTCGCGGGTATGGCCGCGCAGGCGGGCGCCGGCCACCGGATTTGTCGGCATGTGACAATCGAGCAGCGTAAAATGCTTGGTTGTGTAATCGTAACGGATCATGCGCTGGAGCTTGTCGTTTGGATCGCCGTTGGACGTGTAGGCGCACCCGCCTTTGGAATCCACCATCAGGGCGCGATTTTGCCAGAGCATGCCTTGGGGCAGATACCCCGCCCACTCGGCCTTTTGCGAGTTGATATTCCAAACCAGGAATTCGTTGCGAAAGCTGACCGCATACAGCACGCCGCGTTGCGTATCGATGCGGTGAAATGGCCAGGAAGTGCGCGGGAGCGGCGCGCCGTAATCCACGTATTCCCCGGTTGCCGGATCGTAGCTGACGATATGTCCGCCGTCATAGCCGGTGGCATAATCTTGCGCGGAAGGCTCGGGAAACTTTGCCCAGTAGGAGCAGAACCAGAGGTTGGGACGCGGCAGGTCCTTGCTTTTATAAAGATCAAGCCAGCCGTGAATAATACCGTCGCCAAACTTGGTTTTGTCCCGGCCGACCGACAAATTGTATTCCGGCAGGCATTTTACCTTCCGGGCAACCGGATCATATTCGATCATGTAGAGATGGGCATCATAAGTGCCGTGATCGGCCACCGCGGAATAAAACTTTCTGTTTTCCGGATTATATTCCGATTGGCAATAATGGCCCCACCACCCGGATTCATACTGGTTGTGATACACCCGCACCCAGCGCGGCTCGACGGGAACTATGGCAAAATCAATTTCCGGCGGCGTTTTGGCCACCACCAGGTCTTTGCCAATGAACTGTTTAAGCGCTTCGGGGACTTCCAGCATTTTCGGCGAGCAATCGGTTGCCGTCCGGCCGGAATAAAGCAGATTGCTCTTATCGAGGCTTTCGGCGACTTCCTTGCGCGTCAACACTTCCTTGCAGGGCGCTTCCGGCTCCTTCGGCGGGACACGCCCCTGATAAACAATGCCATAATTTCCGATGCGACCGGGCGTCATATTGATTCCTTTCTCCTCTTGGTTGGCGGCATATATTCGATTGGTCGCCCCGGCGACAATCCACACCGTCAGGATCGCCAAGCCAAGCACCGGATTTTTGAATTTATTAATAGCGGCCTCCTTCCGTTGCGATAAATATAGAATCCTGCAAAACAGCAGGAAACCCGGTCATAGACCGGTGCTACACATTCGAATATTATGCGCAAGTGTAATGTATTGAAACGCTCGCGATGTAGCACCGCTCTGTGAGCGGAGTTTTAAATGCCTATTTTGCAGAAGTCTTTGCGATGAATCCGGTTGCGTCTTTGAGTACATGCTGTTAACAGTAATGCGCGCCATTGACGCTGGACAACAAATATAATATAAGAAATCGTGCTATGGCATATAATATTCTGCTGCTGAATATATGCGCGCAACATCCATCATATCGGCCAGCCTTAAAAAACTGCTGAATCTTACAAAAACCGGACGGGCCGCCGTTATTCCCGCCCCGCTGCCGGCCCGGCGCGACACAGGCGGTCTCAGGCGATATCCGGCCGTGCATGCCCACGATGTTTGCGAGATGAAAATCGTGCTGCGGGGCCGCATGCTGTGCCATTTTCAGGATCAGTCCCTGCCGGTTCGTGCCGGGGGGATTCTGATCGTTCCGGCCAATACGCTCCATGCCGATACCATCCGGCGGGACCTGGCGCCCGGCACGCTCTGGTTGAATCTGTGGTTTATGCGCGGTGCACTCGGACTTTGCCTCGGCGATGGCCGCGATATCGCCACGGTTTTCCTGACCGACGAGCAGCATGCGCGCTTGTCGGCGCTGCTGGGCATGACCCCGGCCGACCTGTGCGCACACGTCTTTACACTGGTGCGCGGAAATGCCCAACCGTTGCGCAGCAAGGCGGCGCAGGGTTTTCTAAGCAGCCTCTTTGCCTTGCTGGCGCAAACGATAACCACCACGGCAGTCTCGCCCCGCAAGACGGAGGAATTGATTGCCCGCGCCGTGACGTTCATGAAGATCATGTATTACAAACCGCGCCTGCGCATCAATGACATCGCCCAAGCCGTGGACCGCTCGCCGTCTTATCTATCGCATGTCTTCAAGCGCGAAAAGCAGATTTCGATCTGGCAGGCCTTAACCGGCATTCGCCTCAACCATGCCTGCCGGTTGTTGCGGCAGGGACGCTATTCGGTCAAGGAAGTGGCTTATCAAACGGGCTGGGCAAGTCCGTTTTACTTTTCCTTGCGCTTCAAACAGAAATTCGGCTGTCCGCCTTCCCGTCTGGGCGCACGGGCTTCTGCGCCGGGCCGAAGTCACGCCAAGCCGGATGCAATTTAATAGCCCGAAGGACGCAACCACACGGGGTTGTAGCCCGGCCCGCCAAAATTGGTATCGGCAACGGCGTAACCACTGGCCGAAAACATAATGTACCAGTTGCCCATGGCTTCCTGATACACACCCGGATCGGTCTTCAGGTCAGCATCGTAGTCGCCCGGCACGGGAGTGTATCCCTGCCCGCCCAAGGGCGTTGACACCAGCGTGTATCCGTAGGCCGACTGCAGCACGAACCAGTTGCCGGTGGCCCTCTGATAGACGCCGAGATCCGTCTTGCCGTCGCCATCGTAATCGCCCGGCACAGGGGTATAGCCAGGCCCGCCAAGGGCGGCATAGGCCACAGCGTATCCGCCGGCGGAAAGCATCGTGTACCACATGCCCGTGGACTCCTGGTAAAACGCCAAATCCATTTTTCCATCCCCGTCGTAATCGCGCGGGACAGGCGTATCGTAGCCCGGGCCGCCAAAGCCGGCCAGGGCAATCGCGTAGCCGGAGCCCGAGAGCATGACCGCCCACTCGCCCGTGGATTCCTGATAGACGGCGGGATCGGCCTTGCGATCGCCGTCGTAATCCCCGGGCACCGGGATGTAGCCCGAGCCTTCCACGGCGATCGAAGCCGGCGCATAGCCTAAACTCGACAACAAGACCGACCACAAGCCCGCGGATTCCTGGTAAGTCGCCGGATCAATCTTGCGGTCCCAGTCATAGTCGCCCGGCGCCAAGATACAGCCCGACGCGCCCAGGACCGCCGAAGCGCGCGCGTATCCGCTGGCCGACAAACCCGCCAACCATGCGCCGGTATTCGGATAATACAAGACCAAGTCCATTTTCCCGTCGCCATCCATGTCGATATCGGCATAGAGCGTGGAATATAATCGCGCGGGGACAACGTGGTCCAGCAGCCAGCCGCTCAATTGCATCAGGTTGTTGGTGTATTTGGCCGGCGCCAGTTGAGACGCGGAGTAGAATTTCTTGTGGGCATAAAAGGCATTGCTTGAAAACGCGGCAACGCCCTGGCGGATCGGCTGGCTCTTGTCCGTGGAAACCGAGATCACTTGCAGGTCCTTGGCAAGCGCAACCGGGCCCGAATACCAGGAACGGATATCGGTCATGACGGCATTCGTGGTGTCGTCTTCGAACTGGCAATGGGTCGCCGCCGCCAGGCGCGGGGCTGCGTTGCTTAAGTTTAGTTGATTGAGTATGTAGCCTAACGCCTTGGCCGGCGTATGGGAACAGTCCTGGACCGTCCTGGCTATGTTTACGGCATTGGAATAGATGGGATCGCCGGGACCGCGCCCGGTGTTCTTGGCGGCCCAGACTTCCGGGGCCAAGGTGACCTCATGAATCAACACGTCCAGGTTGGTAGCTTGGTTCAGCATGAACGTATTCGGCCGCGTATCGCCGGAAAAGACCATGGATAAGCCCTGCCATTCCAGGCGGAAACTGATGGCGCCATCCCGGTCATGGATGGCCGGGAAATGCGTGATCCGCACGCCATTGGAGTTATAGACGAGATTGCCGATCAGCTCATAGGGGCATTCGTACGGCGCCAAATCGTACCCATCCTGGCCGTTGGCCAAGCCGGTGGAGAGGAAACTGAAACTATCCCGATGCCACAGGGTCATGGCTTTGGTGATGGCACAGAAATTGGTGACGCCTTCATTCGGCTGCGGACCCTGGGGCGCATTGGTGCTGGGACCTGTTGGACCCCATACGTATACGGGGGTAAAACGGTCGGTGGAAGGCCCAAAACAATAGATGAACATCAGGTCGCTCATGTGATCGGCATGCAGATGCGTGAGAAAAATCTTGTCCATTTGCGAATAAGCCACACCCGCGGCGACAAATTTTTCGACCACGCCGGCCCCGCAATCGAAGACAAAATTCTCCCCGTTGCCGCATTCGACGAACACACTGTTGGCGGCCTGGGACAGGCGCGGCAAAAACGAAGTGCCCATGAAAGAGATCCGCATCTCGTTCGTTGCCGGCGGCTCCCAAAGATTGAACGAAAGATCGTCCTTGGCGGCGCCGGCCTTACGGGAAAGATTCAGCGGCGCTGGATTGTACCGGACTGCATTGGCGCTAACCGCCAGACTGGTTGGCGGATTGGTATATGATGCCTCGGGAATAATGTGCTGTTGAAGCCAGGCACTCAGTTGCATCATGTTGTTGGTGTATTTGGGCGGCGCAATCTGGGCCGCCGGGTAGTTGGTCGCCGATGTATAAAAAGCGTCGCTGGAAACGACCGCCGGCCGCTGGCGAATCGGCTGGCTCTTGTCCGTGGAAATATTGAGCACTTGCAGATCCGTGGCAAGCGTGACCGGGCCCGAATACCAGGCCCGGATACCCGTCATGATTGTGTTCGTGGTGTCGTCTTCGAACTGGCAATGGGTCGCCACCGCCAGGCGCGGGGCCGCGTTGCTTAAGCTTAGTTGATTGAGCATGTAGCCTAACGCCTTGGCCGGCGTATGGGAGCAGTCCTGGATCGTCTTGGCCGTGGCAACCCCGGCGGGAAAACGGGGGTCGGTGGGGAGGAGCCCGCTGCCATTCTTGGCGGCCCAGACTTCCGGGGGCAAGGTGACTTCGTGAATCAGGACATCCAGGTTGGTGGCCTGGTTAAGCATGAATGTGTTCGGCTGGGAGTCGCCGGAAAAGACCATCGCGATACCCTGCCACTCCAACCGGAAACTGATGGCGCCATCCCGGTCATGGATGGCCGGGAAATGCGTGATCCGCACGCCATTGGAATTATAGACGACATTGCCGATCAGCTCATAGGGGCATTCGTGCGCTATCAGGTCATACCCATCCAGGCCGTTGGTCAAACCGGTGGAGAGAAAGCTGAAACTTTCGCGGTGCCACTCGGTGATGGCCTTGGTGCTATCGCAAAAATAGGTTACGCCCTCATTGGTGCTGTCACCCGTGGGACCCCATACATGCAACGGGGTCTTGCGGTCCGTGGAAGGCCCGAAGCAATAAATGAACATCAGGTCGCTCATGTGGTCCGCGTGCAGGTGAGTGAGGAAGATCTTATCCATGCGGGAATAAGCCACCCCCATGGCGACATATTTCTCGATCACGCCGGAGCCGCAATCGAAGACGAAGTTCTCGCCGTTGCCGCATTCGACGAATACGCTGTTGGCGGCCTGGGACAGGCGCGGCAAGAAGGAGGTGCCCATGAACGAGATCCGCATCTCGTTCGTCGCCAGTGGCTCCCCGGGATAATAAACGCCGGCGCCGTTCATAACGGCACGCCCTGCAGTCCTTGACGCGTCGTTCGGATGGAGACCGCTTGGAGCAGTCTGCGCCATGGCGGCATATGCCAGCATGGCGGCGGCAAATAACAGGTTGGCAGCAGTCTTTGATGTATTCATGGGGATGATGATGAGAAAAGAGGCCTGAAGTGTCAAGCACGGAGGCGGAAGTCGCTTGGGATGAAAAAAAATCTGTAGCATATCCAAGAAAAATTATGATACAAAGATTAGCGATGGATTACAGAACAGAATAATGTTCGCACAAAATAAAGTTGAGCAACAAATCGGAAAGGAATGTGAGCCATGAAAATCGAATTGCGGAAAAACTGCGCCTGCGCCCTGCTCGTTCCCACCAGCATGGGTGTGCGGATCACCCCTGCCAACGGCCAGCCGGTGCACTGCAGTGAAACATTTTTTATGCAGGCCACCAGCGCCGAAACCAATGTGGCCAGTGTCGCGGCCTATCTCGGCCTGAGCGTCAAAGTCCTGACAACCTTTGTCAAGGACAGCCCCATTGCCCGCTTTATCAAGGACAACCTCGCGAGCCGCCATATGACTTACGAAGGCAAGGAAGTTGCGCAGGACGGGCCGTGGGGATATCGCCACCAGTTCAATATTGCCGACAGCGGCTATGGGTCGCGCGGTCCGCGGGTGCATAACGATCGCGCCGGCGAGGTGGGCCGGACCCTGAACGTGAAGGATTTCGACCTGGAACGGATTTTCGCCAAGGAAGGCGTGCAAATCGTGCACCTATCGGGCCTGATCGCGGCGCTATCGCCCGAAACAGGGATTTTTTGCCTTGAACTCGCCCGCGCCGCGAAAAAATACGGCACACGGATTTCATTCGATCTTAATTATCGCGCCTCTTTCTGGAAAGACCGTGAAGCCGAGTTGCACCGGATTTTTGCGGAGATCGCCGGGGTGGCCGATATTCTGGTCGGGAACGAGGAAGACTTTCAGCTTTGCCTGGGAATCGAAGGGCCCGAAGCCGGCGGCAAGGATATTACCGCCAAAATCGAAAGCTTCAAGGGCATGATTGAGCGGGTGAAGAAAGCCTACCCGAATGCTTCCGCCTTCGCCACCACGCTGCGCGAGGTCATCAGCGCCAACCGCCACCTTTGGGGCGCCATCATGGCCGAAGGCGCCGATTGGCATGTCGTGGAACCCCGCGAGATAACGGTGCTCGACCGGATTGGGGGCGGCGACGGCTTTGTCGGCGGCATGCTCTACGCGATTTTGAAAGGCTGGGCTCCGGAGAAATGGATTCAATTCGGCTGGGCCAGCGGCGCATTGGCCACAACGCTCCTGACCGATTACGGTCAACCCGCGGATGAAGAACAGGTTTGGAGCATCTGGAAAGGCAACGCGCGGGTAAGGCGTTGACCCGCCCGCCGGCGCCACGGCCGGTTCATTCCAGCGTATAATTATTAACGCCCTCTTTAATCTTGAGGGTTATATTCTGGCCGGGCAGCGGCGTGACCGTCACCTGCCCTTCCACCGTTGTCCCCGTCCAAGTCACAAGATGGGTATTGGTATTAATCCCGATCATTTGGATCGAATACGGCGACGAATCCTGCTGCGGTATCGTATCAATAAATATTTTCAGCCATTCGCCGGTCATGTTGTTAATCGTCAACGTCGCCGTATTGCTCGACGATTCGCATGAGACCAGGACGGTCGCCGTAACCACCACAATGCCGATAACGAACAAACAACCCAGCCAACGCAACTTTTTCATAACCGGTGCTCCTTTTTTGATTGCCAGGCAAACCTGGCTTTCCACTGGAAAATCCTGGCAAAAATTAATTGTAATATTGCGGCAGGGTCCAATCAACCACAATCTACTCGTTAAACGGGCCTAAGGCCGGCTCGGAATCCCTCGTGCGACCAGCGATTTTAACAGTTATTTTTGTTTTTGATCGTGCCCTGCGCCCTTCGACGCGCCTATTCCGAAAACCGCCTTGATTTTTTGCCACGCTTCTTTTCCCAGGAGCGCAATGCCGGCGAAAAATGTCACCTCGCCGGCGATGACCAAACCGGTAGTGAATGCTGCCGCCACAGCCAGGGATATTCCCAAAAACGGCAACAGAAGGATCGCCACCCACGCGAGGCAGGCGATAACAAGCATCACATAGCCGAGTGTCTTTCTCATTTTGTCTTGGATAGCCTTTAGCGCCGCGTAAATTAGGCGGCGGACGCCGCAACATTCATGCGCCCGGTGAGGCTTGCCCGCCTCTGGAGGGGCACCGGTCCTACAGCATTTTTTGTAGGCCGGGTCCCCTGACCCGGCGGGATTGAAATTCCTATGCATTAAATTAGGCCCCGAAGAACGGGGCGACTTATTCTGTAGCCGGGGTCGCTGACCCCGGATGTTCCGAATCCGCGATCACCGATCGCGGCTACAACTTTGAAATTCCTATACATTT